>SXGQ01263331.1_pt1 | contig 12037 bp, 8 predicted proteins | sample 3178371 | NCBI WGS metagenome assembly SXGQ01 (sample SAMN11356859, study PRJNA531348) | freshwater metagenome | isolation source: freshwater sample F1-20 | place: China: Fuxian Lake, Yuxi | collected 2017-12-25 | reverse complement strand
GTCGCTCACCACGCTGCGCAGCTTCCCGATCGACAAGATCAAGATTGATCAGAGCTTCACCCGCGACCTCGGCATCAGCCCCGACGCGCGCTCGATCGTCAACGCGATCGCGAGCCTCGGACGCGCCCTCGACATGAGCACGACTGCCGAGGGCGTGGAGACGGAGGAGCAGCTCGAGTGCCTGATCGCGGAGGGCTGCGTCGAGGCACAGGGCTACCTGTTCAGCCGACCGCGACCGGCCGAGGAGATTCCCATGCTGCTGCGCTCACTCGAGGCGAAGAACGCAGCGCGCAAGGCACGCATGGCCACGGCCTGCTCTGCGCTCGTGCCCGCGCAGGCCGACGCCGCGGCCTGAGCCCCGCCGGCTAGGCCGCCGCCTGTTCCGCCTTCGCGGCGGAGGCGTCGTTGGTGCCGAAATCGATCGGGCACACGCCGCCTGCGCAATCGACGTGCTCGCGCCCGACATCCTCGGCCGCAGCCTCGGCGATCGCTGCGGCGATCATCTCGTACTCAGCCTTCGTCACCGCCTGCTCGGGCTGATACTCGTAGGCGGTGCTGTCGGTCTGCGGCATCACCGAACAGGCCCGCACGGTCGGCTGCAGCCGCATGATCGCCTCGCGGAACCCCTCGTAGCCGACGATCGTCGGGTCGTACTTCAGGGTGTAGCTGACCTGGTTGCCGGTATCCTGGGCAAGCGGCACGCCTGACTCGTCGACGCCTCGGATCCAGTACTTCTCCAGGAGCTGCAGGTAGCGATACTGCTCCTCCGGCGTCGCCTCGCCGGCGGTGACGATCCTGTCGGTCAGGCCGAGCTCATCGGCCAGACGCACGATCTCGGGCTTGGTCGGGAAGCCGACGACGGTGGTACCGCGATAGGTGGTGAGGTTCTGCACCGGATAGCCCTTGGCGCGGTACTCCTTGACCATCGGGTCGTCGTTGCGGAACTGCACCCAGCGCAGGTACTCGCGCATTGAGGGCAGGTGCGCGCCTTCGGTCAGCCCGAACAGCTTGCTGGTCGTGCCGGCGGGCTTCATCGTCGTGTCGGTGTGCGGCCGCGTCACGCCGAGCGAGGTGGAGTAGCGCGCGGCCTCGTCCGCCACCGCGCGCTTGAACCGCGCGAGCATCATCCAGAACGGCTTCGAGCGCGCCTCGTCGACCAGCTCGGCCCAGCCATAGCCGAAGCGCTTCAGCGCGTACTCGTGCAGGCCTGTGATGCCGACGCCGATGCGGTTCGTGCGCCGCGTCTCGGGGCGGTACAGGCAGTCCATCAGGTTCACGCGGATCAGCGCGCGCGCCGCGGCGCGGAACGCGGCCTCGGCATCGTCGTCATCGGCCGCGTGGTAGGGCACCACGTCGGCGATCACGCAGTAGCCGCCGAGCATGAACAGGCTGATCTCGCCGCAGGGATTCGTGATCTGCGTGTAGCGGCTCGCGCGTGCACGCGAGACGAGGTCGCCGAGCAGGGCATGCGAGTCCTCGTCGGCGCGGTACTTGTCGCTGCCCATGAACAGCGTGCCGGAGGCATAGGCCTCCAGCCCCTCGTCATTGGCGACGAGCTTGTCCTGGTTGATGAAACCCGGCTCGCCCGTGCCGTCGTCATAGGCGGCGCGCACGGCCGCCTCGAACACCGCATGCGCGTGCGCCCAGTCATCGCGCGTCTCCGCGCTCCACGACGCGTCCGGCTCGGGGCGGCGTACATGGTCCCAGAACTCGGCGTCGACCGTGATCGAGTTGTTCGACGACCACAGGAACCCACCGCGCTTGACCGAGATGAACCCGAGCACGGAGCGGTCGCGCCATGTTTTCGTGCTCATCCTGGCCGAGCGGCGCGCACCGCCCACGAGCACGCATTCCGCGAGATAGTGATCGACGAAGAGGGCGGCGCGCCAGGGCTCCATGCCCGAGCCGCGCACCATCGCGACGCGCGCGAGTGCCTGCATGTAGGGGCCGGGGCCCGAGGCGGGGCGGCCCTGCATGCCCATGATCGGAGCGCCCTTGGGCCGCACCTTGGTGAAGTCGAGCAGAACCACGTCGCCACGGCGCTTCTCGAACGCCATGCGCTCGACGAGCTCGACCGCCTTGGCCCAGCCCTCACGCGAATCGCCGACCTCGTGCACTACGATGCGGCCATGCGTGGCGTAGAGATGCTCGGCGTCGCGGCGCGTCAGGAAGCCGGTGATGATGCCGGCCTGCACGTCGGCGTGCGACCAGTCGACCACGGGCACGACGAGCGGCATGTCGTGCGACCAGTCGACCGCCATCATCGCATCGTCATACGCACGGCCGACGCCGGAGCCGTTCAGCAGCAGGAGATAGCAGAGGAAGCTCGTCGCGGCGGTGGAGCAATTGGTGAACACCTCCATGTTGCGCTGCGGCTGCGTCGCGTCGCCGTGCTGGAGGTGCCGGCCGCTCATCAGCAGCGAGGCCTGGCGGATGTGGTGGCGCAGCGTCGCGCGCTCGGCCTCGCGCCACTCCGCGCGAGGCTCGAGCAGGGCGTTGCCAAGCGCGACACGCTCGGCCACGTCGGCCCAGGCCTCGGTCTCGATCCGCCCGACCGCCTCGATCCAGCCGGACACGCTGACATCGTCGCCATGCTCGACGAAGAAATGCCCCTCATAGGCCCAGCCTTCGCGGCGCGCCCAGGCGGCGAGCTGGCTCTCGAGCGAGGACCCGTCGTCGCGCGGCACGGCGAAGGCGATGCGCTGCGGGGTGGGGAAGCGGCGGACGATGCGGCGGTTGATCGTGCGGTCAGCCACCGCCTGGCCCATGCCCGGCGCATAGGTTCGCGCCGGCGTCTCGCCCCAGGGAAGCAGAGGTTGGGACAGAAGCGCGGTCGGCACGGGCTGGATCAGCGTCATGGCGTCATCCTGGGGGCGTTGGGATGGAGTCGGGAGATGGAGGATAGGCGACACGCTTCAAGGATGAAAACTACATAAAGGGGCACCTAACGTCCTTCGCCCCTATATGTTGCGTCGATGCCACGCCCCGGCCGTGACGCCATGTTGCATGGCAGCAAGGGCGCTGCTAGGCCGGCCCGCAGCCAGGGAGAAGGACCGCGATGACCGACGCCAGCGCCGAACCGACCGTCCTCGCCGAGGTTTCGGCCGGCGTGGGCCGGCTCGTGCTGAACCGCCCCCGCGCGCTCAATGCCCTCGACCGGGGCATGATCGACGCCGTCTCGGCCGCGCTCACCACGTGGCGGGACGACAAAGCCGTGACGCTCGTGACCATCGAGGGGGCAGGCGGCAGGGCCTTCTGCGCGGGCGGGGACGTGCGCGCGGTCCGCTCCCTCGCGCTTGCGGGCGAGACGGAGGCCATCGAGGCCTTCTTCGTGGCCGAGTACGCCGTGAACCGGATGATCGCGGAATACCCCAAGCCCTATGTCGCCCTGATCGACGGCATCTCCATGGGCGGGGGCCTCGGCCTCTCCATCCATGGCAGCCACCGCGTCGTGACCGAGCATGCGGTGATGGCCATGCCCGAGACGGCGATCGCGCTGTTCCCCGACATCGGCGCGACCCATTTCCTGCCGCGGCTTCCGGGCCAGTCGGGCATGTACCTGGCGCTGACCGGCGCACGCGTCTCGCCCGGCGATGCGATCCACACGGGGCTCGCGACGCACTACGTGCCGCGCGGTGCGCTCGAGGCACTGAAGGCCGGCCTCGCGCGCGAGGGCATCGCCGCCGTCGCGCGCCATGCCGCCCCGCCCCCCGAAAGCCTGCTCGCGGCAGACCGCCCGGCGATCGACCGATGCTTCGGCGCGACCAGCGTCGCCGGCATCCTCGCCGCGCTGGAAGCGGAGGGGACGGCCTGGGCGAAAGCCACGCGCGCGACGCTGGAGCAGATGTCGCCCACCTCACTGTGCGTGAGCTTCGAGGCGATCCGGCGCGGCGCGGCGATGTCGCTGCCGGAGTGCCTGGCGATGGAACTGGCGCTCACCCGCGGCGTGACGCGGCACCCTGACTTCGCCGAAGGCGTGCGCGCCCAGGTGATCGACAAGACGCGCGACCCGCGCTGGAGCCCGGCCAGCGTTGCGGACGTCGACCAAGCCGACATCGAGGCGCTCTTCGAGGGGCGCTGGCCGCGCTAGGTCTTCCGCCGCGAACGCGGGCGCGCCTCATCGGGCGTCCGGGCCGGAGAGGCCATCGCCAGCGCGAGCAGGTCGGCCATCGCATTGTCAGACGAGGCGACGGCAAGCTCCGTCGCGCCCGTCGCGTCGCGGCGACGCAGCGCGCCGATCAGTGCACGGTGACTTTCGGCCGACCGGGCAAGCCTCCCGGGACCGAAGCCGAGCCTGAGCCGCAGCGCCTCGACCAGCGCCCAGCTCCTCTCCATCACCGACACGGCATCGCGGTTGCGGGCGGCGGCAAGCAGCGTGCGGTGGAACACCTCGTTCACCATCATCGCGGCCGCGCCGTCGCCCGCCTTGACCAGGGCCTCGAACTTGGCTTCCAGCGCCTCGAGCGCGTCGAGGTCGGCCTCTGACACGTGCCGCACGACATCGGGCATCAGCACGCCGAGCACCGCCCCGCGGAGCCGGTAGATGTTGCGGATGTCCTGGGCGGAGAGAGCCCTCACCCAGGCGCCGCGATTGGGGCTCGCCTCGATCAACCCCTCGCCTTCCAGCAGCTTCAGCGCCGCGCGCACCGGCGTCGCGCCCGTGCCAAGGCGGAACGTCAGCGCGGCGACCGTGAGCTTCGCCCCGGGCGGGAGCGCGCCCTCCACGATGAGGCGCCGGAGTTGGTCTGTAACGCGGTCCTCGGTCGTCATCACGCTTGATTCTATCAAATTTCCTTGATTAGATAAAGTGACAAAAGGAGAGTGACCATGCGTGTCGCCGCCGGGCAGTTTCGCGAGCTGACGCAGGACGACCTCACCTTCGCGCGCCAGATCGGCTGCGCCGGCGTCACCGTGAACAAGCCCGATCTGGACAGCCCTGCCTGGATCGCCTTCCTCGGCCGGCAATTCACTGCCGCCTCCGGCCCCCGCGTGCCGACGACACGCTGGTCGGCGCTCGACCTTGCGACACTACGCTCCGCGGTCGAGGCGCATGGGCTCAGGCTCGAATGCATCGAAGGCGTGCCGCGGAACCTGCTCAGCCGCGCGATGCTCGGCCTGCCCGGCGCGGAGGAGCAGGTCGAGGATTTCAAGGCCACCATCCGTGCCATGGGCCAAGCCGGCATCCCGGTACTCGGCTACAACTGGATCCCCGACGGCGTGTGGCGCACCACGAAGTCCGATCACGGCCGCGGTGGCGCACTCGTCACCGGCTATGATGACCGGCTCGGCCAGCGTGTCACTACCGGAACATTGCCCTCGAGAGACGAGCAGGCGATGTGGGCGAACTGGGAGCGCTTCATCGAGGCCGTCCTCCCCGTCGCCGAGGGTGCGGGCGTCACGCTTTCGCTTCACCCAGACGATCCGCCCGTGCCGGAGCTTGACGGCGTGGCGCGGATCTTCCGCGACGAGGCGGCTCTCGCCCGCGCGCTCGCCTTCGCCGACAGCCCGAACCATGGCCTCGCCTTCTGCACCGGCACTCTGGCCGAGCGCGGCGCGGAGGAGATGATGCGCGGGCTCGACCGCTTCGCGCGCGCGGGGCGCGTCACCTATGTCCATCTCCGCTCCGTCTCCGGCACGCTTCCCCGCTTCACGGAGGCCTTCATCGACGAGGGCTCGGTCGACGCCGTCGCGGTGCTGCGTACGCTGGCCGAGGCCCGGTTCGGCGGGTTCGTGATCGACGACCACGTGCCGCATGTCACTGGCGACACGGTGTGGGGCCACCGCTCGCGCGCCTACGCCACCGGCTACATTGCGGGGATCATCCGCGCGCTCGACGCGGACAACACAAAACCGCCACGGGAGGGAACGCCATGATCACTCGCCGCACGCTCGGCCTAGCCGCCGGAGTTCTCGCCACGGCGCCACGTATCGCGCATGCCCAGGCCGCGGGCACGCTGCGCGTCGCCTTCGACGCGGAGTGGACGTCGCTCGATCCGCATTTCCATACCTTCCCCTATAACCTTTCCGTGGCTGGGCATCTGTTCGACTCGCTCACCGCGCACGATGCCGCTCAGAAGGCGGTGCCGCGGCTCGCCCGATCCTGGAAGCCGCTGGGCACGGAGGGCTGGGAGTTCAGCCTGCGCGACGATGCGCGGTTCCAGGACGGTACGCCGGTCACGGCGGCGGACGTCGTCGCATCCGTCGCGCGCATCCGCGCGATCCGCAACTCTCCGGGACCGCTCACCACCGTGATCCGCCCGGTGCGGGAGGTTAGCGCGAAGGACGAGCGCACCGTCGTCTTCACGACCTCGGTGCCGACGCCGATGATGCCGGACCTGCTGACCGCGGTGTTCATCGTCCCCGCGCGCCTCGCCGAGGCGACGCAGGACGACTTCGCCACAGGCCGGGCGCAGCTCGGCTCCGGGCCATTCAAGTTCGTTTCCTATGCGCGCGGCGACCGGCTCGTGCTCGAGCCGAACCCGACCCATTGGGGCGAGAAGCCCGCGTGGAGCCGGATCGAGCTGCGCATCGTCCCCAACGCCGCCTCGCGGGAGGCGGCGCTCCAGGCCGGCGATGTCGACTTCATCGTGAACCCCACGACGACCGGTGTGCCGCGGCTCGCCGCCGATCCGAACTTCGTCGTGCACAAGGCGACGTCCACGCGGATCACCTATCTCCAGGTGCACCAGGGCGGGCAGCCGAAGCCCGACATGCCGGGAACAGGTGGGCGCAACCCGTTCGCCGATCCACGGGTACGGCGCGCGGCAAGCCTGGTCATCCCGCGCGAGGCGATCTGCGCGCGCATCATGGACGGGCTCGCGATTCCGGCGTCGCAGATCATCGGACCTGGCCAGTCCGGTCACGACCCGTCGCTTGCCGTCGAACCCCCCGACGCCGAGGCCGCGCGGCGCCTGCTGGCGGAGGCCGGCTGGGGCAACGGGTTCGACGTGCGACTCTCCACCCCGTCGGACCGCAACATGAACGGGCGGCGCGCGGCCGAGGCGATTGCGGCCGCGCTCACCCGCATCGGCATCCGTGTCGCGGTGAACGCCGTGCCGCTGAACGTCTGGGTGGCGGAATGGCGCCGCGGCGAGTACTCGATGGTGCTGCACGGTGCCGGCCCGGTCCCGGTGCCTTGGACGCTGGTGCCGCAGCTCACCGGCACGAAGGACATGCGCGCGGGCTTCGGCCCGTCGAACGAGAGCCACTACTCGAACGCCACGCTGGATGCGGTGATGCGCGAGGCACTCGCCGAGATCGACACCACCAAGCGCGAGGCGCTTCTGCACCGCGCCGCGCACACGATCCGCGAGGAAACCGCGGTGGTCCCGCTGCACCACGAAGCGGCGGTGTGGGCAAGCCGCAAGGGCCTCAGTTTCGTGGCACGCAGCGACACCCTCACCTACGCCACCGACATCAAGCCTGTGGGATGACAACCATGGGTACCGAACTTGCAACGCGTTTCTCGCGCTACGGCGCGGTCTTCCCGATCCGGGTGATGGATGAGGCGAGCGCCGAGGAGGGGCGTCACGGATACGCGCGGCTGATGGAAGCCGACAGGCGGTTCCGCAAGAAGCCGCACCTCGTCCTGCCCTGGCTTGCCCGGCTGGTCCGAGACCCCGCGGTCGTCGAGCCGGTGGCCGAGCTCCTGGGGCCGGACGTGCTGTGCTGGAGCTCGATCTTCTTCGCCAAGCCTGCCCGCGATCCGGGACGCGTCGCCTGGCATCAGGACGCGACCTACTGGGGCCTGTCGGAGCCCGCGGTGGTGACGGCCTGGATCGCGTTCACGCCAAGCACGCAGGAGTCCGGTTGCCTGCGCGTGGTGCCGGGGACGCATACCGCACCCCGGCTGCCGCATCGCACGAACGGCGACACCACGAACATGCTCAGCCGTGGCCAGGAGATCGCGGTCGAGGTGGACGAGGCGGCCGCGGTCGACATCGTGCTGCGGCCGGGCGAGATGTCCATCCACCATGTCATGCTGGTCCATGGTTCCGAGCCGAACCGGGCTGACCACCCGCGCATCGGCTACGCCATCCGCTACATCGCCGGCCGGGTGGAGCAGACCGCCGACGCGCCGGACAGCGCCACCCTCGTAGCGGGCCGCGATCACGGACACTTCGAGCTTGAGCCGGTGCCGCGCGCTGATTTCGATCCCGAAGCGGTTGCAGCCCACGCGCACATGCTGAATCAGCAGGTCCGCCTCGAGGCCTTGCTGGGCTGACATCGTCAAGTCGGCCGGCCTGAAGCAACGGCTGACCGACGCCCATCGCGCCGCGCTGCGGAGGGGCATCGACTGCAGCCCGATCCAGGACGTCCGAAGCGTGGGGCACGTTGGCAACGCGCTGAGCCGAGAGAGCTGTTTCGCCAGGCCTACCGCCCCGCGAGGATCAGCATCACGCCGCCGACGACCAGCACGAGGCCCGTCACGTCCGCCCGCCGCACGGCCTCGCGCAGGTAGAGGCGCGAGAAGGCCAGCGTGAACACCATCTCGATCTGCCCGAGCGCGCGGACGAGCGCGACGGGGGCGAGCGCGAAGGCGGAAAACCAGCAGGACGAGCCGCAGGCCGAGAGCAGCCCGACCCAGGCGGCGCTGCGCCAGGAGGCGAAGGAAAGGCGGAACTGTTCCGGCTCGGCGCGCGCAAGCCAAGTGCCGAGCATCAGCGTCTGCAGCACGTTCGTCACGACGAGCGTCGCGAGAGCGCGCAGGATAGGGTCGTCTCCGGCAAGCGTGAAGTTGGCCATCTTGAAGAACACGGCCGAGAGTGCGAAGCCCGCCCCCGCGCCGAGGCCGCACAGCGCGGCGGGCTGGGCCACGCCCTGCGCGAGCTCGCCGAGCGCCATGCCCTGCTTCGGCAGCGAGAGCACGAGCACGCCCGCGACGCCGAGCGCGATGCCACCCCAGGCGAGCGGCGACAGCGCCTCGCCGAGGATGATCCAGGCAGCGATCGCGCCCTGCACGGCCTCGGTCTTCGAATAGGCCGTTCCGACCGCGAAATTGCGGTAGCCGAAGGCGCGGATCAGCAGCGACGTGCCGACGATCTGCGCCATGCCGCCCGCGGCGCAGAGAAGCATGAACCAGGCATGCGGCGCCGGCGGAACCTGGCCCGTCGCCGAGCACCACAGGATGAGGAACAGCCCGGCGAAGGGCGCACCATAGAGGAAGCGCACGAAGGCCGCGGCATTGACCGAGAGCGCGCCGCGCAGCTTCTGCTGCAGGGCCGTCCGCCATGTCTGGAACAGCGCGGCAGAGACGGTGATCGGGATCCAGAGATCGGCGCCGAGCATCAGCGATATGCGCTCAGAGCCGCGTGCGCCCCCAGCCCGGATCGCAGCGGATCATGTCGCCCAGGCCCGAGCGCGTGAGCATCGTCTCCGTCTCGGCAGCGGCGGATGCGAGCACGTCGGCCTCGTCGACGCCATCGACGACGCGCTCGCGCATCCTGATGCGGCCATCGACGATCACATCGCGCACATCCGACCCAGCGGCAAAGTACACCAGCCTGTGCACCGGCATGTTCGGCGGATAGGCATGCGGCGTGGCGAGGTCGACGGTGATCACGTCGGCCTTCTTCCCGGGCTCGAGCGAGCCGATCGCGTCCGCCATGCCGAGGCCCTTCGCGGCATCGGTGGTGATCATCTCGAGAAGCTTGCCGGGCGGCATCATCCTCTCGTCGCGGGCGGCGCGCTGGTGCAGCCGCGCGCACATCACCATGTGGCGGAACATGTCGGTGCCGCGATCGGGTGCGGTGCCGTCAGAGCCGATCATCACGGTGACGCCGCGGTCGAGCAGCAGCGGAACCGGGCAGTGGCCACGCACCTGCGCGATGGCGGTCGGGTTGTGCACGATGGAAACGCCGGTGCGCGCCGCGCTCTCGATGTCCTCCTCGGTCAGGTCGGTGCAGTGGCTGTAGAACGCGTCCGGCCCGGCGAGGCCGAACATGCGCTCGGCCATCGCGATCGAGCCCTTCTGATGGCCATCCTGGTGGAACAGCGTGCCCGCCTTGCGGCCGAGGTCGCGCACGATCCGACCCTGCCGCTCGATCAGTGCCACCTGCGCGGCGTCGTGCTTCGCCTCGCGATAGACCGGCATCAGCGTCGCGATGGCAAGCCGCCCGCCCTGGCTGCCGTGCAGGCTCTCGATCAGCGTGCCGATCACCTCCGCCTGCTGCTCGAAGCTGACGGGATGGTCGTTGCGGCGCGGCCCGTCCCAGGTGGCATAGGAGCGCGGGTGCGGCGGCCGGGTGGGGCCGACGGCGACGATGGCGCGGATGCCGATCTCGGCCACGCCCTCGGCATGCGCCTCGCCATGCGCGGGGTCGTCGACGCGCATCACGCTGTCGCCGCCACCGAGCAGCGACACGCCGGTGGTGACGCCGTTCTTCAGCCGCTCGAGCGCGGCGAGCCTCGCCTCGGCCTTCCAGAAGGAGGGCGAGGAGGCCGTGGTGTAGATGATGCGGCAGGCCTCCGACCAGGCCGCGCTGTCGCCGCCGCCCATGGTCTTGACCAGCGCGTGGCCGGCATGCGCATGGCCGTCGATCAGGCCGGGCAGGATCGCGCGGCCCTTCGCCTCGATGACCGTCCTGGCGCCGCCATGCGCAGCCTCGATCTCGTCGCGCGGACCGACCGCGGCGATGCGGTCACCCGCGATCGCCACCGCACCGTCCTCGATCACGCGGCGGCGTTCGTCCATCGCGACGACGGTGCCGCCGCGGATCAGGATGTCGGTCATCGGTACTCCCGTCAGGGCATGCGGACGAGCCAGAGGCGGAGCCGGTTGTCGGGCCCCTGGGCGAGATCGACGCCGCGCTTCGCGGCCCACACGATCGGCTGCTGGTGCAGTGGCACATGCGCGATGTCGCGCCGCTCGACCTCGAAGGCCTCGCGCATGATGGCGCGGCGCTTGGTCTCGTCGGTCTCGCGGCTCGCCGCCTGGGTGAGCTCGTCGATCCTCGGGTTGGAGTAGCGCCCGCCGTTCAGCCCACCGGTTGTGGCCGACTTGGTCTGGATCACCTCCGACAGCACGTACCACGCATCGGCCAGCGGCAGCCCGGCATGGCCGAGCATGAACATCGACACGTCATGCTGGTTCACGCGGCGCGACCAGACGTTCAGCGGCTCGATCTGCGGCTGCACGCGGATGCCGACGCGGCCCAGCATCGCGATGGTCGCGAGGCAGATGCGCTCGTCATACACGTAGCGGTCGTTCGGGCAGGAAAGCCCGACCGAAAACCCCTCCGGGTATCCCGCCTCGGCCAGCAACTTCTTCGCGGCCTCGGGGTCATACGGAAAGAGGCGGGCGTTCAGGTCCTGCGGCGCGCCGGTGAGGAACGGGCTCGCCATCATGCCGGCAGGCCAGGATTGCCCACGCATCACCTGGCGCTTGATCGCCTCGACATCGATCGCCTGGTAGATCGCCTGGCGGACACGAAGGTCCTTGAACGGGTTCTTGCCCTTCACGTCGCTGTAGAGAAGCTCGTCGCGGTGATGGTCGAACCCGAAATAGATCGTGCGCAGCTCGGGCCCCTGCACGATCTGCAGCCTCTGGTCGGCCTCGACGCGCGCCATGTCCTGCAGCGGCAGTTCGACCGTGGCGTCGAGTGCGCCCGAGAGCAGCGCAGCCGTGCGGGTCGCGGCGCTGCGGATCGGCTGGTAGGTCACTTCCGTCAGGTTGTGCGCCGGGCGGTCCCACCAGGTGGCGTTGGCCTCGAGCACCGTGCGCGAATCGGCCTCGCGGAGCTTGACGCGGAACGGGCCGGTGCCGTTGGCCATCCGGCTCGCGGGGTTCTCCTGCCGCTCGTTCAGGTTGGAGGAGGCCGTGGCGCTGTTCTTCTCCGACCACGCCTTGCTCATGACGAAGAAGTGGGTGAGCGAGGAGAGCAGCACCGGGTAGGGCTGCGAGGTGGTGAACTCGACCGTGTGGTCGTCGATCTTCTTCACCTCCGTCACCGGCCCGATGGTGCGGCGCACGAGCGCGCCCTGCGTGTTCATCCTCTGCCAGGAGAACACCACGTCATCGGCCGTTAAGGGCGAGCCG
>SXGQ01373964.1_pt1 | contig 12038 bp, 5 predicted proteins | sample 3178371 | NCBI WGS metagenome assembly SXGQ01 (sample SAMN11356859, study PRJNA531348) | freshwater metagenome | isolation source: freshwater sample F1-20 | place: China: Fuxian Lake, Yuxi | collected 2017-12-25 | reverse complement strand
CCCAAGCAATTCAATGTCGACAAGATTAAGTATTCTGAAATGAAAGTTATGAAATCAGGTGCTAAGTCTGTTTATCTTAATTACCAAGGTTCCAAAATCAATATTCAAACCCCTGTTCTATCAATTCCTTATGGCGTCAATGATAATACTCAGTTTATCAAGGATGACCCTAAGCGTAAGGATGAAGCTCGTAAGTACGATATTACGGCGTCATTCAAGGGTATGGATGAAAATCCAAAAGTCCAAGCATTTCACGATAAGTTAGTTGAACTTGAAAATAAAATCTGCGAAGATGCCAGTAAGAATAGTGTAGCCTGGTTTAAGAAGAATTTTGAAGGTAATAAGGGTGCTATTGAGAATATGTTTAGTCCTATTGTTCGTCGTGATAAGGATAAAGAAACTGGTATGTATGCTGATAAATATCCTCCTACTTTCAAGGCTAAGATTCCGTATAATTCGGAAGAAGACAAGTTTGACTTTGATTGTTATGATATGGATAATAACGAGGTTGATTTCAAGGACTATGTCGCAAATCTTAAGGGAGGAAAGGCGCAATTTATTATCCAATTGAATGGTCTTTGGTTCTCTGCTGGAATGTTTGGATGTAGTTGGAAGATTGTTTCTGCCAAGTTTCAAAAGGTTAACACTTCAAAGATTACATTTGTAAAGGATAGTGATGAAGAAAATGAAGATGATCAAGATGAAGAAGATATTGATGTAGATACTGAGGTAATTTCAAAAGTAGCTGTGGCAACACCTGTATCTGTTTCACAAGACAAAAAGAAGACAGTAGTAGCAACTTCTGTTGTTCAGCCTCCTGTAATCTCAAAAGATGATGATGATGAAGAAGAGGAAGATGAAGATGATGAAGAAGAGGAGGAAGATGATCTTGAAGAAGCTGATCCTGAGGCTGAGCCTGAGCCTGAACCGGTTAAGAAGGCAGTTAAAAAGGTTGCTCCTACTAAGAAAAAGTAAATAACTGCGTATTCTACGTATTCTACGTATTCTACGTATTCTATGTTATTTATAAGATAAATAATAGTATTAAAACAATTAACCCCATTATTACTCGTCCTAATGGCGAAGGTTCTTCTGTTTCAAAGTCATATATTTCTATATTCTGTGATATTATTTTTCCTATCATATCTAATATTTTATAAGCCACAGGAAGAGATAAAATTATAAATAATAATACACCATAGAATGATGTTTTAAACTTGCTTATATATGTATCTATTGTACTTTTTTGTTTTTCTTCCATTACATTTTGAGTATGTATTAGAGATTGAGAGTTTATTGGAGTATAAGCAAAATCAGGAGTATATTTTATATCATATGTATTTGCGTTTATATTCATATAGCAACTTTAAATATATTCTACATAATAATATAATAAAAAATTATTTGCTAATTCAGAAGCATTATTTCTATTCATTGCTCCCATCAAAGTTTCGAGATTTGTATTTATACGAATATTATCAATAATACGACCAATTCCCAAATTACCTATTGCTCCGCCAGCACCATTTGCTAATAGCCAAGCTGGCAAATTATTATAAAAGTTATTAGAACATAATGCCATAGCCTTAATAAAATTACAGCATAATATATAATATTCTTCATTACATTCTTTAAACATCTTTATAGCATCTTTGCAAAAATCAAATATCAAAGTATCTGCTCTAATTTCATTAAAATACTTATTACTTTCTGGAGTATTAGTCGAGAATAATTTAAAATATTTTATTATTTTTAGAAAATCCGCATCTTTTAATTTATCAAACCATTCAGGGCTATTGTAAAATCCTCTTCTTTCTATTTCCAATGATAATTCTGTAAAAGCATGCATATTGTTTTCCCACATATATTCATCGTTTTTGATTGTAAGATTATTATATTTAATAAAAATATAAAGATTATCTAAACAGTCTTCTTCTAATTTATCGCGATTATAAGGATTATAAGGATCCTGTTTATTCTCCCTACATTTTCTAACAAAATATTCCAATTCGACAGCATCAAATATATACTTCTCGCTTCTCTCCAATATTTTGTCATTTTTATTATTGCTACATATTATATATAATCTTTTAGGGGGTATATCACATATATTCTCTCCCGTAAAAAGTTCCTCGCTATTCATATATTCATCGCCACTTGAAAGCCCTTTTTCATAATCCTTTAAATTAAATATATTATCTCGTAGTCTGTATTTAATCCGGTCTTTTATTCTATCTCCCAATCTATCTTTGAGCTTTTGCTGTATCTTATGTAATGTTCCTATATTTATGTGATTTCCTTCTAATTCGTAAGTATTTTTATTAATAGTATAGAGACGCGAATATATCTCGTTTTTACTATATTTGCGTTCATTTGATATTATATGATTCTTTTGAGCTATATTTAATAATATCTTGAATGGTATGTTTTTTAATAAAGTTATATATAATTCTTTGATATGTCCAAAATTATTAATATGTTTATATAACATATATAAATCTCCTACAGCTATATCTTTTTTATCCTTAAATACATCATAATATATCTTGTGTATATAACCTATCTTAGTATTCTTATGATATCTACAATATAATAAATTATTCCCTGTAATACGGTCACATAAATTAAAATTATTATATCTACATATACATCTTCCTGTTCCTACAAAATTACTTGCGATATCAGGAACATCAGCTACATCAGCTACACCAACTACATCTTCTATGACATCTTCCATAGTATCAACGACATCTAAAGCATTTTCTATTATATTAGTATTATCTGCTTCATCTCTAATATTCCATCCAGCATTATCAGTTGGTAAGACTTCTTGGTCTTCTCTTAAATCTCTTAAATCTCTTAAATCTCTTAAATCTCTTAAATCTCTTAAATCTCTTAAATCTCTTAAATCTCTTAAATCTCTTAAATCTCTTAAATCTTCTATAACTATATTAATATTTTCCATATTTTCAATATCATATGCTATATCATTTTCCATATTAATATTGTTAATACATCTAAATATTATATCGTTCATTTATATTTATTATTAAAAATAAGTATATGCTTCTTATTTACTATAATTTATTATTTATATGTTTTAGCTAATTGCTATTTTAGGCTAACAATAATATCCCCGCATTTTTATAACTATTGTAATCATATAACTTGCCATTTAATATCACATATTTTACACCATCTTTTGATACAACCTTGCCTTTATCAGTTTTCACCCTTTCATAGTTTTTATATTGGGTTATCTTTCCATCATTCAATATATTCTGTGTATATGCTAATTTATCTTCCTTCATATTTATAGGCCAGTTATAGCATTTATAGCCATTCTTTAGAGGCTTATTAACATCAGCATGTATCACACAATCTATCGAAGATGATTTTAACATATCCAAGAAATTCTTAATTAACTCCTCTTTTTTGTTAGCCTTATCATATATATGCTCATCAGTAGATAATTCAGCATCCTTTATTTTAAGTGTCGGATTAGTTATTAGTTGATCATTCGTAAATTTCATAATATATTTATAAACCCCAACATTTCTATCTTCTACCGGCAATCCCATATGACTACACGTGCGAACAGCACGCCCTATTACTTGGTCTATACGGACAGAATTCCAGAAATATTCGGTTATTAATACACGTCTTACATTCTTCAATGATATGCCCTCAGCACCAGATTGTGTAATCATCATAACCCTAACAATCTTTCCATATCTTTGTTCTAAACCTTCACCTTTATTTGGCAAGCTACTTATTATAGTATCAGGGAGATTTGCAAAATCACCATTAAATAGATTCATTAATATATTAGTTTTTTCCCTATCTGAATTGAACATAACATACCGCTTATTGTCATATTTTTCATCAAATACATCAGGGTCTTCTAATATATATCCGTATTCATCATTCTTTACAACATTAATCTCTACATATCCATGTTTATTTAGAACTTCCTTGAATATTCCCAAACCCTCTACGACACGAAACTGCGAATACACAAGAACGCTTCCGGGAGATGTATTTACATCTTCTAACATTTGTGCAAACTTAGGGCTATAATATTTTTGCAAGTTATTCTTTTCCAAATAATCACCCTTCTTTAAATCATTTAGTGCCCTCGTTAATTTTTTGTTATATTCAGCATCTATCTCTTTATTGAACTTCTTTTTATCATTTTCGGCATTTTTATCTTCCTTACTATCCTTGCTATTAGCTTCATCTTCTTCATTCATAGCAATCTCTTTTTTCTTCAATGTCCTTATATCCTGAGGAAATTCGCGCGGTATTTCATCGGGAAATGCGAAATTACATACTAATCTACTGAACGCACGATATACTGAGCTAATTTCGGTTGCTCCCTTGTTGCCAAATTTCTTCTTTTTTTCATCCATTGCTATTTCTTTAATACGAACATCTACATATTTTTTGATTTGATGGTCAGTCATATACATATTTCTAATAGTTTCGGGTAATAGTGACGGAAATAATTCAGAACCCGATGTCTTATAATAACTCAATATACCTAATATGCGCCTTTTAAATAAATCCTCGTTAATTACCTTGATATTTTCAGCATCATCATCATTTATAAAAAACTTGGAAAAATCCTCTTTTTTACTGGGCAAAGCATAATTATGTTCAGTTTCATATTTAGTGCTCAAAGATATAGCTGATTCTTCAAAATTGCCCTTCGCATTCATTTTAACAATACCATATATCAGCTCTTCAAACGCAGAATCTGCTATATCATTGTCATCATTGTCATCATATACTAAATTAAAATTAAAATCCTTGTCAGTCTCATATATTAGAAGCTTGTCTATCTTCTTATTACCGCATTTAAAGTATTCTACTTCATTAATACAATTTTTACGCAATTCCTTTAATGTAGCTATAATATTCTTTATGTTATTTCCTAATAATTTTTTATCAAACGAAGGCATTCTCGGCGCATCTTCTTCAGGATTCTTGAGATACTTGTCTATTCTTGCTTTAGCCCGCTTTTTAATAACATCAACAATCTTTTTAATAGGAGCAAGAGAATATCCAAATATAACATTATATTTTTCGGTTAAATAAGGCTGTGACAGTAACCACGATGGAACTGATAAACCTTGAGATTCAAAAATAATATTCCTGCTTTCTTTTAAAGCATTTGCCAAGTTGAAATCATTTAATTTATCACAAGAGTTATTGAAACTATCTGTACAACTAATGCCACCCTCGCCCTTCCTTACATCATAATAAGCCTTGCTAAAATCTTCAATAAGTTTATCATCTGGATTATCATATTTTTTAGATATACAAGCCTTATTATTATTACATTCCTTCGCTACCTTCTTGATTATATCTAATATGCGTTTCTTATATTCCTTATTTTTTGATACCAAATCATCTATATTTATCTTTGTATTTGTTGTGCTTAGCTTTAAATACTTAATAATTTCATCAGCCATCTTAGATTTCAATGAACCCGTTGTTCCATTTGTTACTATCAAATAGGGTTTATTGACATCTATTTTATTTCCGAGTTTTTGCTTCGTAGGCTTCGTAGGCTTCGTAGGCTTCGTAGGCTTCACAGACTTTGCGGATACAGAGTCCTCATCATTATTAATAGCCCTTATTATATCTTTTATAATAGCTCCTTCATCTTTTGCCCATTCCTTTTTAACTATTGAAGCCGAAGCATCATCTTTACGAACATAATTTATAGGCAATAATATAATATTGAGATTCTTATTATCAAGATATAATTCATCGACATAATCGTATAATTTTGCCTTTGACAACTTCTTTATTATTTCATTCTTGTCGGCTACGCCATCTATTATAGGTATTTTGTAAGTCATCATAGGACCTCTTAATAAATTGATTAAAAATGATATTTCATAAGGGTGGTTAATTATCGGTGTTCCTGACAATAATACTAATTTAACATCCTTGGCACTAACAATATTATTGTATATTTTCATAGCTATTTTGGAACCATTGGCTATTCTGCTTATAAAATTATGTACTTCATCTACTATTATAAAGGAATTATCAAAAGATTTATCTCCCATTTCTTTTATCATTTTCATAGTAATGCCATTGTAATTTATAAACTTATACCTATTTCTTATTATATGTGTTATAGTCTTTTTGATATCCTCTTTGTCATTTGAAGTCATATCAGAATATTTAATATTATCAATAACTATCTCAGCATCATCTATATCTTTCTTATATAACGGTACCCATACAGTACCTTCTTTTTTTATCATTTGCTTATCTATAGCATATGATTTGAGCTGTTCCATCATCTTAGCATTTGTTTTAATAACTTTTAGGCAAGTCCAAGATTTTTTAAGATTTAACCCTATAGTTGATATCTTCATCAATTCATTCTCATAATTTTGCGATAATGAAGCAGGTGTCATAATAATCACATTTTTGCGATTTATATATCCTTCAGATGCTGCTATTGATGCGGCAGATTTACCTAAACCCAAACCATGATATAACAAAATGCCTCTATAAGGACTATCAAATTGCATATAATCTTTAACAATCCTTTGCTGTGGAAAAAGAGACACTTTGGATACATCTAATTCACAAGAATCTTTTGTACATTCACACGATGCTTTAGCTACTTTCGATACTTTAGAGGCTTTATGATATTTTGAAGGATGGAATATATCATATATTTTCTTGTTATAACCAACTCTATTTGGAAGAACCCAGTCGTTTGTTTTAACTTCTATATTCATACGCTTATATCTCTAATATAATAATTCAAATAAAAAAATGTCATATTATTAGATAAACTAAGAATAACCAAAAAATAATGTACAATATTAATAAATTGTTAGATAAATGCGAATCTATGACACTATTATGTACTAAGGCATCTTCTCATTGGAGTTTTGTAAAATTTTGTTTTGCTATTCCTCTTGTATTAACAAGTTCGACTATGTGTATCATAAACAGTATCAGCGAAGACGCAAATGCCATCAAAATTCCAAATATTATAGTAAATGCCGTCAGTGTTCTTATAATGTCTCTTACAAATAGCATAAAAGCAAGCGAAAAATTTGAAATATTTAAAAAATTATCGCAACAATTTATGCTTTTATCTCAAGAAATAGAAGCGTGCGATGGTACTGTCTCAAAAGAGACCTACAATATCTTATCACTAAAATACGACAATTTAATACAGGATTGCTCATTTGAAGAGATACCCGTAAAATATAAAATAGAAGTTGCCAAATGTTTTAGTGAAGCTGATAGACATATACCTATACAATTAAATGGCATCATAGGCAATACTGGTATTTCCAAAAGACTCAGTGGGAGCAAAAAAGAAGGGACTCTACAACAGCTATCGCAGGTTCCTATGCCATCACTATTTGGACAATCGGAACAAGGATTACAAATGGCACAAACTTCACAGGCTATACATATGGTAGCACAAGGAGCATCCCTTGTAAATATATCAACTGTCCCACCAAAAAACGATTTAGCTACAGCACAGGCGACTGGTGCCGATACTAAAATATTCGGCGCTGGAGAAAATGTATAAGATTACATAAGATTACATAAGATTACATAAGATTACATAAGATTACATAAGATTACATAAGATTACAATAAAAATAAAAATTATAAATAGTAAAATAGCTTTATTTAATTATATAAGAACCCCATATCTTCTGTGTCCATATTTTCATCATCATCTTCTCTATCATATGTCATAAGCATATTTTCATCATTCATATCTTGTTTTCCTCCAGCGCCTCCCATATTATCATTGAATATTTCATTAAACTCGTTAATCTCGTTAAACTCGTTAAACTCTTCGTTATTTTTACTTGGTTCTATAACATTATCAATTATTTCTTCTTCATTATCTTTGTTATCGCCGAGTATTTCCTGTTTAAATCCTGCTTTTTTCAGCTCTTTTATTAGAGCATTTTCTTCTACTGTTATTTTATTAAAAGCCTTTATTTTTTCCTGCTTGTTTTTTTCACGCTGTTTATTCAAAAAATCTATGTTTTCCTCTATTGTTGGAAATTTTATTTTGATTATCTCTAAAACATTTTTATATATGCTTGCTGTTATTTTATTTATATATTGACTGCTTATAATATCTGATATTATTTTACCATTTAATGTATTATCAATATTAAAAGGACAGCATAAAGCTCTACTTACAATATATTTATTTATAATATCTATATCATTCTCGATATCATCATTATATATTTTATTCAATTCTTTCAAATCTATTATAATATCCCTTAAATCTTTTATAGAATTAGTAAGCAATACATTAATTTCCTCGCTATTATTATCCTTATTCAGGCTATTATAAAGGGTTTTTATAATAGCACGAATTATATTAACATATTTTATTTTATCATTAGATGAAGCTCCTTTTCCGCCCTTAGAGGTCTTCCTAACATTATTAAAATTATCAATAAACTCATCTCCCGTATTTTTTGAGGTTTTTGTCAATAAACCAACATTAGATATTATATTATTTTTAATAGATTTTATATTTCCATTCTCAAAATCTTTTATAATATTCTCGGGAAAAATACTATTATTCTTTTTCTTCATTTCATTAAGCCATCTTTTAACTATATTAGAATTATTATTTACATAATATATATAATCATCCAAATATATACGCTCAATATTTTCTTCATCGTCGCCCTCTGTATCATCTTCGATAACTACCGTTTTTTTAGGAATGAATCTCAAATCACGAGGCTTATTTGTCATCTTTTTCTCGGCATATTTTTTCTTAAATCCTATCAAATCCGGGCGATTCGCATTTTTTAAATCAATATCTTCGTTAAAGCTATCATCAAGCTTCTTTAAGCAACAGCCATTTAAAAATTTATGTATCTTTTTATAATTAACATCTGGCATATATATCAATGCGTTAATATATTGATCTCTACATAATCTCAACTCTCTTCCACATTCTTTATTTTTGAATAAGCCAACTAATTTATCTCTCTCTATTATGCCCCGCTGTTCCTTCTTTTTTTCCCGACATATATCATCCTTCTTCTTCATTTTTTCGAGATTTTCCGAATAATATTTCTCTATTACTTTGTAAGTCATTTTAAACATATTATCGGTTTCTATTAAAAACTCATTATTGCTATTTATTAAATAATCTTCAGCAACTTTTATGAGGTAAGGCATAACTCCGCGATCTTCCTTTTTATTAAGAGGAGAACCACAGTTATCCCAATAACTCAAGAAATTACCATTCAAATAATCAACATCTATGAATATAGAATCATTTAATATCTTATCTTGTAGGTTAATTATACAATACGCCAACGCATTTAAGAACATATCATTAAACTCCTCTAACCATAATTTATTACAAGATACTATAACAGCCTCGGCAGTATCATCAATATCAGAAAAAGGTTTATATCTATTATTTATTAATATCAATATAGATTTGGGAGATAATTTATCCAAATAATTGAGTATTTCCTCACTCATTTCTAAGCCATTAATTTGAAAAACCTTCATATACAAATCCCGTCTTTTTGAGATACTGCGATTATGTTTAAAAAGCTCACTACATAAGCCATCATAATCAAACTCAATTTTCGCCGATTTACCAATATCATTTAGGATATTCAACAAATTCGCTAAACTATCTACAAATCCAAGCTCATTCTTATAATTAATATTAGTTATATATTTCTCTATATCATACTTTGTTAATTCATTAAACCCCATTATATATCCTATATCTTCTGTGCCTACGCTGTCTCCGGTGCCTCCCATTCCTTCGCCGACATTGGCATCATTAGCATCATTGGCATAACCAGAAGCATTATATGTCTCAAACTCTATCATAGGAATTCCCTCATTCTTATCATTATAATGGCTATCTATGATATCCTTGTGTTCGCGATATGATATTAAATATTGCTTTCCGTCCTTGTCATAATCAAATATGTGATTTCGCGAATATTCATTTTCCTTTCGAGCAATTTCATAGCTTTTTACTACAAGCTCCTTCTTTTCATAAGTCTTCAATATGCTATCTATAGATTGTATAGCCTCTAATATATTGCTATTTTTCAATGAATGCTTTATAATATCTAATATCTCTAATATTACCTCGTTATCATCTAAGTTTCCAATACCCATATCTCTTATATTTTTTACTATTTCATAGGTCTTCAAATCAGTTAATGGTTTTATTTTATTAGCCATCATATTATTCTCGCGATATTCCTCCAAACTCATCTTATTTTTATCCAAAAAATCTATTACCTTTTCAGATAAGTTCAATAACTGAATGCTTTCGTTTAATTTATCAAAAAAAATTAACTTATTATTTATAATATCCGGTTTCTTAATTTTAACAGGCCTTGATACATTCTTTCGCTCCTTATATTGTCCCATAACATCCGACAAATAATCGCATAGAACATCAAAATCCTCCTTATTAATAAAATCCAAAGATTTTCCAAACTTGTTCAAAACATTCTCTATGTTATAATAATCGAGCTCAAAGCAATCTTTAAGATATTCTACGATATTGTTAATATCTGGTTTGACACCCTTTATTAATTGGCTAATATTTTGGCAATTTTCCGAAGATACATAATTGATATTCACATTCTTACTCTTCTTTTCTGTTAAATGCGATGTTATCTTAGTATATATATAATCATTTATAACAGTCTTCGGTATTTTGTAATAAGCAGAAATTATAGGAATATTTACGTCATCTGCTGGGAATACTGGGTAATATATGGGAAATCCCTTATCTCGTGGTTCTATCGTAATATTTATCTTGGCATCAGGCTTAAATCGCAGTTTATCTGAATCATTATTGTATTTAATACAAAAAAAATATTTTTCTTTTGCTATATCGTGATTTATTACAGTCTTCTTTTTCAGATTGTTAAAATTGGCAACTTCAGTATTATCCACAATATCAGCACTATAATCATTCTTTTCAGCATCAGCATTAAATACATAATTATCATAATTTTTCAATTTCCCACGATTGTCATCAATATCATTTATTATATTGTAAAAAAGATTTGTTATATTATTAGCCTTTTTCTTATTCGCGAACAATTCAAATAAACTGCTCTTTATTTCTTCGCGAGATAATGCTATAAAAGAAGGATTGTCTTTAATAATATCATCTAAACTCATTATTTCAAGATATTCAATGTCGTCCAATTCTTCTTCCTCAAAGATATACTCATTGTCATTGATATTAATTGACATATTATTTTTCCCTTTCTTTTAATATATAATAATATAAATTATGATACATTATTCTCAATTGCAAACTTATTCCATTTTGTCTTAATATCAACGAATTCACTAACAATCTCCTTACATACTTTATCCATAAAAGCAATAAACATATATTTATCAGTAATATTATTAAGAGTTATCCTTATAATCATCGTCGATTTTAAAGGATGTGGGCATATATATCCTATGAACTTACAAGCCATATTATTAACCGTTTTCTTATTTCTCACATAATTATTATGTACATACGATTGTATAATATTCCCCAGAGTATCATCTTCATTGTCAATAATAAACTCATATGTCTCAGCAATATCTTGAAATTGCTGTATTTTTACTATTTCTGTTGTATTAATATTAACCAATTCGGTCATTAGATTATTCAACTTGTTTATAACAATATCTAGTGATTTAGGAATTAAATATCGCGGCCCCATATTAACATTAATATGCTCTATATCAAACTTGAACTTCGTAGGGTCACCGTATTCATTCATATAATATGCTCTCTCTTTATCAAGCAAACTCTCGTATTTCTTGGCTTCCTTAGGATCTTGGATATACGAAAAGTTTGACAACGATACCGGATTAAATGAAGCATTATCTCGCCCAGTTCTTTTTACAATATTAGCCTTTAAATGTAGATGTTCGCCAGGTCTCAACCTCGTAATCAATATATTATGTTTTGATACCTTATTTGGTGGAAATAACTCTCT
>SXGQ01337992.1_pt1 | contig 12039 bp, 10 predicted proteins | sample 3178371 | NCBI WGS metagenome assembly SXGQ01 (sample SAMN11356859, study PRJNA531348) | freshwater metagenome | isolation source: freshwater sample F1-20 | place: China: Fuxian Lake, Yuxi | collected 2017-12-25 | reverse complement strand
CGGGAAATGTCGCTTCGACTTGGACCTCGTGGATCATCTCCGCGATTCCATCCATCACGTCATCTCGTTTGAGGATCGTGGTGCCGTAGCTCATCAGATCACTCACCATCCGGCCATCCCGCGCACCCTCCATGATTTCGTAGGAAATAATGGCGATTGCTTCCGGGTAGTTCAGCTTCAGCCCGCGCGCCTGACGCCGCCGAGCGAGATCAGCGGCGACTACGATTAGGAGTTTCTCGGTTTCCCTTGGAGCGAGATGCATGTTCCTAAAACGAGCGGACGAGCATCACAGCAGCGATTACCGTTGTGGCTGCACCGATTCCCCGAACGACCAACGTGTGTCTCGCTCGGAGGATGGATGCCGCTCCGAGTCCGAGCGAACAAATCGCAGCGGTGCCAAGCACGACCCCGAGAAGCGCCGCAATCGCGCCTGTAGCCGGGGCTTCGGCTCCGTGCGCCCAGCCGTGAACAAACGCACACGCAGCCGCTACACTGCATGCAAGCGTTCCGCTCATTCTGAACCCGCAGGCGAGCGAACAGCCGAAGAAGAGAATCGTGGCAGCGAGTGCTGTTTCCAATCCGGTGAATCCGCCAGCGACAAGACCGCCTGCCATGCCAAGCACCGCGCTCCCAAGAAACGCCGCGAGCGGCAAGAGTCGTGAAGTCCCGGTCCTAAGTCCTGCCCAGAGTCCGACAGCCAAGGCAGCGAGTAAATGGTCGAGGCCCGTGAACGGGTGGGCTAGTCCCCAGCCGATGTCACCCTCGTGGCCCGCGTGTCCCGGATGCGCGTGAGCGAGAGCCGGCAAGACCAGCAGTGTAAAGATCAGTTTGGTTTTCATAAAGTGTCGGAAATGTTCCGCGAAAATGCTGTGGAGTTTGGATTGTCGGTTGCTGAAAAGTGCATTGCTGCGATGTGCGCCGCGCACGTTTGCAGACTTCGTGCCAATTCGCTCGCCCGGTAGGAAAATTCCCGCAAGCGCGAGGTTGGGAGAGGCTTGCCGCGTCTAAGGCGAAGACCGAAACGTCATTGGAAGGGTGTTCATTTGTCTCCACCGTGGGAAGAATCAGCCACGATTTTCTACACCGATCACACTGTAAGGTGTTTGCGGACGACATCGTCGGTGAGTTCGGCGACGGTGCCGCTTGCTACTACGGCGCCGCGATCCATGATGGCGAATTCATCGGCGAGCTCTTTGCAGAAATCGAGGTATTGCTCGACGAGGAGAATGCTCATCTGTCCTTCGCAGCGGAGCATTTTTATGGTCTCGCCGATTTGGTCGATGATGTTGGGCTGGATGCCTTCGGTGGGTTCATCGAGGATGAGCAGGCGCGGCTCGGTGAGCAGCGCGCGGGCGATTGCGAGTTCCTGCTGCTGGCCGCCGGAGAGCATTCCGCCTTTGCGGGGGAGGAAGTCTTTGAGGATGGGGAAGAGGGTGAAGACGCGATCGAACTTCTCTTTGCGCCCGGCGCTTTTGCCCTGTGCGCGGAGGCCGATGTCGAGGTTTTCCTCCACGGTGAGGTGGGGGAAAATGTCGCGTCCTTGCGGGACGTAGCCCATCCCGCCGCGGGCGCGGTGTTCCGGTTTCTGGCGTGTCATCTCATCGCCGCCGAGCCGGATGCTGCCGCCGTCGGACTGCTGGAGGCCGATGATGCTTTTGAGCGTGGTGGTTTTGCCGACGCCGTTGCGGCCCATGAGGCAGAAGACGCTATTTGGCGGAACGGTGAATGTGACGCCGCGAAGGATCTGGCTGCCGCTGATGGATACTGTGAGGTCTTGGACGTATAGCATGGAAAATCAGGCGGCGCGGGCTTTGCGCCCGAGATAGACTTCGAGCACGCGTTCGTCGTTTTGCACTTCGTCCACCGGGCCTTCGCAGAGGATGTGGCCCTGGTGGAGGACGGTGACTTTTCGCCCCTGCGAAATCTGGCGGACAAATGTCATGTCGTGCTCAATGACGATGATGCTGTGCTTTTCGCCGACGAGGCTGAGAAGAAGATCGCCGGTCTTTGCGGTCTCTTCATCGGTCATCCCAGCAGCGGGTTCGTCCACGAGCAGAAGGCGAGCGTTTTGCGCGAGCAGCATGCCGATTTCGAGCCACTGCTTTTGTCCGTGAGCGAGCGCGCCGGCCTTGCGGTCGCGGTGGCTGCCGAGGTTGATGGTCTTGAGGATCTCGTCGAGCCGGTCGCGCTCGGTGCTGTTCAGTCGGGCGAAAAGCGAACGAAAAACACCGCGACTGCCTTCGAGTGAAAGGACGAGATTTTCGAAGACGGAGTGGTCGGTATAGACGGTGGGCGTCTGGAATTTGCGACCGATGCCGAGGCGGTAAATTTCGTATTCGCTCATCTTGGTGACGTCGTGCGTATTGAGGAATTCGATCTTCCCTTCATCGGGTTTGGTGCGTCCGGTGATGAGGTCGAGGAACGTCGTCTTTCCAGCGCCGTTGGGACCGATGACGGTGCGAAGTTCGCCGACATCCATGTAGAAATTGAGGTCGCGAATGGCCTGAAAGCCGTCGAACGATTTGTTCACGCCCTCGGCGGAGATGATGAAGGGTTTTTGGCTCATGGCGCGGTTGGTGAAGGCTGGGCGGCTGCGGGCGTTTCGGTGGATTTACGCTTCGCGAAAAAGCCGCGAATCTGCGCAGGCAAACCGACGATTCCTTTCGGCATGAACAGCACGACGAGGATGAAAAGCCCGCCGAGGATGATGAGCCAGAGGTCCGGGTATGCGCGGGTGGCCCAGGATTTCAGGGCGTTGATTGCGACCGCGCCGATGACTGGGCCGAGCAAGGTCCCGCGTCCGCCGACTGCGACCCACACGATAATTTCGAGCGATTTGTCCGGCTGCATTTCGCTGGGGTTGATGATGCCGACTTGCGGGACGTAGAGGGCTCCCGCGATGCCTGCGATGACCGAGCAGACTACGAAGACGAAGAGCTTGTAGTTTGCCGCCGCGTATCCGCTGAACAGCACGCGCGTTTCGCTGTCGCGGACTGCGCGTTGTACGAGGCCGAACTTTGTCGTCGTGAGCCAGCGGCAGAATCCATAGACGGCGATGAGAACGATTGCGCTGGCGATGAAAAGCCCGCGCTGCGTGCCTGCGTCGCGGACATCGGCGCCGAGCAGGAATTTGAAATCGGTGAAGCCGTTGTTTCCGCCGAGCAGCATGTCGTTTCGGAAAAACATGAGCGCTGCGCCATAGGTCAGCGCCTGCGTGAGGATGGAAAAATACACGCCTTTAATTCGCGAACGAAACGCAAGGTAGCCAAACGCAGTCGCGACAATTGCTGGCAGCACGATGACCATGAGCATCGAAAACGCGAAGCTCGAGAACGGCACCCAAAAGCTCGGGAGCTGTTCCCAACCAAGGAAAACGAGGAAATCGGGAATCGGCTTTTTGTATTGGCCGAGGTCGCCGATCATCCGCATGAGGTGCATTCCCATCATGTATCCGCCGAGCGCGAAGAAGAGCGCCTGGCCGAGACTGAGAAGTCCCGTGTATCCCCACAAAAGGTCCACCGAGATCGCGAGGATCGCGTAGCAGAGATACTTGCCCCAGACGTTGATGGTGAAGTTGCTGACCGCCCCCGATGCGTTCAACGCGGGGAGGACAAAAATAAGGATGACGGCGATGACGGCGACGATCGCTAGTTCGATTTTGGTGCGCTTGTTCATCAGCTTTCGAGGCTCCGGCTTTTGGTGACGAAGAGCCCGGCTGGCTTCCATTGCAGGAAGAGGATGATGCCCGCGAGGACGAGGATTTTTCCGAGCACCGGATTACCGAGGATTTGCTGCAGGCTCTGGTCAAGAAGACCGATGCCCAAGGCGCTGATGACAGTCCCGATGATGTTACCCACGCCGCCGACTACGACAGTCATGAACGAATCCACGATGTAGAGTTGTCCGAGCGACGGGCCGACATTTCCGATCTGGCTGATGAACGCTCCGGCGAGTCCGGCGAGTCCGCTGCCGAGAGCGAAAGTGAGCATATTCACGCGTTCTGTGCGAACGCCCATGCACGCGGCCATCTGGCGGTTTTGCATGACGGCGCGGATGAGCAAACCGAGCGGCGTTTTCTTCAAAAGCATCGTTACGCCCCAAACAATCGCGATGGCGAATACGATGACGAATACCCGGTTCCAACCGAAGAGAACGTCGTTCACTGTCCAGTTTCCGCTCAACCAACTTGGTGAAGAAACCTGCACATTGTTTGCGCCAAATGTCAGACGGAAAAGCTGCTGCAAAACAAGCGATACACCCCAAGTTGCGAGCAGCGATTCGAGCGGGCGGCGGTAGAGAAAACGAATGATGCCCCGCTCCAACGCGAGTCCACCGAGCGCGGCTGCGAGGAAGCTGAGCGGAAGCGCGATGATGAAATAGCTGTCGTAAAGCCAGTCGGTCGCGTTCATGCCGGGGAGTTTGATATTGATACCGAAAGGCGAGAGTTCCAGGCCCGGACCGAACACACATTGAACGACGTAGGTCGTGTATGCACCGATGGCGATCATCTCTCCGTGCGCCATATTGATCACGCCCATCAGCCCAAACGTAATGGCGAGCCCGATGGCGACCACGAGCAGGATACTGCCGAGTGAAAGCCCGCGGAAAGCCGTGCCTGCGGTATTTACGAATGTAACGTGGCCAGCGATGTCTTTCAGTGCGCCGTTTGCCGCAGTGACGAGGGCTGCTTTGCCTGCCTCGTTCGCTTCCTTGGCTGTGGTCTTTAAAAAGTCCTGACTGGGAATAGAGCCCAATTCTCCGAGTGTTTTGCATGCGGCAATCTTCACATCATCGCTTTCGTCCTTCAGTTGGATGAGTGCGATAGCCTCCTGGATTGCACGCTTTGCTCTGGAATGTGTCTCTTTCGCCTGCCACGCGAGAAGCGCAGGAAGCCGCTCCGGGTCTTGCTCCGAGCCCATCGTCTCGATTGCCTGAAGTCTGCGCTTCAAGTCGGGCGATGAAAGCTCCGCGAGATCGAGCACGCTCTTCATCGCGAGTCGCAGCGTGGAATCCGTCTCCGCAGTTGTGATGTCCGCGGCCACGACACGACCGAAAACTGCGCCGGTATCGAGGCGACGGGCTGTCTGCTTATCTTCGGCATCCTTATCCTCGTCGAGAGTCACCGCCACTTTCGTCCCGTCCGCATTCTCAACGATAAATATGCCGCCCTCTTTCCACTTGTTGAGAAGGGCGATTAGCTCTTCCGGGTTGGCCCCGCTCAGGGCGCCCACTCGTTTTGCCTGCTCCTCCGAGTCTTCGAGCAGAACCGTTTTCGAAATGACTTCTTTTGGGCTCTCCGCGATCCCGCTAGCGCACAGCACAAGGAGAATCACCGCGCACAGAAATTTACGCATTGTAGATAGGTCTTGGTTTCATGCCGGAAAGGGCGGACTCCACTGGACACACAAGCAAGTGAAGCCCGCCCCTATGAATGTTGGATTTCCGGCGAAATCCCGTGCGGTCAGAGCCGCTTACTTCGCAGCCGTCTTCGGCTTGAACGTGCCTTTCAGCCAAGGTTCGCCGAACACGTTCTTGTATTCCTTGAGGATCTTGAACTGACCGTCGGCTTTTGTTTCGCCGATGAACACGTTTTTCGTGAGATGCATGTTCTTCTGCGATGTCACTTTCCCACCGGGTCCATCGAATGAGATGCCGGCCTGGAGTGCCTCGCGCACCTTATCGACTTCGAAGCTGCCAGCTTTTTCCACAGCTGCCTTCCATAGGTAAACGCCATTGTAGCTAAGCACCATCGGCGAGCACGTGACGCGACCTTCCTTTTTCACTCCGTCCACTGTTGTCGCCTTCAGCCATCCTTGGAAGTCGTCCACGAACTTCTTGTTCGCAGGCGTTTTGATGCTCTGGAAATATGTCCAACAGCCAAGTTGTCCGACAAGCTGTTTAGCTGGAAGCGCACGGAATTCGTCCTCGGAGATCGAGAACGAAACCACCGGGCACTTTTCCGCGGTGAGACCGGCAGCTGCGTATTCCTTGAAGAACGGGACGTTGGTGTCGCCGTTCAGCGTGGAAACGACGCATGCTTTCCCGCCTGCCGAGAACTGCTTAATTTCGGCAATGATCTGCTGGTAATCGGTGTGACCAAACGGCGTGTATTTTCCAGCCGAGATGATTTTGCCGGATTCGTCTTTCTTGAATCCACCGCCGATGTTCTCGAGCGGGACACCTTTGCTCAGGAGATACTCCAGAAGCACGAGGTTTGTGGTCTGCGGATAGACGTAGTCGCTGCCGAGCAGATAGAATTTCTTCTTTCCCTGGGCGAGCAGGTAGTCGATGGACGGCGTGGCCTGCTGGTTCACGGCCTCTGCTGTGTAGAAGACGTTCTTGGATTCCTCCTCGCCCTCGTACTGGACGGGATAGAAGAGAAGTCCGTTGTTCTTTTCGAAGACCGGAAGCACCGATTTGCGTGAAACCGATGTCCAGCATCCGAACACCACCGCGCATTTGTCCTGCTCAAGCAACTGTTTTGCCTTCTCAGCGAAAAGAGGCCAGTTCGATGCGCCGTCTACGATGACAGGCTCGATCTTTTTTCCGGCTACGCCGCCCTCGGCGTTGATTTCGTCGAACGTGAAGAGAAGCACGTCGCGGAGCGATGTTTCCGAAATCGCCATCGGTCCCGAGAGCGAGTGGAGCACTCCAACCTTGACCGTGTCCTGAGCGTTTGCGCCCTGCGGTGCGATAGTTGAAATGCCTGCTGCAAGTGCCAGTGCGCCGAGCGATTTTGTAAGTTTGTTAATCATGGAAATCTTGAATTGGTAGTCGTTGAGTCACTGGCTCCCCCGGAAGTCACCACACCCCGGGGGAGCCTTATGACTAGGCCGCATCACACAGCCTTGTTTTGACCAAATGTTAGAAGCTGAACGAAACGCCCACGTTTCCGGTTACGAAGTCAGAGTCGGGATTCCCCGGAATGACGGAGTCTTCGGTGTGGTAGTATGTCACGCCCGCTGAGAGCGTGGTCCCTTCGAATGCGCCTTTCAGAGCGATCGAGCTCTGAAGTCCGAGTGAGGCATAAGCAAACCCCGCGTCGCCACCGTGGAAATTGTCCGTTGCGAATGCGATAGCTCCCGGAATCGAGAAGTTCACCGGCCCGGCCGTGAAATCATAGGCGCCGCTGATGACGCCCACAATTCCCTCGTCCTGCGTTCCATTGCCGTCGACGCGACCGTGCAGTGTCAATGTCGGTTTGAGGAAAGTGTCATACGCGACTTTGAAATCGACGATGCGTTCGGAGTCGCTCGCATACATCCATTCCTGATAGAGGAGGGTGTATGTCAGCGGCCCGGACGTGTAGGCGAATCCTGCCCAGAGATCGACCTCCTGTACGGAGCTGCCGATCGAACTCGTCGTGTTGTCGTTTACATCCCACCATGTTCCGAAGATCAGTTTGAATTGCTCGCTCATCTGAACGGACAGTTCAAGTTGCGGATGGAAAAGGGGATCTTTCCAACTGGAGCCTGCACCCCAGACATCGGCACCGTAGGAGATGAAGTGGGTGTCAACTGTCAGGCTGAGCGTTCCGCTTACGCGTGATTTTGCGGCCGGGGCAGCGGGTGTTGCGGGTGTGCCCGCGAATGCCTGCGAACTGATGAGTGCGCTGACGGCCGCGAGAAGGATGGTGTTCTTTGTTTTGAGCATGGTGTTTTGGTTGTTGGTAATTGCCATTCTTGGCGAGCGCCTCCGTTAGCTTTGCCTGTGCCATGCACGATGAGTTGGTGTCATAAAAGGCTTGAAAACTAAGTGGGAAAACGATGAATGGCATTCATGGAAGCGCAAACTCTAGAAACCAGGCAGCTCCGTGCATTCGTCGTCCTCGCGAGAACGGGAAGCTTTACGCGCGCGGCGGAGGAAATTCATCTGACTCAAAGTGCGGTGTCGCACGCAATGAAGGCACTTGAACAGGAGGCGGGCTGTCGTCTTTTCGACCGTACTGGCAAAAAAGTAACACCTACCGATGCTGGGGAACTCCTTCTTGTGCACGCCGAGAGGATACTTGCAGAGATGGCGCACGCGAAGACGGCTCTGGCGAAGCTTGGCAAGTGGGGGCAAAGTCGCCTCCGCATTGGGGCGAGCGCCACTGCCTGCCAGCATTTGTTGCCGCCTGTATTGCGGGAGTTTCGCAAAGAGTTCCCCAAATGCAGGATTACAATCGAACCGGGCGATACGCCGGAGATGATCGAGCTTTTGCGTAACGGCCGTATCGATCTTGCAGTGAATTTGGAGCCCCCTAATCGTGAGCCTCTGGAGTTCAGACCGCTCTTTACCGACGAAATGCAGTTCATCGTTGCGCCGACGCATCCGTGGGCCGTGAATCAACGCATTCCACGCGAAGAAGTGGCGATGCAGAACTACATTCTCTACACTCGGAAGAGCTTCACCGGTGCGCTTATCGACGACTATTTCGCGGAGGAGGGAATCGTTCTCCGCACCGCCATCGAGATGGGCGGCATCAGCGCGATCAAGGAGATGGTGAAGCTCGATATCGGTATCAGTGTGCTCGCGCCGTGGACCGTCGCCGATGAAACGAGCGCTGGGACGCTTGTCGCAATGCCGCTCGGTAGGCGAAAGCTGAAACGCCGATGGGGCGTGCTTCACTGGCAGTCGCGGCGATTGAGTATCCAGGAGGAGCGGTTCGTAAAGATCGCGCAGAGCGTCGGAAAGAGAATTGGTGCCTTCTAGTTGCTGTCCGCATGCTTCGCGGAGGCTATCGGCTTCCCAATCGCCGCAATTTTCGAGACGTTCTCCAGTTCGATGCGACTGCTGATCATCAATTACGAATTCCCGCCACTTGGCGGAGGTGCGGGTAATGCCACCGCTTGCCTGGCTCGTGAGTGGGTGCTTCGAGGACACTCCGTTGAGGTACTCACCGGTGGTTTCCGCGGACTTCCTTCACGGGAGGAGTTGAATGGATTTGTTGTCCACAGGCTTCCAACTCCGCGCAAGCTTCAGGGACAGGGTTCGATTGTCGAGATGTGCGCTTTTATGGCCGCATCATGTGCCTCGGTGCTGTGCCGTAAAAAACCGGATTTCGTTATCGCGTTTTTCAGTATTCCCGGTGGCCCGGCTGCGTGGCTGATGAAGTTGCTTCGGGATGTGCCTTACGTTGTTTCGCTGCGCGGTGGCGATGTTCCGGGTTTCGATTCGCGGAATCTTTCGCTTTTTCACAACATGACGAATCCACTCACTGCGTTGATCTGGAGGGATGCACGCGCAGTGGTGGGAAACAGTTCGGGATTGTGTGATCTGGCCCGTCGTTTCATGCCCGGACTTGAAGTGCCCGAGATTCCGAATGGCGTGGATACCATCCGGTTTGCGCCCGGAGTTTGGCAAAAGCGCGAGGTTTGCGAGTTCTTGTTTGTGGGCCGCCTTGCGCCGCAGAAGGGTGTGGATGTTCTTTTTCGGTCGCTGGCGTCATTGAATGGCGCATGGCGTCTCCGCATTGGCGGTGATGGTCCGGAACGTCGACGGCTCGGGGATCTTGCGAAGGCGTTGGGATTGCACGAGCGCGTTGAGTTTCTCGGCTGGGTTCAGCGGGATGATCTTCCGGCGCTCTATCAATCTTCGGACGTATTTGTATTTCCATCGTACGATGAAGGAATGCCGAATGTAGTGCTCGAGGCGCTTGCGAGCGGTCTCTCAATCGTGGCCACAAGGATCGCGGGCAACGAGCAGCTCGTCATTCATGGCGAAAACGGACTTCTAGTCCCTCCCGGCGATCCTGCTGCATTCGCAGATGCACTCCGCGTTGTCGCGAACGATCCCAACTTGCGTCGCTCAATGGCGGAGCGCAGCCGCGCCCTTGCGGTGACTGAATTTTCATGGGCACGGGCGGCTGCGGCTTACGAGAAGTATTTCCCGGCTTAAAGCTGCGTGCCGGAGTTTCGTTCTGCTGCGTTTAAGCGCGTGTGGCCTCGGTGCCGGCCGCGATGACGGCCTTCTGGAGCACTTTCGAATTTCGTCCGCTCAAGTCGTATTTCTTCCGCCGTTCCGCCGGCAGTTCGTCCGGCGAAACTTCGGCGTAACCGCCTTTGGAGACGAAATAATTGAACGTCTGCGTGCTGAGGGCGAAGAGGTGCTTCGAGCCCCGTTGCGCTGCGAGTTGCTCCGCGAAAGCCATGAGTTTGCGGCCGAAGCCCTGTCCTTCATGGTGCTTCGAAACGTAGAGACATGCGAGTTCGGCCTTGTGCGCTTCGGGATAAAAGTGCACCGCCACGCACGCCACGAGCTGGCGATCAATTTCGAGAACCCAGTAATCATCGAGCTGAGCGAGGATGTCGGCACGCGTACGCTTCACGAGCTCAGCATGCTCAACGCTCTGCTTGATGAGTTCCAGTACTGCACGGATGTCCTTTTTAAATACGCGGCGGATTTGCTGGTAATCGTTTCCGTAAATCATCGTGCCGACACCTTCCGGGCTGAAAACCTCGGCGAGGAGCGCTTCGTCGGCGTTCCCGTTGATGATATGAACGCGCGGCACACCGTTCCGGCATGCCCGGGCGCCCGCCTCGACTTTGGAGAGTGTGTTGCGATCGAGGAGCGCCCGCTTCTTTTTCACCATTTCGTCGGCTTCGGAAATCGAAAGTTGATGAACGAGCGATCCGCTCAGCACGACTCCATCGCGTGCAGAGAGGTAAATTATCTTCATCGCCTGCATTGCCTCGGCGACCTCGAGCGCGATGGTGTCGCTATTCACGCGGAACGTGCGTCCCTCGCCGTCGAAGCCGATCGGCGGGATGACGGGAATGATCCCCGCATTCAAGAAAAGCGTGAGCGCTTCGCGGTCCACACGCTCAACCTTGCCGGTATGCTGGTGGTCGAGACCGCCGATGATTCCAGCCGGGTGCGCGATGATTATATTCGCGTAAGTTGCGCGAAGGTCCACGCTCGTAAGCCCCTGCATGATGTCGTTCATCAGCGTGGTGGCGGCGTCGAGGGCGACTTTCAAAGTCGGCTCGTCTGTGATTCCGGTGCCATCGCAATTGCTGGTCGTGACTCCGCGCTCCGCAGCAAGTCGCTCGATTTGTAAGGCCGCGCCGTGGACGACGATAATTTTCACACTCAGCGAGCGCAGTACGGCAAGGTCGAGCAGGATGTTTGAGAAATTCGGCGATGCAGCGACTTCACCATCAATCGCGACCACGAAGATCTTTTCCCGGAATCGTGGGACGTACGTAAGAATGCCGCGCAGATCAGAAACCTTCATCAATGATGCGCGTCTTGTGTGACCTTTACCCGCTGGTGTGAAGCGAAAAGTAGCGCTTGTTTTGCTTTGATATATTGCGGTGCGACGTGGAGTCGCGGTTCGGTGGGCGATCTCCGCGGCGTTCGATATTCGTTCATTTTTGCCGGCGCTGATTGCAGTTCCCAAATTGAGGATGCGCGCTGACATTTCCGGGAGTCTGAGTTGCGGAGATCGAAGTTGCGTCAACTTTCCGGATCTCTTCAGCGATGGGATTTCGGTGTTCGAATTCGAGTTTGCCCGCTGCCGGAACGGTGGAAATCACGATGATGCACTTTTTGTCTGATTGACCGGTGTCGGAAAGCTTTACAGTTCGGTGCGGCTTTTGTGCCGATGCAGACGTGAAAAACGTCCCCGTGCGGCGATCCTGTGCCGGAAAATGACAAACGCAAAGCCAGTTCGGCAATTTTTTCAGGTGAGGCCCCCGCGTCACGAGGTTGAACACGGTCCTCGATGGCGTTAGCCGCTTGGAAAGCCGATAGCGCGTCGGAAAAGTTTACATTTCACGTCTGCAGTCTCGCGGCATTGTCCGTAGTTGAGAAATATTTTCATGAAAATATCTCTGTAGAAATCGGTGCGCGCTTGCCGGGAAGAGCGATTGGCATGGGTGATGCTAGTAACAGATTTAAGCGTCTGAATTCACTTTAGGGTCTTAGCACTTTTAGAAGGCTTGAAGCGGTGTAACATGCTTGGAATCATTGAAAAACCGATACATTCATTACGCGCACATTTCGGAGGGGAAATTTCGGGCGGTATTGAAGCTGTTTTGTGCGGACGTTCCTGCG
>SXGQ01882368.1_pt1 | contig 12041 bp, 11 predicted proteins | sample 3178371 | NCBI WGS metagenome assembly SXGQ01 (sample SAMN11356859, study PRJNA531348) | freshwater metagenome | isolation source: freshwater sample F1-20 | place: China: Fuxian Lake, Yuxi | collected 2017-12-25 | reverse complement strand
GGGCGAGCCACCGCCACCGGATCACCCGCTTCTAGGCCTGCCGAACGTTGTCCTCACGCCGCATATCAGCGCGGGCACGCGAGATGCGTTTGAGGAGAAGCTCACCGCGGCGCTCGGCAACGTTGCGGCGTTCTTCGCCGGCCGTCCCATCCGTAACGCCGTCGTCCTGCCTGCGACGGTAGCCTGAGCACCATGCCCCGCGCGACCGTGCCAGGGCTACGCATCGCCCTGGCAGGGGCGGGGATGGTGAGCCGCCATCACCTGATCGCCTGGTCGCGGGTGCCTGGTGCCCAGGTCGTGGCAATAGCGGACCCGCACCGTGCGCTCGCCGAGGCGAGGGCTGTGGAATTCGGCATCGCCACGGTCCATGCCGACACCGGCACGATGCTCGCAGAGGTCAGGCCTGATGCGCTCGACATCGCGGTCCCGGTCCATCAGCACGCCGCCTTGTGCCGCCTGGCCGCGTCGGCGGGTGTCGCGATACTCTGCCAGAAGCCGCTATGCTCGACGCTTGCGGAGGCAGAGGCCCTGGTCGCCAAGCTTGGCGACCGCGTGCCGTTCATGGTGCACGAGAACTGGCGGTTCCGGCTGCCGTACCGGCGCGCCCTGGCGCTGTTGCGCGAGGGGATGATCGGGCAACTCGTGTCGGCGCGCCTATCCTTCGCCAATTCTGGCCTGCTCGGAACACGGCCCGCTCTCGCGCGCCAGCCGTTCCTCGCTACCCTGCCGCGATTGATCGTTTTCGAGGTGCTGATCCACCATCTCGATGTCCTCCGCTGCCTGATTGGGCCGCTCGCCGTACGAAGCGCGATGGTCACCTGCATCGCCGGCGCCACCCGTGCAGAGGACACCGCAACGATCCTGCTGGCCAGCAATGCTGGCGCGCCGGTGCTCTGCACCGGCACTATGGCCGCCGCGGGGGCACCCCCGATCGGGCTCGATGCGCTCGAGATCCTCGGCACCGAGGGTTCGGTCCGCTTCGATGGGACGCGGCTCCAGTGCGAAGGCCCACGCGAAGTATCCATCATCTGGGACGCCGGCGAGATCTACCAGAGCGGCTACGATGCCTGTCTAGCGCATTTCGCCGAGGGGCTACGCACCGGCTCGCCCTTCGAGACTTCGGCTGCGGACAACCTCGCGACGCTGCGGCTTGTCGACGACGTCTACTCGGCGGCGGCGGCGATGCCGAGCACGCGCCCATAGGCGCGCTTGGCGAAACTCGTATGACCGACGCAGAGCCTCACCAGAGCATCGCGATCGGCGTTCGCCATGGCGGCGAGCATCGCGCGATGCTCGTCCCGCGCGCGGCGGGCGAGAGCGGGGTCGGCCATCGCATGGCAGCGGAAGGCGAGCGACTTGCGCGAATGGTCTCGGATCGCGGCGACGAGATAGCGGTTTCCGCATGCCGCGAAGAGGGTCTCGTGGAAGCGGTCGTTCTCCGCATGGATGGCGGAGAGATCGCCGCACTCGACCGCGTCCGCATGAGCGGCTTCGATCGCAGATAGCGCCTCGACTAGCCCCGGGGGCGGTGGCAGGGGGATGCGTCGCGCCGCTTCAGCGTGCAGCAATTCGCGCATGTCGGTGATCTCGTCCACCTCCTCGGGGGAGAAGCTGGACACTTGTGCGCCCCGATTGGGATGATGAACGATCAGTCCATCACGCACCAGATTCTGGAGCGCGGCGCGTACCGTGTGGCGCGTCGCTCCCGTACGCGCGATCAGGTCATCCTCGATCAGGCGCTCCCGCGGCAGGAGGCGCCCGAATAGGATCTCCTCGCTGATCCTGGCCACGAGCGCCCGGACCGCGTCAGTTGGTCGGCTGGGCTTGGTCATGAACTCCTAGATAGCATGGGCTGGCGCTGAGAAGCGAAGGGAACGGACGGCGCGCGCATATGGGCGGTCGGCGGGACGCGGGGGGGAGAGGGCTCATTTCTGCCGCGATCCCGCATTGCGTGGCGACCAATATTGAAGCCAGCCTCGCAATGCTTGGCCGCCGCATCCCGTTCCGGCTGAGACACCACATCCCTGCCTCGGCAATCGCTTGGCCGCGAATCCTCCCGAGTGCGAGCAGGATCGCTTGATCGTACCAACCGTGAATGCAGCGGTGCCTTCCGTCCGACAGTTCGCCATCTGCGCCCGACAACTCACTGAGGGCCTCCGGCTGCCGCTGATGCGCCAGGCCAGCTGGGAGCCTACTGACTTGAGCCCCTGAATCTCCGACAGGGATGACTAGATTTCGTTGCGGGGGGTGACTGACGGCGTGCGTGGGTCCTCTCCCCCGTCAGCCACCAGTCTCGGCGGCGAGCGCACGTAAGGCAGCCTCAGTCCTGTTGCGCGCGCCGAGGCGCTTGCGAAGCGCTGCAACATGCAGCTTCACCGTTCCCTCGGTTGTGCCGAGACGTTGGGCGATCTGTCGGTTCGTCAGGCCATGCGAGAGATGCGTGAGCACTTCCCGCTGCCGCGGCGTTAATGCCGCGTGCGCCGGATCGTTGCTGGTGACGGGCTCGATGCGCGGCTCCGGCGCGAGCGCGGCGAGGGCGCCACGGACATCATCGACTTCGGGTGCGGCGGCGAGTCGCCTGGGCAAGCGCGCGACAAGCCGTTCAACTGCGCCGCGCAGAGCCAGCAGCGCATCCTCGCGAACGATTGCTCCTGTTCGCGCTGCGTCCCAGCGCGCGGCCTCCGCGGTGCGGGCGAGCGCCACGGCACGCTCGAGCGCCTCCGCGGCGGCGCGGCGCTCGGTCACGTCAAGCGCGATGCCGTCCCACACCACGGTTCCGTCCTCGAGCCGCCGCGGCGTGCCGATGCTGCGCACCCATTTGAAGCCGCCGCCCTGGGAGAGCACGCGCACTTCCTCGTCGAGCGTTGCCAGGGTGTCTGCGGACCGATGCAGGGCAGCAATAAAACGCGCGCGATCGGCGTCATGCACCCAGGAATGGTCGGCTTCGGGCTGGGAGAGGATCGCCTCGGCGTCGATGCCGAACACCTCGCGCATGCCGGAGCTGGCATAGGTGTAGCGGAAGCGGCCGTCTGGCGTGCGGATGCGCTGCATCGTGTGGCCCGGGAAGCGCGTGGCCACCTTGTCGAACACGGTTCGCAGGGGGGCGGGTGCAATCGCGATACGGGGCATTCTGTTATATCTCTTTAGAGGTAGTTCTGATGAACCCGTAGCATGCTGCACCGCACAGGCACCCAGTTGACGGGCCAAATCTGGCGCGGCACGGTGACGATCCGGCAGCAATCACGGGAATATATCTTTCGATGTATAAGCTGACAAGCAAGCTGATCATCGAAGCGCGCATCAACGAGTATGCGATGCGCGAGGGCAATGCCTTCATTCCCTATACGGCCGCCGAGATTGCGCGTGATGCCGCGGAATGCCGCGCCGCCGGCGCCGCCGTCGTCCACTACCATGCGCGGACGAAGGATGGCGCACCGGCCCATGATTTCGAGACCTATGCCGAGGCGGCGGCCGCCATCCGCTCGTCCTGCGACGCGCTCATCCACCCGACGCTCGGCTACGTGACGCTCGGCGCCCCGGCGGAGACGCGGCTCTCGCATATCCTGCGGATGGCTGAGGATGCCGCGACGCGGCCGGACTTTGCGCCGATGGACACCGGCAGTGCCAATGTCGACCGGTTCGATCCAGCAACAGGACGGTTCGCGACGAAGGACCTCGTCTACCGGAATGATACCGGGACGCTCGAGTACTTCGCCGAACGCATCCGCGCTGCTGCGTTGAAGCCCTACGTTGTTGCATGGAACATCGGCTTCACCCGCACGGCAGAGGCATTCATGCGCGCGGGGCTGATCGACCAGCCCGCCTATCTCTGCCTCTGCCTGACAGACGGTACCATCCTCGCCGGCCACCCCGGAACGCTGAAGGGCCTCCAGGCTCATCTCGACCATATCCCCGAGGATCTGCGGATCGCTTGGACGGTGTGCAATTTCGGCGGGAACCTGCTCGCCCTCGCGGCGCCGATCATCGCGCTCGGCGGGCACATCTCCATCGGCCTCGGGGACTATCCGTACACCGAGCTCGGCCGGCCCTCGAACGCCGAACTCGTCGCGCGCGTGGCGGACATCGCCCGCTCGCTCGGCCGCGAGATCGCAAGCCCCGATGAGGCGCGCGCGATCCTCGGCATGGCATGAGAAGAACCAACAGGGAGACACCGTCCATGATCCGCCGCCGCACGATCATCGGCGCAGCGCCAGCCGCGCTCGCCCTGCCCTACATCGCGCCGCCCGCGCTCGCGCAGGGCACGACGCTGCGCATGCAGCATTTTCTCGGCACCAACAGCGCGCTGCACCGTGTCGCGACGCAGTTCGCCGAGGATGTGAAGCAGGCCACTGGCGGCCGCATCATGATCACGGTGCTGCCGGGCGGTGCTGTCGTGGCGCCGACCGAGCTGCTCGACACGGTGCGCAACGGCGTGCTCGACGGCCACTTCGCCGCTCCCTCCTGGTTCGCCGCCAAGGATCCCGGCTTCGTCATCCTCGGCGACACGGGGGCGACGTTCCGCTCGGTCGACCTGCGCGACCGTTGGTTCTCCGAAGGCGACGGCGTCTCGCAGGGCCGCGCGCTCTATGACCGCTTCGGCCTCTACTATGTCGGGCAGTTCTACTGGCCCGGGGAGCACATCCCCTCGCGCCGCGCACTGAACGGCGTCGCCGACCTTCAGGGTCTCAAGGTGCGCTGCCCACCGGGCATGATCGCAGAGGTGTTCGGCCGCGCGGGCGCGAGCGTGGTGAATCTTCCGCTGCCGGAACTGTTCAACGCGCTGCAATCGGGTGTGGTCGATGCGGCCGACCAAGCGAACCCTGGCCTGAACTTCGCCGTCGGCCTCTACCGCCATGCGCGGTTCAGCATCAGCGCCAACCACTCGATGCCGACCTGCGAGGTATCGTTCTCCAAGCGGCGCTGGGACGGCCTGTCGGCAGAGGCGAAGGAGGCGATCACGGCCGCGCTCCGGCAGATGTCGGCCGCGCACAAGGCAGCGATCGAGGCGGAGGATGCCGAGGCGCTGACCAGGATGCGCGCGGAAGGCATCACCATCATCGAGTGGCCAGACGCCGAGATCGCCAAGCTTGGGCGCATCACCGCGGAGGTGCAGGACACCTACGGCGGGCGCGGGCCGCAGGCGAAGGCAACGCTCGACAGCCTGCGCGCCTTCCAGGCGAAGGTCGGCTGAGAGCGTGGAGCGGCTTGCGCTGGCGATCGGGCGTGCCGCCGCTTGGCTGTTCGTCGCTGCAGCTGTCGTGACGGTTTACGAGGTCGGCTCGCGCTATCTCTTCGGCGCGCCGACCTCCTGGGCGCACGAGACGACGACGGCGCTGTGCGCCGCCGGCTTCGCACTCGGTGGCGCCTATGCCTTCGCTCGCAACGAGCATATCCGCATTACCGTGCTGGTCGATCGTGTGCCCGCCCCGGCGCGGACAGCGCTCGAGGCGCTGGCCCTCGTGATCGGGGCGATCTATCTCGCCGGCCTCGGCTATGCCGCCTGGACTCAGGCAGCGGAATCGGTCTGGCGCTTCCAGGGCGGCGCCTGGGCGCCTGAACTTACGCCCGGGCCGCCAAACTGGCCGTTGCCGGCGCTGGTGCGCAGCGCGCTGCTGGCCGGCACCGTTCTGTTCCTCGTGGTCGTCGTGCTCCGGCTTGCCGCGTTGCTCAGGCGTCGCTGATGCTGCCGATCGAGCTCGTCACGCTGCTGATCGTAGGCGGCATCCTGGTCTCGCTCGTGCTCGGCGTTCCGCTCGCCTTCGCTTCCGGGGCGATCGCGGTAGGGCTGACCGTCCACGGCTTCGGGCCTGATGCGCTGATGCTGATCTCGTCGCGCACCTTCTCCTTCCTCGACAGCTACATTCTCGTCAGCGTTCCGCTGTTCATCCTGATGGCCTCTATCCTCGAGCGATCTGGCCTGGCGCGTGACCTCTACACGGCTCTTTCGGCCTGGTCGGGCCGCGTGCCAGGCGGTGTCGGGGCGGTGACGGTGCTGGTCGGCGTCGTGCTCGCGGCGACCGTTGGCGTGATCGGCGGCGAGATCGTCGTGCTCGGGCTCGTCGCGCTGCCCCAGCTTCTCCGCCTCGGCTACCAACGGCGGCTTGCGATCGGCACGATCTGCGCCAGCGGGTCCCTCGGCACGATGATTCCGCCTTCGGTGATCCTCGTGTTCTATGGGCTGACAGCGAATGTCGGCATCGGCGATCTGTTCCTCGCCACCCTCCTGCCCGGCCTGCTGCTCGCCGCGCTCTACATCGGCTACGTCCTGCTCCGCTGCCGGATCGACCCGTCGCTCGGGCCGCCGCCGCCCGGGCATAGGGCGCTGCCGCTTGCCGAACGGCTCGCTCTGCTTCGCGGCGTTGCGCTGCCGCTCGCCGTGGCGGCCACCGTACTGGGTTCGATCTATCTTGGGATAGCCTCCGTTACCGAAAGTGCCGGTATCGGTGTGGCCGGCACCGTCCTCGCCTGCTGGGTGCGTGGCGAGCTCAGCCTCACGCTGATCCGCGAGGCAGCGCTGCAGACTATGTCGACCTGCGGGGTCGTGCTGTGGCTCGTGCTCGGCACGAACGCCCTGATCGGCGTCTACAACCTCATGGGCGGCATCGCCTACGCCCAGTCGCTGTTGCGTGACCTGCCGCTGCCGCCGCTCGGCATCGTGCTCACCATGGTGTCAGTGTGGGTCCTGATGGGCATGTTCATCGACTGGATCGGCATCATGCTGCTGACCATGCCGATCTTCGTGCCAACCATCACGGCTCTCGGCTACGACCCGCTGTGGTTCGGCATCCTGTTCAACATCGCGATGCAGATAGCGTACCTGACGCCGCCCTTCGCGCCGGCCGCGTTCTATCTCAAGGGCGTCGCGCCGGAAGGAATGACGCTCGAGGAGATCCTGGGGGCGATGTGGCCTTTCATCGGGCTGCAGGTGGTCGCACTCGGCCTGGTCATCGCGTTTCCCGGAATCGCGCTCTGGCTGCCGCGAGGAGGATAAGGTGCCGAAACGACGCATCATCGTGCCGCCTGGCATGGAGCCGCTGTTCGAACGGTTCCACTACGCTCCCGGCGTGCTGGTCGACGATACGCTCTACATCGCCGGGATGGTCGGGCGCCGGCCTGACATGACGGTGGTCGAGGATACCGAAGCGCAGTTCGTCCAGGCACTCGACAATGTCGGTGCTGTGCTCGCGGCCGCCGGGGCGACGTTCGACGCCGTCGTCGAGCTCGAGACGTGGTTCCTCCGCTTCCCCGGTGACCTTGCCCTCTTCATGCAGGTGAAGGACAGGTTCTTCAAAGGCCCTGCCTATCCGACCTGGACGGGCTTCGGCGTCTCGTCGTTCTCGACTCCCGGCATCGTGTGCGAGATCAAGTGCACGGCCGTGCTGAACCTCTCCGATGCCTGACGCGCCGTTCCCCGCGTCGGCCGACGCCATGTCGCTCTGGCGGCTCATGCTTCGCGTCCGCCGCTTCGACGAACGCGTGATCGAGCTGTTCCGCGCGGGCATCATCAAGGGAACGGCGCATTCGTGCGTCGGACAGGAGGCCATCGCTGCTGGAGCGTGCGCTGCGCTCGCGCCGGGTGACTGGATTCTCACGCACCATCGCGGCCACGGCCACACCATCGCCAAGGGCGCCTCCATGGCGCGGATGATGGCGGAGCTGATGGGCCGCGAGACGGGCTATTGCCGCGGCCTCGGCGGCTCGATGCATATCGCCGATCTCTCCCTTGGCATCCTCGGCGCGAACGGCATCGTCGGCGCAGGGCCGGGCCTCGGACTAGGCGCGGCTCTCGCGGCGCAGCTCGGGACAGGCGAGGTGGGAATCGTCTTCTTCGGCGATGGCGCAGCGAACGAAGGGATCGTGCACGAGGCGATGAACCTCGCTTCGGTGTGGAAGCTGCCTCTGGTGTTCCTGTGCGAGAACAACCAGTTCGGGCTCTCGACACGGTCGAGCGACAGTACCGCCGGGGCGACCCTCGCGGGTCGCGCCGCAGCCTATGCGATGCCGGGCGCGAGGGTCGACGGCAACGATGTGTTCGCTGTGCATGCCGCCGCGAGCGAGGCGGTCGCGCTCGCGCGGGCAGGGGAGGGGCCGAGCTTCATCGAGGCGCTCACCTGGCGATGGGGCGACCATTCGATGCGCGCGAACCTGCCCCGCTACCGCGCGGAGGAGGAGGAGGCTGTTTGGCAGGCGCGCGACCCGATCGCCCGCGTTGCCCGCACCCTGCACAACCGGGAAGCCGCGCTCGCGGAGATCGCTGCCGCGGTTGAGGTGGAGATCGATGACGCCGTCGCGTTCGCGGAGGCGAGCCCGGAGCCCGGGCTGTCGCTTCTCGCCCCCAGCGTGGCCGTGCCGCTCGCCCCGTCGGACGAGCCTGGGGAGGAGGCAGCGGCCGGGCGGATGCTCGGGATGGTGCAGGCGATCAACGAGGCGCTGCATGCGGCGATGGCGGAGGATGCGCGCGTCGTCATGCTCGGCGAGGATGTCGGGCGCATCGGTGGCATCTTCGGTTGCACGCGTGGCCTGCAGGAGCGCTTCGGACAGGGGCGGGTGCGCGATACGCCGATCAGCGAGCAGGCGATCGGCGGTCTCGGCGTCGGTGCGGCGCTGAGGGGGCTCCGCCCGGTCGTCGAGGTGCAGATCTTCGATTTCGTGACGCTGATGATGGACATGATCGTCAATCAGGCGGCGAAGGCGCGCTTCATGCTCGGCGGCACGCCCACGGTTCCGCTCGTGATCCGCGGGCCGCAGGGTGGCGGGATCAGGCTCGCCGCGCAGCACAGCCAGTGCCTCGAGGCGTGGTTCGCGCATGTCCCGGGCCTCACCGTGGTCGCGCCGGCAACGCCCTATGACGCGAAGGGCCTGCTGTTGTCGGCGATCAGGCATGACGGCCCCGTCGTGTTCCTGGAGCACAAGCTGCTCTACGTCGAGGGGTCGGGGCCCGTTCCGGAAGCGCCCTACACGATCCCGCTCGGCCGTGCCTTGGTCCGCCGGCCCGGGCGGGACGCGACGGTGGTCGCGATCCAGGCGATGCTGCCGCGGGCTCTTGCCGCGGCCCGCATCCTGGCCCGCGAAGGGATCGAGGTGGAGGTGATCGACCCGCGCACCATCGCGCCGTTCGATCTCGAAACCGTCACCGCGTCCGTCAGGCGCACGCATCGCTGCGTTGTGGTGCACGAGGCCTGCGTGACGGGGGGCATCGGGGCCGAGATCGCCGCCTCCCTGAGCGAGGCGGCGTTCGACTGGCTGGATGTGCCGGTGCTCCGCGTCGGCAACCCCGATGTTCCGATCCCCTACAACGATACGTTGGAGCGCGCCGTGATCCCCGACGCTGCGAAGATCGCCGAGGCGGTGAGGGCTGCCTGCTATGCCCGGGCACCTTAGCGTCCGTTCCCTGCTCGCATCGAGCGAGCCGATGATCGGCACCTGGGCGCAGCTGCCGCACCCCGAGGTGGTCGACATCCTCGGCGGCTTCGGGTTCGATTTCGCGATCGTCGATCTCGAGCATGGTCATTTCGGTATCGAACGCGCAACCGACATGATCCGCGCCTGCGAAGCGGCTGGCCTCGTCCCGCTCGCGCGCGTCCGCGGCCTTGGCGAGATCGGGCAGGTGCTCGATGCAGGGGCGGAGGCGGTCGTCGTGCCTGCAATCGCCTCGCGGGCCGATGCCGAGGCAGCGGTCGCCGCGACCCGCTTCGGGCCTCGCGGCACGCGCGGGGCTTGCCCCTGCGTGCGCGCCGTGGGCCAGTACGCGACGTCGTGGCAGCGTTTGGAGGCCGCCGACGACGCCGGGGCGATCCTGCTCGTCGAGACGGCCGAGGGCGTGGCTGCGATCGAGGAGATCGTGGCGGTCCCGGGGGCTCTCGCCCTGATGCTCGGGCCTTTCGACCTCTCAGTCAGCCTCGGCTTCCGCGGCGACTGGCGGCATCCGGAGGTGCACGCCGCGCTCCGGCGCATTCGCGAGACGGCGCGCGCGGTTTCGCTGCCCGTGATCGTTCCGGTGTTCGACGCCGAAGTCGAGGCGGCACGCACCCAGATGGCAGCCTGGCGGGAGGATGGCGTCTCGGCCTTCACCATCGGCACCGACAAGATCCTGCTCGCCGACGCCTGCCGCCGATGGAGCGGGCTCGGCCGCTAGGCTCCGGTCGTCCTGGGCCAAATCAGAGCGGTTGCCGCCGAGTGACCAGTACGTCGGTGTGTTCGACGGCAACCAGATGACGTTCATCTCGGTCACGCGGTCGTACAACACGACGACGAGCATGGGCCGGCTGACGCTGAAGATTCTGCTCAGCTTCGCGCAGTTCGAGTGCGAGGTCATCGAAGAGCGCATCTGCGACAAGTTCGCGCCTCGCACAAGTGGGGTGGTCTGCTCCCCGCGGCCTGGAGTGTTTGGAGTCGGAGCTTTCGGCGTCTGATTTCGTTGGCTGGTAGGGGCGGGGCCGATGAAGCCGAGCACGCTTTTGAATGCGCAGGAGGCTTTCACTCTGAAGCGGGGGCAGACGATGTGCGGGTTGCGAAGATCGGCCGGAAGGCGGGGATCAGGCGCAATTACTACAACGAGGAGCGCCCGTACGGGGCGATTGGCAACAGGCGGCGATCTCGTTACAAGTCCCAGTTGCGCTGCCGGTCCGTTGCCATAACAGAACGTCGGAAACTGCACTCTCCCGCGCTCCAGCGAAGGGGAAAGGCCCAACACCAGCCCGGTCGCCAGCCATCAGCGACGGAGCAAAGGGGCTCAGGATATGCGATCAGTGAAAATTGGGCGCGCGATCTACGACATCGTTCCGTTCGCCGCTGAGATCAGATGGCAGAAGCCCGGAAGTGAGCGGCGATCTGGCCAGCGGTCATTACGACTACTGGCCCACTACGGGCGGCAATTGCGTCGAGCATCTCGCGGACGTACCGGATCCTGTGTGGCTGGCCGGAGAGCCATGGGCGCAGGCCGATCGGGAGCACGCGCCCCCGGCGCTTCTCGCCGAGCAATACATCCAGCGCTTCCGCCACGAGCGATGCCAAGCGTTGCGGCGGCACCTTTCTAAGGAAAAGAAGCCGGGCGTCATCGAGGTCCATCGGGTGCGGTATCGAGACCAATCCGCCGGGTACTGCGTGCAGATAGGGTTCCTCATCGTTGGCCCAGTCGAGCGTGTAGCGGAGACCAGCTTCGGCAAGCAACCGAGACGTACGCTCGGTCGCACCCGCGTCCTGACCGAGCCACCCCTCGATGGTCGCGCCGGTCGCTTTGCCCAGTCCGTCCACCACCTCCCTGATGTGCGCACGCTCCTCGACCTCGCTCATCCGTGACGTGATCATGCGGCTCTCTGAGAAGCCGTGCGCAGCGAACTCCCACTCACGCTGTTTGATCTCGGAGATGATCTCGGGGTGCCGGCGTGCGGCGAGCAGGTTGATCGGTACCGTCGCGGCGAATCCAAGCCGATCGAGGGCATCAAGTAGACGGTAGATACCGACGCGGCTGCCATATTCGCGCGTAGTCCAACTCCGCCAGTCAGGCTCGTAGGATCCGAACTCGTTGCGGAATCGAGGATCGCGATAAGCGCCCTCCGGCGGCGTCAGCTCACGTGCCTCGACATGCAGCAGAAGGACGACGGCGACGGTCGCGTCCACGGGAAGTGCCCGCTCTGGTCTCGTCGGTATCGGGCTGTAGGCATGCAGGCCATGATCGGGCCCAACCGGCGCGCCAGCCATCTCAGGCATCCTTGGCGGCTGCGAGCGCGGGCCCATAGCCATGGGCGAGATACCAGTCGGCCATCTCCTCGCCAGTCGTTGCCCAGACGCCGTCGTGGCCGAGAATATACTTGAGCGTTTCCGCTACATGGCGGATGCGGTGCGGTCTGCCCATGACGAACGGATGCAGCGCGAGGCACATCACCCGTCCACTCTCCGCTCCTTCCTCGTAGAGCGTGTCGAACATGTCGCGGGCGGCTCGCGCGAACTCCTCCCCCTCCATCGCACCGGTCAGCACGTGGCTGTCATTGAGTTCGACCGTGTAGGGTAGGGAGATCAGCCTGCCGGACCGGACGCGGATC
>SXGQ01635945.1_pt1 | contig 12041 bp, 10 predicted proteins | sample 3178371 | NCBI WGS metagenome assembly SXGQ01 (sample SAMN11356859, study PRJNA531348) | freshwater metagenome | isolation source: freshwater sample F1-20 | place: China: Fuxian Lake, Yuxi | collected 2017-12-25 | reverse complement strand
AGAACCAAAAAACAGGTGGTCAGTGGTCAGGTGGTCAGGTGGTCACTTTTATAATAAAGATTAAAAAAAGAAGCATTAAAACCGTGATGAATATATTGAGAAGTTGTGTTACTATGGAATTAAAAAAAAATTAAGTGACGAAAAAAACAGAATTGTAATAGTTTACAAAGTGGTTCCAAGATTTTCTCCTAAAAAAATCTTTGAAAACAGTGGTAAGTTTTCACCTTTCTTATAAAAAAAAATATTATCATTTTTTGTTATAACCACTGAGGAAACCTGCTTTATTTCTGATAGAAAAATTATGGGTTTGCTACGTAAACTTGGTTTCGAAATTTTCAGGTCGGATAATGTTCAGTACATTTTAAAATCGGTTTTAATCACTTAATCACTTCAATCACTTAAAAACACGCAATGCCCTACAAATCGTTTTTTTTAGAAAAAAATAAATAAAATAATTATTTATTTTTTTTGTTTTTCTCTTCAATAATTGGCAAGAAAGGTCGTTTTCATGTGCTACAAAAAATTCTTTGAGTCTGGAGAGAATTTTGGTCCCGGGGTCTACAGCGGTTACAAAGAATCCGCCGCACGTGACCCATCTGTATCGTTCGTAGAATTCTCTCTTGTGTTCAGGTTCTTTGAACTTCTTGTCGTTGCAATTCAGGACTTGGATGTGGAATTTGTTTGTAGTTCGGAGGTTGTGTAAGATTCTGGGAATTATGGATTTATCATAGTTTTCGCAAATGCGGAGGCCGTTTTTGCCATCGCCGAGGTAAGCATCTATCCAGCCAAAGTGTGTGGTATTAAAAGGATTAATTGTGATGGTTTCTTGGACAAAATCGAATTTGTTGCAGCAGATGATGTGGGACTCGGCGCATGTGCGCTCGTCTCTTGTAGGCCAATATTTGGCGCGATTCTCTTTGACTTTAGGGAGGAATTGGTAAGCCCATAGGTCTTCCAATTCTACTTGAATATATTTAGTGTATTTGTCCAGATTGTGGATTTGGCGTTGCATTCGGATGGCGGGGATGGTGGTTTTTGAGCCATAAATGACTAGGTAGACGGGGATTTGGAGGAGTGGACTAATAAGGGTGAGACACTCCTCTGTGGTGCGACATTTTTTGTTGTATTTGTTCAGGTCGTAGCAGGCGGTGATAAGAGTGCAACTGGGGGGATTTATCGAGGAGGGATTTATTGGTGAATTCATTGTTGGATTTATAGGCGAGGTATTTTTATATTTATTTTTTGGGGGTTATTGGTATAATGTCATATACTATAAACTCAATTGAACAATCTATAAAACCTGGTATGATAACTGGATATTTTGGGTCATCTACGAATGACCCTCCTGGATGGGTAATTGCTAATGGTGTTGCAAGAACAACCAGTGATATTTATGATAATTTAGTTAATCTTTCAATTGGTAGCCTTGATGTTAATAATAAATATGTACCTCCAAATTTAAACGGAGCATTTTTAAGAGGAACCGGGACAAGCAATATAAATAATATTTATGTTGGACCATCATTGAAAAGTTATCATCATTCAAAATTTGTTACACATACTCACGATGCTTCTCAAAACGCACATACCCATCCAATAAAAGCAGTTTTACACGGTTATGAATATGATATAACTGGTGGTGGTCGGACAATTCCATCTGGAACTACCACTACTCCTGTCTTTGGATTTGTTGCACAAAATGGATACAATACAATTGATGGTTATGACAATCAAGGTACACAGCTTAATATGGTTGATAGATTTGAATTGATAATTGCTAATGCAACTCCAGCAATTACATTTACTAGTGGTATTGTGGGCGGTAAAGGAAATGCAAATGAAACAAGACCATACAATGTTAGTACTGCATGGATAATTAAATTATAAACTTATATATTATGACAAGTTTTTATAATATTAACAGTACAAATTGTTTTGTTCCGTCTGGTTCTGTTTTAGCATTTATTGGTTCAACTACTACAGACCCTCCTGGATGGGTAATTGCTGATGGTGTTGCAAGAACAACCAGTGATATTTATAATAATTTAGTTAATAATCTTTCAATTGGTAGTCGTGATAGTAATCAAATATATACTCCTCCAAATTTACAAGGAGCATTTTTAAGAGGAACTGGGACAAGCGATATAAGTAATAGTTATGCTGGTACAAATTTATTAACTCAACAATCACATGCAATAAAAACCCATTTACATCCTGCTGAACAAGCTGCGCATAGTCATGAAACAAATCCACCATCTACTGGAGGGGCTGGAACTATAGCTTCTCCTAGTTATGGACTTGCTAAATGTGTAGGACAAAATAACTATCCTAGTTATAATGTAACAGAGGATTCTGGGAGTAACACTGATAATTATGATTTAAATATTGATTATTATGCAGGGTTAGTAATAAATAATGTAACCACCATCCCCACTATAACAGTTTATGAAAATACTAATAATGAATCAAATACTACTGAGACAAGACCTTTTTCTTATGGTGTATTTTGGATAATTAAATTATAATTAAATATTAAATGAGTTTTTCTTATAATAATGTTAATGCAGGAACCCCTTCTGGTGCAATAATGGCAACTTTTTTAACGCAAGACCCTTCCGGATGGGTAATTGCTGATGGTGTTGCAAGAACAACCAGTAATATTTATGAGAATTTAGTTAATCTTTCAATTGGTAGTCGTAATGTTAATCAAATATATACTCCTCCAAATTTCAAAGGAGCATTTTTGAGAGGAACTGGAACTGTAACATATGGCTCGGTAAGTTATACTGGACAATCAAAAATGCAATCTCAAAATCATTCAATTGAAAAACATATACATACTGCTACTCAAGCTGCACATAATCATACAACAAATGCCGAAACAACCCATGGAAATACAGCTGGTAAATTGGGTTTAGGAATGTGCAATGGTTCTAATACAGAGTCTTCTAATAATAATACTAATGAGGCCGGTCAATTAAACTCTTTTCATGTTTTTGATTTTAATCTTAATAATAGTGCACCTACTATTACTGTTGACCCTATAGGTGACACAGACACAGCACCTTTTTGTTATGGTGTAAATTGGGCAATAAAACTTTAATTTTTGCATGTATATTTATTACGAATACAAAATAAATATATAATTATTTACTAATTAAATGCGTGTATTGGTGATTGTCATCGTGTCTTTTGACAAACCTGTTTACTATGATATGTTGCGAATATGGAGAGAACGGATTTTGAATAATAGATTTGATTCTGTTGATGGGTGCGTTACCGATGTTTGGTTTATTCAATGCAAGTCTGATGCCGAATGGATTGGGGATATTGTCAATGATATAGGGGAACCGCTACGCTCATCCCCTATGACCCCTCCTCCTTTAAGTTTGAATTCACAGTCGCAGTCGCTTGGGTCGCAGTCGCTTGGGTCGCAGTCGCTTAAAGACCGTTTTGAACTTGATATTGCAAACAAGACTTTGTTTATTCGTGGTGATGAGTGTCTTATTCCAGGCATTTTGCATAAAACTGTGGAAGCTTTGTCTTTTTTTTTACTAGAGGAGGGTTCTAACAGCCGTCAGGCTGCGCCCTTAGGGAACCGCTGCGCTCATCCCTTTATTTGGCGGACCAACCTTTCTTCCGTCCTTGATTTTGCGGGTCTGGAGAGATATCTTGGGACAATTTCTTCTACCAAAATAGTATAAATAATTCAATTCTTTTTTGTTTCAAGAAATTCAATTATTAGATGAATCCAGCCCATTTCGTAGCATTTTTACAAAGCCGTCAAAGCACAGCCGGACAACGCACCGTCTTTAATGAGCCGCGCCTTCTTGGTCTTATTTACAAACGCATAGAAGAAGCTGTCGTCTGTCAATATGCGTTTCCTGTTTTTGGTGAAAGTTTTGCGCTGATTTTTAAATAATTTTACAAAATTTTTAGCATCACATGTGGGATCCTTTTTGCAAATATTTTCCTTAACGAATGTCTCCGCGTCAAAACCATCTTCTTGGAAGAGAGTCCCTTTGCAACCGGGATTACAATATGCGTTTGTCAATGTTTTGACGAGGCGTTCTTTGTCCTTCGTAGTCGGTTTATTTAGTTTTTTTTTTATTTTTTCTAAATCAGCTTTCATTTTTGCCTTGTTTCCTTGACCGACTTCTTGTTCAATTCGTCTTTTGTACATTTTGTCAATAAATTTTTTGGTATATTTATTTTGATTAGCAACAAGTTTGGGTACAAGTTTGGTTTTACACTTTTCCATTTGTGTTTATATAATTAAGAGTTATAAAATAAGGGGAACGTAGTTCCCCTTTAACCCCTCCTTATCTGAGGGTGCAATATACACATTTTCTCATTCCGCCTGCTTCACTTGTAACTTGATGAACACCCCCGTAAAAACAAATATACAAGACCCACAAAAAAACAAATATACAAGACTCTCAAAACAAACAAATATACAAGACTCTCAAAACAAACAAATATACAAGACCCCCAAAACAAACAAATATACAAGACTCTCAAAACAAACAAATATACAAGAACCCCTGACGGACAAAAAAGGAGGGGTTATAGGGGAACGTAGTTCTCCTAGACGAACTCGTACTCAATAATATTCTTGACATTTTGTTTGAGTTTATTGAAGAGGAACGATTTAAATTTCTGGTACTTGGCCTCGTCGCTGATATAGGTTCCGAGAATCCTCTTCATAAAGTCCATCTTTTGCAGCTTCATGTCCTCGGTCTCGACCATGAACTCGAGGCGTTTTTGTTCCCATCGACTATAGGTGCCCAAGAAGCGGTTTGACAACAGATCGAACAAATTATTGATGTCGACGAGAGGCATCTCGGACCACTGCTGGCGGTCATAGACGTACAAAGTGTGCGGTTTGTGAGAGAACGCGCAGATGGGGAAATTGTCCTTGCTGCAGTCGATCAAGTCGGTAACAAGCGCGACAACCCCGTCGACGATGGTCCCGGCGAATACGGCCTCCAAATGTTTTTGCTGAATGTCCTTTAGCGGCCCTCCAACCATGGAGGAGAAGTCTGTCACGAGGATGGGGTATCGCATTTTCAAGTAGTCGATGATGTCTATTTTCCGGCGCTCTCTCTGAACGAATTTGTGTAGTTCTTTGTTCTCCGCCTCTAGATGTTGGATGCGGAACATGCAGTTTTTGAGACTTTCGTAGAGCATTCGATTGTTTGGGATGGGGTCGTTGATGAAGGAGGCCTTGTTGTTAATTTCGACAGCGCGCCCTCTGATAAATTCGCAGCAGACGATGTGTTCATCGTATTGTTTTTTGTTTTTAAATTTGGTGAAACAACGTTCACAGTCGAAGAGGCTCATTGTATGTGTTTTTTTTCTTTTATGACTAGTATTTAAATGCCATTGGTATTTAGTAAAACGAAGCAAGGGATTTTGAAGGTCCCTTTGGTCCCTTTGGTCCCTTTAATACCTTCGACACCTTCGGTCCATGCAATCCCTTTAAAAAAAAAGCAATGTAAAAAATGTGGATAAAAAGTATATGTTTGATAATTTCGCCAGATTTTTTTCAAACGGTAGAAACAAAGAGAGAGTGGTGGCAATTCTTGCGATAAGTATAGGGATTTTTTTGTTAAATCAAGCGGGGCTGTATGGAGAAGAAGTTTGGACGAAACGGAGTGAGAAAGAGACCAAAGAGAAAGAGAAACAAAAATGAAAGGGAGACAAAAACAAAAACAAAAATGAAACAAACAAAGGAAGGATTTAAAGGAAACCATGGGTTTCCTTTTATGTATCGTAATAATATAAAAATGAGTAGTTATTATTACGATGTTTTAGAACCGAGAGTGGACCAACACGGAAGTCACATGGTGATGAAAAATGTAAGTAAACCTTTGAAAGAGAAAATCGTAAACATAGACACAAAATACCGAACAAATTATGATTTAACGAACGCAGCGCCGATCGTGGTTTTCGGAGAGAGGCTCACCGAAGTCCGCAGCATCGAGGTGGTATCCGTCGATATCCCGATCACGTTTTTCAATTTCAGGGCAGACAACGATTGTGCAACCGATGGCAACAACTATTTAAGAATAAAGAATGGCGGGACGTCGAAAATGTTGGTGGTCACTCCTAACAACTACGCGACGAATGCGACTTTAGAAACAGAGATCAACTTGCAGCTCGCCGCCCTCAGTTTAAGCACGGACATCTCTTACAGCGTGGTGAACAATAAGTCGTTTTTCAAGTCGAAGACAAACTCATACTCGCTTGCGACGAACGTGGACATCAACGGGAACGTGAACGAGACGAACAACCGCAACAACTTTGGTTGGACCCTGGGATACCGAGACACGTCATACAACTTGACGCCGAGTGGCTTGAACTCGGAGGCGCTGCTGACGTTGAAGACCCCGCGGCACCTGTTTTTGGTGTTGAACGAGTTTTCGCAAGGTAACGCGAACTCCTTTGTGTCGCCGCTCGAGAATGGGAATCAGAACAAAAATATTATTGCGAAGATTTGTTTGCCGTCGACGACCTTTGACCAAACCTTGTGTGCGAACCGGGCAAACGGGCAATTGGTCTCGGAGGTGCGCAAATATTTAGAAAAGGTGAACATCCAGCGCGTGTCATTGCAGCTGGTAGATGATGCGGGGCGACCGGTGCAGCTGAATGGAGCGGATTTTTCGGTTTGCTTGAGGCTGGTGCATGATTAAAGGAAACCTACGGTTTCCTTTTGATCCTTCCCTCTTTTTTTTTAACAACCTTCTTCCCTCTCTTGTTTTTTAACAACTTTCTTCCCTCTTGTTTTTTAACAACCTTCTTCTCTTGTTTTTTAACAACCTTCTTCCTTCTGTTTTTTTAACAACCTTCTTCCCTCTTTTTTTTAACAACCTTCTTCCCTTTTTTTTTAACAACCTTCTTCTTCTCTTGTTTTTTAACAACCTTCTTCCTCTCTCTTTGTTTTTTGCAGATACCATAAGAAAGAGTTTTTTTGTTAACAAGTTATGAAATCTGTATCTTTCCCTCTCTTTCTTGCGCAGATATTATTCTCAGCTGTAATAATATAATACCAAAAAAAAAAACGATGGTCGGATCAAGCATTTTGCCAGCGTGTTTTTACAAGGGTCAGTTGTATTTTTTGTTCGGGCGAGAGAACAGTTTGGCGGACACTCCCGGGTGGTCCGATTTCGGCGGCGGAGTCGAGGAAGGCGAGTCTATCTACGACACGGCTTTAAGAGAGGGCAGCGAGGAACTCTCTGGTTTCCTAGGGGACAGCAAGCAGATCAATAAGATGATCAAGAGGGCAGGCGGCTTCTACAAGATGCAGTTCGAAACCTATCACATCCACCTTTTCAAGATGGATCACTGCGACGATTTGGTGAAACTGTATAACAACAACCACCGATTCTTGTGGCAGCGGATGAACAAAAAGTACCTGTCCAACACGCGCCTATTTGAGAAAATCGAGATCAAATGGTTTTCGTTGGACGAGATGAAGAGACGCAAGGACGAGTTCCGCAACTTTTATAGAAAGGTGATCGAAGAGACAATTTTGAAGGAAGAGTCGACCATCCGGTCATTTTTGTCGCGGCATCCTACGAGTAAGAAGACGCAAAAGAAGAGAGCATCTTCTGGGTGGTTTTTCTAAGTTATATTTAGTAATTTTGATTATGTGTCTGCATATATATATATATATACATATAATCATGTCATGGAAAAAATACGGTGGAACCAATAAATTAGATAAATTCAATAATTTAAGTGTAAGCACAATCGTGACAGATCAATTTACATTGAGAAACGTTTATGTAGGTGACTGGGACATTTGCGGCGGAGTGCGCACGAGAGATGACGGGAATTTCGGCCGAGACGTCAACGTAGTGGGAACAATCACTTGTGCAAATATTAATATATTGGGCACGCTCGGCGTGTTTGACACGCGTATCATCGGAAACTTGATTATCGACAACAGCGTATTTGTAGGAAATGATATTTATATGGGTTCGGACACATCGGCTGGAACGTTGTTTCATGCGAAGGACGAAATGTTCGGATTTAATACGTATGATCCAGAGGCAACGGTGGACATCTCGAGCGGTCTGACGAAGTCGCTTTACATCCAGTCGTCGGCACCGACAAATAAAAACGTGATCGCCCAGAACGCGACGCACGACGCCATCACGGTGAATGTGGAGCCGACGACCGCGTACATCGACTTTTACGTAGACGGATCACTAAATGAGAGCAATACGCCAGACGGACGCCTCGTTTACGAGCAGGGCGGCAACTTCACGATCGACGTCTCGAACGTGATGAAAGTGAGACCGCGCACGATATTCTCGCAAGACTTGAACAGGAATTTTCTGGGAGATGAGAGGCTCATTGTTTATACAGAGCCGAGCGATACAACAACATATTTGCCCGAAGTCTACAATCAGCAGGACTTCCGAACGGGCACGGCGGCATACTTTGTTACTGGCGACAATTCGTCGAACGTATTTGTGCGACTGGCCACGGAACAAGGGAGCGGTCTCTCCATTGGCGGCGGATATTTTTTAAACAATCGGATCATGGGGACGCTCGCGCTCACGGACGCAAGCAGTGCAAAATACCCCGCCCTAACGGTCATCTCAGGCAACCTGACGACCAATTTGAAGACGTCCATTGCGATCAATAAGTCGACGGTGTCGACAACGGCCGATGGGACAAACCGATACGCGATGGATATCAACGGGCCTATCAAACTCGTGCACGAGGAGTCTATCGACGTTCTGGATGCTTCGTTCGAAATCCTGCGTACCCAATTCTTCGGCAACGTAGGGTTCGCAGTGGGCAGGCCCAGTTCATCGACGGCGCCACATACGCAATTTTTTGGAAGAACCACTGACGGGGGATATACGTGGTCCACCGTACGCCTCGTCAACTTGTCAGGGAACCCTAACCCTAACAGTTTGGAAAATACGCCCCACGGGTTCACCTCGATTTTTATGCAAAGTGCGAACAACATTTATATAGCGGGAGACAGCGGCTACTTTTTCAACTCGACGAATGGAGGACAGACGTGGGCAACCGTGACGTATAACAATCCAACAAATTTAGCGATTCAAGCAAACGCGCTGCACGTAACTACTCCTTCTAATCGATTGATTATTGGTGTGGACAATGCGGTGGGAATCGGTAACGGGCGAATCTTGAACAGCACGACTTTCACAGATATAAGCACGGCCAACTTTATAAGCACGGGTCTGGGACGTGTGAAAGCGATCCACGGTACGAATAACGACGTTGTGATTGCGGGGCAAGGCGGATTGAGAATGTACAGCACGACAACCAATACGTTCGGTGCAATTATCGCATCCGACGCATCATTCAATGCAGTCAAGGTTTACGACGGTAGTCATGCGATCGCGGTGGGTAACAATGTGATTTATTATACGCACGATATAGTCAATTGGTCACCTGTATCTTCATTCACAGGCAATTTGCAAAGCGTGCAGATCTTGGACCCCTTGAGGGCGATCGCTGTGGGAGATGGTGGGCTGATCGCGTATTCCACCGATGGATTCGCGAATTGGACAAAAATCGATTCACCAAGTGACCTCAATCTGACCAATATCAATATATTGAATGCAAACGATTTCGTAATCACGGGCACCACAACCAGTGGACAATCGAAAGTAATCAATTTGTATGCGCCGTATTTGCTGAATCGGCCGAATAACCATGTGATAGAAGCCTCCGGAAACATAGTCGTGTCGGGGGACCTACAGGTGAACGACTCGGGTCAAATCTTGTCGAACAACGAGACGTTCAATTTATTTCCAACGACCGTGAAGGAGGTGAACATCGGAAACACCACTGTGGGTGGAAATACGAATGTAAAGGCAAACTTGGATGTGACGCTGGACATCACCGGTAACCAAAGGTTGTTTATTACGGGAGACTCGTCGTTGAATGCAAACTTGATGGTCATGAAAGACACGTCGCTAAACCAAAAACTGTTCGTGAGAGGCGACGCCTCGCTCAACTCCAACTTGACCGTTATGAAAGACACGTCGCTAAACCAAAAACTGTTCGTGAGAGGCGACGCCTCGCTCAACTCCAACTTGACCGTTATGAAAGACACGTCGCTCAATCAGCGTCTCTTTGTTGGTGGCGACGCCTCTTTCAATTCAAACATCACTGTTTTAAGAGACAGTTCCCTGAATCGGCGGCTTTTTGTTGGTGGAGATGCTTCATTCAATTCAAACATAACCGTCTTGAAAGACAGCTCGTTAAATCAACGTCTCTTTGTTGGTGGTGACGCCTCATTTAACTCGAACATAACTGTTATAAGAGACAGTTCCCTGAACCAGCGGCTTTTTGTCGGCGGAGATGCCTCATTCAATTCGAACATCACGGTAATAAGAGACACCTCTTTAAACCAGCGGCTCTTTCTACAAGGCGACGCCTCATTCAATTCAAACATCACGGTTATAAGAGACAGTTCCCTGAATCAACGTCTCTTTGTTGGTGGCGACGCCTCATTCAATTCGAATATCACCGTTCTCAAAGACACCTCTTTAAACCAGCGGCTCTTTCTACAAGGCGACGCCTCATTCAATTCAAACATCACTGTTATAAGAGACACCTCTTTGAATCAACGTCTCTTTGTTGGTGGCGATGCATCTTTCAATTCAAACCTTACTGTTATACGAGACAGTTCCCTGAATCAGCGGCTCTTCGTCGGCGGAGACGCCTCATTTAATTCGAACATCACGGTTCTCAAAGACACCTCTTTAAACCAGCGACTTTTTCTACAAGGTGATGCCTCATTTAACTCAAACATTAGTGTTATAAGAGACACATCTTTGAATCAACGTCTCTTTGTAGGCGGCGACGCCTCATTCAACTCAAACATTACTGTTATAAGAGACAGTTCCCTGAATCAGCGGCTCTTTGTCGGCGGCGACGCATCATTCAACTCGAACTTAAGAGTTCTAAACGACACCTCTTTGAACCTGCGACTCTTTGTTGGTGGCGACGCCTCATTCAACTCGAATATAACTGTTTTAAAAGACACCTCGCTCAACCAACGCCTCTTTGTCGGCGGCGACTCCTCATTCAACTCGAACATCACTGTTTTAAAAGATACTTCTCTTAACCAGCGACTCTTCGTCGGCGGCGACGCATCTTTCAACTCGAATGTAACTGTTTTGAAAGACACCTCTTTAAACCAAAGACTCTTCGTCGGCGGCGACGCATCTTTCAACTCTAACATCACTGTTTTAAAAGACACATCTTTGAATCAGCGGCTTTTTCTACAAGGTGATGCATCATTCAATTCGAACATCACTGTTTTAAAAGATACTTCTCTTAACCAGCGACTCTTCGTCGGCGGCGACGCATCTTTCAACTCGAATATCACTGTTTTAAAAGACACTTCTTTGAACCAACGACTCTTTGTCGGCGGCGACGCATCTTTCAACTCGAACATCACTGTTTTAAAAGACACATCTTTGAATCAGCGGCTCTTTCTACAAGGCGACGCATCTTTCAACTCGAATATAACTGTTCTCAAAGACACCTCTTTAAACCAGCGACTCTTTCTACAAGGTGATGCCTCATTGAACTCGAACATCACTGTTTTAAAAGACACATCTTTGAATCAACGTCTGTTTGTCGGTGGCGACGCATCTTTCAACTCGAACTTAAGAGTTCTAAACGACACATCTCTGAACAGGCAACTCTTTGTCGGCGGCGACTCCTCATTCAACTCAAACATCACAGTTCTAAACGACAGTTCCCTGAATCAACGGCTCTTTGTTGGTGGTGATGCCTCATTCAATTCAAACATTACTGTCATCAAAGACACATCCTTGAACCAGCGACTCTTTGTTAGCGGTGATGCATCATTTAACTCGAATATAACTGTTTTAAAAGACACATCTTTGAATCAGCGGCTCTTTCTACAAGGCGACGCATCTTTCAACTCGAACATCACTGTTTTAAAAGATACATCTCTTAACCAGCGGCTCTTTGTCGGCGGCGACGCATCATTCAACTCGAACTTAAGAGTT
>SXGQ01315967.1_pt1 | contig 12041 bp, 10 predicted proteins | sample 3178371 | NCBI WGS metagenome assembly SXGQ01 (sample SAMN11356859, study PRJNA531348) | freshwater metagenome | isolation source: freshwater sample F1-20 | place: China: Fuxian Lake, Yuxi | collected 2017-12-25 | reverse complement strand
CCAATAGCGGTTTTTGCTCCAAAAATTCCTCCCGCAAAATTGGCAAAAGCCATCACTAATGCCAGAGACCAAATAATTGAACCAGATATGGCAAATACTATTACTGCTCCTAAATTAGTGGCCAAGTTAACAATCTTTGCTCCCGCACTGGCAGCTAAATATTGCTTGCCTAATGCTCCAACAAAAAGTGCAATTAAAAAGGCTCCTGTGCCAGGACCAAATGCACCATCATAAAAACCAATTGCGCCACCACCTACAACTAAAACAAGTTTATCTTTTAACCAAGTTTGTTTTACTGGACTTGATATTTTGGGAGTAAATAAAATCCAAGACCCAACAATTATTAAAACAAAAAAAACAATTGGTTCAAAAGAGCTTCTGGGTAAGTTTGAAGAAAATATTGCACCAAGAATAGATCCTATAAACGCAATAATGGCCATAGGAATTGTTGCTTTTATTTCAAGGGGCATTTTTTTGAAATAAGTTGTAGTCGCCCCGGCTGTACCAAAAATGGATGATGCTTTATTTATGCCCAGTAGTTGAGCTGGAGTGGCATTTGGTAAACCAAAAAGTAGGGCAGGAAATTGAATTAATCCTCCTCCCCCACCAATAGCATCAACCCAACCTGCAATAAATGCAGCAAACATAAGAAAAATAATTACTTCTAATTCAGGCATTTATTTAATTAATGATTTTAAGTGTGAAACAATTTTTGAAACTTCAACATCTTGTCTTTCCCCAGTTTTTCTGTTCTTAACTTCCACTTTTGACTCAGCAAGTTTTTTACCAACTACCACAATCCATGGCATACCTAATAATTCTGCATCATTGAATTTAACTCCTGGGGAAACATTTTTTCTATCATCAAACATGACCGATATTCCAGCTTGTTCTAACCCTTGGGCTATTTCTTGAGCAGCACTAAATATTTCATCTTCTTTGCCCGCTGCAACCAAATGCACATCAATAGGTGCCACACTCTCGGGCCAAGTAATTCCTTTATCGTCATGGTTTTGTTCAATAATTGCGGCAACTGCTCTTGAAACTCCTATTCCGTAAGAACCCATAGTTACAACTTGAGATTTTCCGTTTTCGTCTAAAACTGTTAGCTCAAGTGCTTGTGCATATTTTTTACCTAATTGAAAAATATGACCAATTTCAATTCCGCGAGCAATCTCTAAATTACCCTTACATTTTGGACAAACATCACCTTGTTTTACTTCAGCTGCTTCAATAAATCCATCAGCACTAAAATCTCGTCCTGCAACCAAATCAAATACGTGTTTTCCAGCAATATTTGAACCTGTAATCCATCTTGTGCCAGTTACTACTCTTGGATCAACTAAGAATTTAATTTTGCTTTGAGATTTAAGCCCTAGCACTTGTGGTCCTATGTAGCCTTTAATAAGTGCTGGATATTTTGGGAAATCTGTTTCTTCAAAAACTCTCACAGTTGCAGGAGAAAGTGCTGCTTCTAGTCTTCTCATATCAACTTCACGATCACCTGGAATTCCCACCACTAAGGGTTCATTTTCCCCATCAGGACCTGTGAGCATCACCACCACATTTTTTAGAGTGTCAGATGCTTGCCATTTTCTATCATCTCTATTTAAATCTTTTCTTGAATTTGAAATATCAACCAAAGTCTCAATTGTTGGGGTATTGGGGGTGTCTTCAACATGTGCAGCTGGAACTTTTGAAAAATCTACATCTTTTGGTTTAGGTGTTGTGACTGCTTCAACATTGGCGGCGTAATCACATTTTGAACACTTAACATAGGTGTCTTCGCCAAATTCACATGGTGCTAAAAATTCTTCACTTTTTGATCCACCCATCGCACCAGACATGGCCGAGACTATTACAAAATTTAAACCTAAGCGTTCAAAAGTTTTAATATAGGCATCACGATGTTTTTGGTAAGAAAGATCTAATCCATTTTGATTTGTATCAAAGGAATATGCATCTTTCATAACAAATTCTCGACCTCTTAGAATTCCAGCTCTTGGTCTTGCTTCGTCGCGATATTTTGTTTGTATTTGATAAATAATTAAAGGTAAATCCTTATATGAACTGTATAAATCTTTAACCATGAGAGTGAACATTTCTTCATGAGTTGGACCCAGTAAATAATCAACACCACGTCTATCTTTTAGTCTGAAAAGATTTGGACCATATTCAGTCCATCTATTGGTTGCTTCATAAGGTTCAGTTGGTAAGAGTGCTGGAAAGTGAACTTCTTGAAATCCAGCTGCATCCATTTCTTCTCTGATTATTTGTTCAATTTTTCTGTAGGTTAAATAACCAAGTGGTAACCAACTAAAAATACCTGGAGCAACTCGTCTTACATATCCGCCTCGAGTCAGTAATTTGTCACTTGGCACTAACGCATCTGCGGGATCATCTCTGAGCGTGCGCAAGAAATAGGTAGACATTCGAAGCAACATATGCACAGCCTACTTCTTTTTTACTATTTAGAAGAGAACCGTTGCAAATATGGAGTGTTCTTGAAAGCCCACAGATTTATAAACGGCACGTGCTCGTTCATTGTAATCATTTACATACAAGCTGACCTTAGGTGAAAAATGTTTGCGCGTTAAATCCACTACACCAGCCATTCCTGCTTTACCATAATTTCGACCTCGCAATTGGGGTGGAACCCACACACCTTGAATTTGGCTGACTTTATCTGTGGTAACTCCAATTTCTGCCTTGAAGGTAACTTGAGAATTGTCAATTCTTGCAAACATTTTTCTTTGTTGAATTATCTCTGCAACTCTTGATCGATAAATTTGTTCACTACTACCAACGACGGGTGAAATTCCAACTTCTTCGGTAAACATGGAAACACAAGCTGGTAATAAAACTTCTAAATCTCTGAGCACAGCCGGTTTCACGAGTGGATCAGGTGCAACTAAAGGCGAATCATCTATTACTAAAAGTGGTTGATTATTTCGAATTTCTCTTGGTTTAGTCCAAAAAGGTTTAAGTAAATTCCATAAATCTAATACTTGTTTTTTCTCTCCCACTATTGATGAAGCCCGTCTTGGTTGATCTAATAAATACTGTGCAAACATTATTTGAGAATCTTGGTTAGTTTCTAAAGGAACAATATTAGCTCCGTTATACACAGCTGATTCTATTTTTTTGTCATTTACAAATACACTAATTTCATTTTGTAAAGACCATGAATTATTTTCTAATTCATTTAACCTACTGATGATAAAGCAATTGCTGATCGGGTCTTTTAGTGCAATATTTCTTACTTGATCAATTTCTGTGCGAAGCATTGAACGCACATGTTTATTACTTGACCAATACCGTAGGTTCACCGACTGCGCCTTCGCCCATCGCTTCCGCGATTCGCGTAGCTTCTTCAATTAGCACTTGCACAATTTCAGATTCTGGCACAGTTTTTATTACTTCACCCTTAACAAATATTTGACCTTTGCCATTTCCTGAAGCAACACCTAAATCTGCTTCACGAGCTTCACCTGGACCATTACCAACACAACCCATAACAGCAACTCGCATTGGTACTTTAAAACCTTGTAAAGCTTCTGTTACTTGTTCGGCCAAAGAATAAACGTCAACTTGTGCTCTGCCACATGAAGGACAAGAAACTATTTCAAATCCACGTTTCTTTAAATTCAAAGCTTCTAATATTCCAATTCCAACTTTTACTTCCTCAACCGGAGGAGCTGATAGGGAAACTCGAATGGTATCGCCAATTCCTTTACTTAATAATGCTCCAAATGCGGTTGCAGATTTTATAGTGCCTTGAAATGCGGGACCAGCTTCTGTAACACCTAAATGAAGTGGATAATCACAAGCTGCTGCAAGTTTGGTGTACGCAGAAACCATAACCACAGGATCATTATGTTTAACAGAAATCTTTATGTCACGAAAGTCATGTTCTTCAAAAAGGGATGCTTCCCAGAGTGCTGATTCAACTAATGCATCAGGAGTTGCTTTGCCATATTTTTCCAACAATCTCTTATCAAGAGAACCTGCGTTAACACCAATTCTAATTGGGATCCCAGCATCTTTGGCAGCTTTTGCAATTTCTCCAACTCGATCATCAAATTGTTTTATATTTCCTGGATTAACTCTTACCCCAGCACAACCTGCATCAATTGCAGCAAATACATATTTTGGTTGAAAATGAATATCTGCAATTACAGGAATGGGTGATTTTTTTGCAATTGCTGATAATGCATCAGCATCATCTTGACTTGGCACAGCAACTCTTACTGCTTGACAACCTGAAGCATTTAATTCTGCAATTTGTTGCAACGTTGCATTGATATCAGCTGTAAGTGTTGTACACATTGATTGCACAGAAATTGGTGCATCTCCGCCAATTTCTAATGGATGTGAATGATGTTTCAAAGTAATTTTTCGACTTTTTCGGCGCGGAGCTAAAACCGGTGGAGGACTTTCGGGAATTCCTAAGTTAATCGCAGTCATAACTTAATCCTATCCCCCAAGCCTGATTGGGTTTACAACATCAACATAAAGCAGCAACATTGATAAACCTATTAATAATATCGCCATGGAATAAGCGAAAGGCAACATTTTTGATGTGTCAGCAGGTCCTGGATCTGGTTTACTGCGTAGTTTTGCAAATTGTCTTCTGATTCCTTCATAAATTGCACCTGCAACATGACCACCATCAAGTGGAAGCAGCGGCAACAGATTAAAGAGAAATAAAGCCATATTTAATCCACCAGCAAGATTTAAAAGAGTTCCAACTCTCCAAATTACTGGAATTTCAGCAGCAGCAATTTCTCCACCCACACGTGTCACCCCGATTATTCCAACGAGGCCTTCACGATCTCTTTCTTCACCTAAAAAAGCAGCTCCAAATAATTGACCAACACGGTCAGGTAAATTCCACAAAACTTTTCCGGTACCAACAGTTATTTCTCCTAAAGTTGCAAAAACACTTGTCAGGGGTTGTCTTTCCATAACAATTTCAGGTGCAATTCCTAAGTATGAAGATGCCTTACTTTCAGTTTGGTCAGAGACAGATTGTGGTCTTGCTACTTTAACAATATCTGCATTTAGTTTTACGATTTCATCATTTCTCAAAACCGAAATTGCTACAGTTTCTTCCCCACTGCTTTGAATGGCAAGAGCTAAGTCCTCCCAATTTGAAATTTCTTTGCCCGCAAAGCTAACAATCGTGTCATTGGCTTGTAGCCCTGCAGAAAGCGCAGGCGATGGGGTTGTTCCTGCTAAGCAATCTCCCAAAACATCAACATCACTAGGTAAACAATTAATTACTTGTTTAATTTGATTTGTGGCTGCAGGAAAACCAATAGCTGAAAATGAAATAGCAAAAAAGACAAAAGCTAAAATTAAGTTCATGAAAGGTCCACCTATCATGACTGTTAATTTCTTTGGCACACTTAATTTATAGAAAACTTGGTTTTCATCTCCCGGGCCTATTTCTTCTAGGCTTTGCTGACGAGCGGTATTAACAACTTCAGCAAATGGCCCCTTGGCAACTCTGCCATCTTTTGGTGGAGGAATCATTCCAATCATTCTGATGTAGCCACCCAAAGGAATTGCTTTGATGCCATATTCAGTGTCACCTTTTGTCTTGGACCATATTGTTGGACCAAAACCAATCATGTATTGAGTTACCTTGACACCAAATTTTTTTGCCGGTGCTAAATGTCCTAGTTCGTGAAGCCCAATTGAAATCATTATTACAAAAATAAGAAAAATAATTCCTAAGATTTCCACTTATAAGCCTTTTCCATGTTTAATATATACTCTATCTCACAACTCCCAAACAGCATTATGAGGACAAATTGTCAAGCGAATATTTACATTCATATCTTCAACTTGAGATAATTACGGGTATTTTAACACCGCCATGGATTCATACAAGTAAAGCTACACTTTCTGATACTCCAAATCCCCAAGAAGAAATTTGGAGAAAGAGAACAACACAAGTCTTGAAAGAATTTTTTATTCGGTTGAATAAAGAAATTTTACCAAAATCATTTATAGAGATAGGAGCCCATGAAGCATCTATTTCAGTCGAATTAAAGCGACAAGGGGTACCTACAGTTCATGCAATTGAAGCAAATCCATTTGTTTTTAATAAATATGAAGCAGATTTAAATAATTTAGGTATCAAATACTTAAACTTTGCAGTGAGTAACACTAATAATGAAGTAGAAATTTCAATCCCGCTTTTCTCAGAAGTGCTGGATAGAGCAGATGGTTCTTTGCTTAAAAGAACAGCAGACGCTAATTATAAAACAGTCAAGGTTTTGAGTAAAAAACTAAGCAATCATATACAAGATGAACAGTTAGACGACATTTCTATTTGGATAGATACTGAGGGTTTAACTTTAGAGGTAATTAAAAGTGCTGAGCCTTTGCTCGATAGGGTAATGCTTATTCATGCGGAGGTTGAGGATATAAATTACTGGAAAGACCAGGACGGAGTTCTTGAGGTATTCAAATACCTATTTGAAAATAACTTTGTTGCGATTGCTCGTGACATGGATGGTAGAGGACAATACAATGTTATCTTTGCTAATCAAAAATACATGAACAAATTGGGTGGTTTAATTTCTGACTATTGGAAAGATCTATCTGCCCTAAAAAACCAAAATAATGCAAGAAAGAAATTAAAATTCTTCTAACTTTGCTTCGATCTTTTTTTTAGTAATATTTCTAGCATTTACATCTGCATCTAAAATTTGCGCAATACTTGTTACTTCATTTTTTACATGAGAGTTTTTTGAAATATAATCTGTCAAAACCGCATCAACAATTTCAACTATAGACAAGAATGATATTTTTCGCTCTATGAAAGCTTTAACGCATTCTTCGTTTGCAGCATTCATTACAGCAGGAGCAGAACCTGCGTGCTCCCCTGCTTTTCTAGCAACTGCTAAGGCTGGAAAAACTTCTTCATCAAGGGACTCAAAAGTCCAGTAAGAAGAACTTGTCCAGTCGATTGCTGGAGAAATCCCAACTAAACGATCTGGCCAACTAAGTGCCAAAGCAATTGGTAATTTCATGCTGGGAGGTGATGCTTGAGCCATTGTTGACCCATCAACAAATTCAACCATCGAGTGAACAATTGATTGTGGATGAACTACAACTTCTATGTCATTAAAAGCGATTCCAAATAATAAATGCGCTTCAATAACTTCTAATCCTTTGTTCATTAATGTTGCTGAATTAATTGTGACAACTTGACCCATTGACCAAGTTGGATGTTTTAAAGTTTGCTCCAAAGTGACATTTTTTAATTCTTCCCTAGTTTTTCCTCTAAACGGTCCTCCACTAGCGGTGAGAATTAACTTTTTGATTTGTGACTTTTCTTCACCTCTTAAACACTGTGCAAGTGCTGAATGTTCTGAATCAACAGGAATTATTTGATCTTGTTTTGCCAAATCCAAAACTAATTTGCCACCAATAACTAAAGATTCTTTGTTTGCCAAGGCAAGTTTGGCTCCAGTTTTCAAAACAGCAATTGTTGCTGGCAATCCTGCTGCACCAGTTATTGCGTTTAACACCACATCGCAAGTGTTTTCTACAATTTGAGCACTTGAATCTGGACCTATCAGTATTTCTACTTTTGATGAGTCTATTAATTTGCTTAATTTAGTGGCAGATTCTTCATCGGCTATAGCAACTATTTTTGGACTAAATTGATTTATTTGTTTTGCTAAAAGTTCCACATTTTTACCTGCCGAAAGGCCTATAACCTCAAATTTATCTCTATTTTTCTCAATTACTTCTAAACCTTGAGTTCCGATGGATCCTGTGGAACCTAATACGGTTATTCGGCGTTTTGGCACACTCCAATTGTGCGATATTGCTATTTACGCGTAATCTTGCGGTAGGAAATTAAGCACAGGAGCAACATGTCAAGCAAAGTAACTGGTGGCCCAACACTGGAACAAAAACGTCGGATAGTTACTGCAATTCCAGGTCCTAAATCTGTTGAACTGCAAAAACGTCGTAATGAAGTTGTCAGCGCTGGAGTCAGCAGCACTCTTCCAATTTATGTAAAAAGGGCTGGTGGCGGAATAATTGAAGATATAGATGGAAATTACTTCATCGATCTGGGCTCAGGAATCGCTGTGACTACGGTTGGAAATTCAAATCCACTGGTTGTTGCAAATGTACAAGAAGCTGTTGAACAATTCACCCACACTTGTTTCATGATTGCCCCGTATGAATCTTATGTTCAAGTTTGCGAAGCACTAGCTCGATTAACTCCTGGAAATCATGCCAAACGATCAGCATTATTTAATTCCGGAGCTGAAGCATTAGAAAATGCTGTCAAGATTGCAAGATACTTCACAAAAAGAGAAGCTGTGGTAGTAGTCGAACATGGTTATCACGGCAGAACAAATTTAACTATGGCAATGACTGCAAAAAATATGCCATACAAAAAAGGTTTTGGCCCCTTTGCTTCTGAAATTTATCGTGTTCCCACTTCTTATCCATTTCACGATGGTTTAACCGGTCAAGAAGCAGCAGCTCATGCAATTTCAAAAATTGAGAAAGAAGTTGGACCCGATCAAGTTGCCGCAATTGTAATTGAACCAATTCAAGGCGAAGGTGGATTCATAGTTCCAGCACCTGGATTCTTTAGCGCACTAGCTAAATGGGCAAAAGAAAATGGTGCTCTATTTATTGCAGATGAAGTGCAAACTGGATTTGCTAGAACTGGAAACATGTTCGCATCTGATCATGAACAAGTAATCCCAGATTTAATTACCATGGCAAAAGGAATGGGTGGAGGTTTACCAGTTGCAGCAGTAACAGGTAGAGCAGATGTGATGGATGCTGTTCACCCTGGTGGACTAGGTGGAACCTATGGTGGAAATCCAATTGCTTTAGCAGGTGCACTTGGTGCAATCGAAACTATTGAAAAAGAAAACTTGGTTGCTGCTGCTAAACATATTGAATCTGTCATGATGCCAAGACTTCAAAATATGGCAAAACAACACCAATTAATAGGTGATGTCAGAGGTCGCGGTGCAATGGTGGCAATTGAAATAGTTAAACCTGGAACTAAAATTGCTGATGCTGACACAACCTCAAAAATTGCTAAAGCATGTCATGCTGAAGGAGTCTTAGTATTAACTGCTGGAACTTATGGCAATGTTTTACGATTTTTACCACCGCTAGTAATAAGTGATGATTTACTTAATGAGGGGCTTGATGTACTCGAAAAGGCAATTGCCTCAGCTAGTTAATTCTTTCTAAATACTGCTAAATACGCAGGGTGAATTGGAATCAGTCGCGTAAGTGCTGCAGGAAAATGTGGCAAAAAAGAATCTCTTAAAGTAACTAAACCGTTTTCTACAAACATTCGTCTAATTTCTGAACCTTTTGGTCTGTAAATATGTGTTGGATCAGAGTCATAAAGATGCTTATATTCCCACTTATTTAGGGCATTATTTATGGTTGGCAAATGAACTAATGTTATGCCACCGGGTTTAAGTGCCTCACAAATTTCTTTAATTCCTGCTTCAGGATTTGGCAGATGCTCAATTACATTTATGGCTAAAACTAAATCAAATTTGTCCTCAAAAGCCACACCGTTTTGAATATCAGCTACTTTAAATTCTCTGTTAGGTGAGCGCTTTTTAGCAACCTCGATGGCATGCTCTGATATGTCTGATCCACACACTCTTTGTGCTGAATCAAAATAATCAAGTAACCACCCATATCCACAACCAATATCAATAACACTTGCGTTCATTAACTCCACTGAACCATATTTTTGAAACATTTTTACCAGCAATTTATCGCGTAAAATGTCTATTTTGGTTTGACTTGGATTTCCTAGTTCATCTTTTGCACCATATAGGTCAACAAAATATTCTTGGGAAGCAAAAGTTTCATTAAAATCCTGATGAATTTTTTGACTTTGACTCATAATTATTTTTTAGCCTAGATCGCACTCGCTGCTAATTGGCCACAAGCACCATCAATTTCACGGCCTCTAGTGTCTCTTACTGTCACAGCAATATCTGATTGTTCCAAGATCTCAACAAAATTCTTTTCATCTTTTGGATCAGATGCGGTCCATTTAGACCCAGGTGTTGGATTTAAAGGAATTAAATTCACGTGCACATCTTTTCCTCGCAATAAATTTGCAAGTTGTTTAGCATGAATGATTTGATCATTTATGGATTTGATCATGGCATACTCAATTGAAACTCTTCGTCCACTTGTTTGGGCATAACTCCAAGAGGCATCAAGAACTTCTTTAATCGGATATCTCTCATTTATGGGCACTAGGGTGTCTCTTAATTCATCCGTTGGTGCGTGCAAACTTACAGCCAGTCTCACCGGTAAGCCAAGTGCTGCTAAATCGTTTATTCGAGGAACTAAGCCAACTGTGCTTACGGTTATGTTTCGAGCACTTATTCCCAAACCCTCGGGTGATTCGTCATGAATTCTATGAATGGTGCCAACTACTGCATTGAAATTTGCCATTGGTTCACCCATGCCCATAAAAACAATATTTGAAAGCCTTGAAGGACCTTCTGGTAAAAATCCTTGCGCCGCATATCTGGCACCAGCTTGAACTTGGGAAACAATTTCTGCTGTCGAAAGATTTCTTTTTAAACCACCTTGGCCTGTTGCACAAAATGGACAACCCATTCCACAACCTGCTTGGGAGGAGATACAAATTGTGGTTCTATTTGGATAGTGCATCAACACACTTTCAATTAGTAATCCATCATGAAGCTTCCATAAAGTTTTAACAGTATTTCCACCATCGGCTTTTTGAACTTTTAGTTCATTGAGTAATTTTGGGGTAAGACTTTCATGAATTTCTTTTCTTTCACCAGCTGGTAAATCTGTCCATTCTTGGTAATCATCTGATAATTGACCAAACCAATGTCTACTGACTTGATCTGCTCTAAATCCAGGTAGTCCTAATTCTTCAGCAAATTTCTTTCTTTCGGGGAGATTAAAATCTGCAATATGTTTAGGAGGCTTTTTTCTACTAACTTCATTTTCCACAATATCTAACATTTAATTAAATCCTAAGAAATAACCAAATAACAAAAATGACATTAAGGCATTTGGTGCCAAGGAATCTAGGCGATCAAACATTCCCCCATGGCCAGGAATAAGGGTTGAAAAATCTTTAATTCCAAGTTTTCTTTTTATTCCACTTTCAAAAAGATCTCCAAGGGTGCCTGAAAATGCTAAAACAATTCCAATAATTACTCCTTGCACAGAAGTAATATCTAAAAATCTTGGTCCGATGATTCCTGCAAATAAACTTGCAAAAATTATTGATCCAATTAATCCTTCATAAGATTTATTAGGGGAAATGTTTGGTGCTAGTCGATGCTTTCCTAACACAATTCCTGTTAAATACCCACCTGTATCACTTAAAGCTGTTATTGCAATAAAGAGAAAGACTCGGCTTGCCCCATCTTCTACCCGCAGCATGAGCATAGCTAGAGAGCCAAAAATTCCCAAGTAAGAAATAACAAAAGTAGTAACCCAAAATATTTTACTTAATTCAACTTTTTTACTATTGAACAGGGAATAAAAAAGATTTAGTAAAATAGCTATTAAATAAGAACTCAATAAACCATTTATCCCATATGTAGCAGCTGAAATTGTCATAGCAATAATTGATAAAGAAACTAACAGAAAAGAAATAGGAACATTCTTAGTTTTTGACCACTGATTAGTAAACTCACGAGCACCTAATAACAAGGCTATAAGAGCAAGAATGATAAAAACATATTTATAGATAAATAAAGAAGCTATAACCAAAGTTATTAAAATTAAGCCAATTAATGTTGCTAAGGGTAGATTTCTACCAGTTTTAATTTTACTCACAATTGGACTTTAGCCCAGGTCAGATTCAAAGAGGATTTAGTTATACCTCTAAGAGTTCAGTTTCTTTGTGCTTAAGCACATCGTCAATTGCGTGAACACCCTTATTGGTGATTTCGTCCAAAGCTTTCTCTGCTCTTTTAACGTCATCTTGGCTGACATCCCCATCTTTCTTGGACTTG
>SXGQ01526736.1_pt1 | contig 12043 bp, 10 predicted proteins | sample 3178371 | NCBI WGS metagenome assembly SXGQ01 (sample SAMN11356859, study PRJNA531348) | freshwater metagenome | isolation source: freshwater sample F1-20 | place: China: Fuxian Lake, Yuxi | collected 2017-12-25 | reverse complement strand
GGCGACGAGGCCCGGCACGTGTCCCGCGTGCTGCGGGCCCGGGAAGGCGACGCGATCGTCGTCTTCGCCGGCACGGCCGTCGAGTGGCCGGCCCGGATCGTGCGGATCGGCCGCGACGAGGTCGAGGTGGTGATCGATGAGCCGCGGCATGATCCGCCGCGCGGCGGCCCACGGCTCACGCTGGCCGTGGCCCTGCCCAAGGGAGACCGCCAAAAGTGGCTCGTGGAGAAACTCACGGAACTCGGCGTGGACCGGCTCGTGCCGCTGGTCACGCTCCGCGGCGTGGCCGAGGCGACGCCGTCGGCGCGGGCCCGGCTCGCGCGGACCGTCGTCGAGGCCTGCAAACAGTGCGGCCGCAACACGCTCCTGGAGATCGCCGCGCCCATGCGGGTGGCCGACCTGCTGGCCGCGGCCGAGCCCGGCAGCCGGACCGTCGTCGCCGATCCCGGGGCGCCGCCGCTCGAGCGGACGATCACGGCCGGCGCCACGGAGATCGTGGGCCTCGTCGGCCCCGAGGGGGGCTTTACGCCGGATGAACTGGCGGCCGCCGCGACCGCGATCCGCGCCGGCCTTGGACCACACGTCCTGCGGGTCGAGACGGCGGCCGTCGCCTTGGCCGCGCGGCTGGCGTGAGGTCGCTCAGTCGTCGCAGCAGTCGCACTGCTGGGGGATCGTGAGCACGAGCGTCGCGCTGTAGGCCGTCTTGTCGTAGCCGTCTCCGCGCTCGTCATCCACGGTGCGATGCGCGACCACGAGGACGTAGTTGCCCTCCTTGGGCACGTAGCTCGCGCGGCCCTCGGCGTCGGTCCGCCGCTCGAACTCGGGGTCGAACTCACCCTTCAGTTCCGCCCCGCGGGGAATGAACGACACCCGCTCGTCGGCGAGCGGCCGGCCGCGGAACAGGAGCCGCACCTTCACGGCCTTGCCCGGGCCGCACCCGCGGACGGGGTGCGTCTCCGGCACGAGCTCGAGCGCGTGGCCGAGCGGCGCGGCGAACGCTTCGGCCGTGGCCGCTTCGGTGAGGGGAAGCCGGGCGACCAGGAAATACGCCTTTCCGCTCTTCACCGTCCGCTTCGTGCCGTGCAGCCGGTCGAGCGTGTGGGCGACGCAGTGCAGGCCTGCGGCGGCGGTGACGAACCGGGCCGACCAGAAGCCCTCCTTGGGCGCATAACCGAGATCCACGAGGTCGGGCACGAGGTCGGTCCGCCGGTCCTGCGGCCCGCGGACCTCGAGCGAACCACCCTCGAGCGAGGCGAGCTTGCCCGCGAACTTGAAGTCGCGGTGCTCGTTGCCGTGGTTCCCCAGGGCGAGATCGACGTGCACCACCTCGCCGGGCGGCACGACGCGGGATGCCGTCTGCACCCATGTGTCGTGAGCCCCGGACGTCACCGGGAGCAGCGCGGCGGTCAGGACCGCGGCCAGATGCATCGCGCGCGACTCATTCATGCGACACCGCCTCTCCACCATGGATGCTGTGCAGGCCGCGGTGCAGCGACGCATCGGTGCCGGCGGCGAGGAACGCCACGTGCCCGTCGGCGAACAGCACGTTGGCGCCGTCGGCATGGCGGCTCTTGGGCCCGAAGAAGCCCGACCAGTGCACGACGTAATCGGGAATCAGGCTGTTGGGGGGCAAAAACCCGTTGGTCAGGCTGTTGCCCGCCGTGGTCGCGGCCCAGGCGAGCCCCCGACCGCGCATCGCGGGGCTGCTCGCGCCGCGCCAACCCGTGAGCGTCTTCCACTGGTTCATGATCGCGTCGATGCTCGCGGTGGTGGGCGTGCCGCCACCGGGCGGCACGAGCGTGGTGCTGTTCCAGCCGGTGGAGCCGTTGAGCGTGTATTGGTAGGGGAACGGCGGCGGCGCCCCGGCCGGGAAGGTCGTGTCGCCGCCGGTGCTGCGCACGGCCTCGCTGCCGATCACGGTCTTCGCGGTGCCGTCGCTGATGTGGTGCATGCGCACCTTCGAGTTCTCGTACACGATCCCGTCGGTGGGCTTGGCGAAGTTCCAGTACATGCCCCCGCGGCCGTCCGCCGTGGCGCTGCCGATGCTCACCATGAAGTTGGTGCCGCCGTAGGCGTAGCCGTTGGACGATTGCACGGCCGGGGCGCCGTCGCTGGGGCACAACAGCCCCGGGATCGGCGTGGCGAACATCGCGGCGAAGGCCGGGTTGGGTTCCTGCGACGAGAACGTCCCCCGAAATGCGGCCTGCTTGAAGTCAAAGCGGTCGGCGAGCGTCGACTCCTCCATGTAGGGCAGGACGCGGGCGTGCAGCGACCAGCCGCCGCCGGCCGTCCAGGCGGCGCTGCCCGAGGGACGCACGTCGGTCGACGGAAACCGCCGCTGGCTGCTTTCGAAGTTCAAGAGTCCCAGGCCGAACTGCCGCAGGTTGCTGCCGCAGGCCATCCGGCGGGCCGATTCCCGCGCCGACTGCACCGCCGGTAACAGCAGGCCGACGAGCACCCCGATGATCGCGATCACGACGAGCAGTTCCACGAGCGTGAACCCTCGTCGACGTGCCAAGCAATGCATGACGAATCCCGCGGGCGATGGCGGCACACGCCCGCGCGAGGACCCCGACATTGCACGCTGCAACGCCGGCAACGGCCCGGGCCGCGGGTGACCGCCTGGTGGGTGGAGGCACCGACTCAGGACGCCCGCGGCGGGGGGCCCTCGGGAGCGACCCGCTCCGAGAGGGAAGATTCGTCGAACAGCGTCAGCGCGGCGGCAGGCGGGCCACCGCGGTCGCAGGCTGTCACCGGCGGCGGCGGCAGCGAGCCGCCCACCGCGAGCCACTCGGCCACGATGCCACCGCAGGCGAGCATCGCCCGGAGCACGACGGCGGGCACGGCGACCGGCACGGCCTCCGGTTCGACTGGCACGGGCGGCGTCGCGCCTAGGCATGCCGGCCGGTCAGCCTCCGCGCAGCACGCGGGCCGCGCCACGGTCGAGCAGCAGCTCGCCACCAGATTCGGCGGGCTGATGGTGCCGCCAGGCGCCGCCGCGCGGCGCGACAGGGCCACGATCACGGCACGATCGACCCGCTTGGCCCGCGCCCAGGCCAGGAGTTCGGCGGGCGTGTGGCAGCAGCAGTTCGTGAAGCACTGCTCGGCCGAGCCGCAGCCGCAGGGCTTGTCCATGCAGGGAAACGGCCGCGAGCGATCCTTCGCGGAGAGCCGCTTCGCGACCGCATCACCGCCGGTCGGCGGGACTCCACCCGGCAGCGGCAGACCGGAGGCCACGAGCACGTAGCTGATCACCGCCCACCACGTCGTGCGCCGCATCCGCGACGAATCCATCCGCATGCAATCAGGATAGCACCGGCTCCGGCCGGCACCATGGCCGGCGGACGCGGGCGGCTAGAGCGTGCCGAGGAAGGCCAGGGCGGCGGCCATCTCCTGCCGCGCCGCCCGATCCTCCACCGGCTCGAGGCCGATCCACCCCCGGTAGCCGCGTTCCTCGAGGGCCGCGAAGATGGCGGGAAAGTCGACCTGGCCCGTGCCCAAGACCACCGCCCGGCCACGGCCGGCGAACGCCCCGGCCACCGCGTCGGTGGCGTGGACGCTCGCCACGTGGGCCCCGAGCGTGGCGACGGCGGCCACGGGATCGTGGCCGTGCACGACGAGCGAGCCGGTCACGAGGTCGCAGGTGAGCGAGCCTGCCGGCAACGCGGCAAACAGCCGCAGCAAGTCGGCGGGCGCGGCCCGCCCCGCCTCCACGCACAACGTCGCCCCGACGTGCTGCGACCAGCGGCCGAGGTCGGCGAGCACGTCGAGGAGCAGCCGCCACGCCGGCCCGTCGGACTCGCTTGGAATCTCGCCGACGTGGTTCAGCACCACGTTCGCGCCCAGGGCGTGGGCAAGCGTGAGGGCCGACTTCGTCGCCGCGATCCGCCCCTCGAGCCGCTCGGGCTCGGCATAGCCGCCCCGCGTGCGGAACGAGACGGCCGACACGACGACCCCGGCGTCGCCGAGCCACTTGCGGAGTTGCCGCAGGCCGGTCTGCGTCACTGCCGCCGGATCGAGGCCGGCCCGGGCATCGAGTTCGATGCCGCGAAAGCCGAGGTCGCGGGCCCGGCCAAGCGCCGTCCGCAGGTCGCGAGCGAGCGCGGTCGAGGGCACCGTGAAGCGGTCGGTTTCCATGGCATCGTCGCGCGGTCGCGCGGGTTCGCGGTGCAGTCGAGAGCATAGTATCCTCTTTTCATGGCCACGCTCGCCCGGGTCACCGCCGCACTGGAGTCGCTCGCCCCCCTGCGGCTGGCAGCCGACTGGGACTCCGTCGGCCTGCTCGTCAGCCCGCGAACCGAGTCGGTCGACCGGGTGATGACCTGCCTGACGCTCACCGAGGAAGTGGCCGCCGAGGCCGTCCGTGAGCGGGCCGACCTCGTCGTCGCGCACCACCCGCTCCCCTTCCGCCCCGTGGGCCGGCTCACGACCGACGGCCACGTGGGCCGCGTGCTGTTATCGCTCGTGGGGGGTGGGACGGGTGTCTGGAGCCCGCACACGGCCTGGGACTCGGCGGCCGGCGGTATCAACGACCAGCTGGCCGCCCTGCTCGGCCTGGCCCATGTGTCCCCCGTCGAGCCCGATGCCGAACTGCCGCTTGTGGGCTTCGGCCGCGCCGGCACGGCGCCGGCCGGGGCGAGCGTGGGTGATCTCGCCCGCCGGTGCGCCGCGGCCCTCGGCGTGCGGCAGGTGCAGCTCGTGGGCGACGCGGCGCGGCCCGCGGGCCGCGTCGGCATCGTCTGCGGCAGCGGCGGCGACGCGATTCCCCAGGTGGTGCGCGGAGGCTGCGAAACGCTCGTCACCGGCGAGATCAAGCTCCACCAGGCGGTCGAAGCCCGCGCGGCGGGGCTGGCGGTGATCGCCGTGGGCCACCACGCCAGCGAGCGCTTCGCGATGGACGTGCTCGCCGGCCGGCTGGCGGAGGCCGTGCCGGGACTCGCGTGCTGGGCCAGCCGGTCCGAAACCGACCCACTCGGCTGGCTGGGCTGAACCTTCGCCGGCGCGTTGCCCCGGCCGAATCACGCTCTATGCTTGCAAGAGATGGTTTCGGTCCCGCTTCCGTGAGTCGCACCCCCATGCCCCGCTTCCTCACCGCCCTGCCGGTCTACAACGAGGCCGCGCACGTCGCGGGCGTGCTCGACGAGGTGCTGCGGCATACGGCCGATGTGCTCGTCGTCGACGACGGCTCGACCGATGGCACGGCCGAACTGCTCGCCGGCCGCCGCGACGTCCGCGTCGTCCGCCATGCCCTGAACTCGGGCTACGGCGCGGCGCTGGCCACGGCGTTCCGCGAGACACTCGCCGGGCCCTGGGACGGCCTGGTCACGGTCGACTGCGACGGCCAGCACCAACCCCGACTGATCCCCGAGTTCATCGCCGCCGCGGCCACGGCCGACATCGTCAGCGGCAGCCGCTACCGAAAGCACTTCCCGGGCGACAGCCGGCCCCCCGCGGCGCGGCGGCGGATCAACATGGAGGTCACGGCGGAGATCAACGCCCGACTGGGGCTCGATCTCACCGACGCCTTCTGCGGCTTCAAGGCGTACACCCGCCGGGCGCTCGAGGCCCTGCACGTCACCGAGACCGGCTACGCGATGCCGCTGGAGGTCTGGGTGCAGGCCGCCGCGGCGGGCCTGCGGATCGTGGAACTGCCCGTGCCGCTGGTGTATCTCGATCTGGCGCGGAGTTTTGGGGGCGCACTGGACGATGCGGCGACCCGTCTGGCCTACTATCGCAGCGTGCTCGATCGCGCGGAGGCGGCCGTCGCCGCCGGGGCCGCAAGCCACGCCCCCTGACACGCGGCAATGCCTCCCTCCCGACGCCCTGCCCAGGCAGCCCCCGCGGCACCGGAAGCGTCGGGCGGGCGGCTCATCGACCCGCCCGTGACTCCCGGCCCCGGCGGCGGCTCGATCGAGGCGCTGTGCGACAACAACCGGCTGCTGCGGGCGGCATTCGACACGCGAATCGGCGACCTCAAGCTCTGGGAGCTCGTCGCGGCCACGCGGCGCGAGGTGCTGACCGTGGCCGCGGAGTACACGGGCAGCTACCGCGACGTGCACCGGCCGGTCGACACGGCCGACTGGATCGCCCGCCCGATCGTCATGGGAGGGCATCAGCCCGAGCTGTTTCACGCGGGCGTGTGGCTGAAGAACGCGGCACTCGACGCCTATGCCCAGCAACTCGGCGGCACCGCGATCAACCTCGTGGTCGACAGCGACCGCTGCACCCGGTCGTCCGTGGCCGTGCCGGTCGGCACGCCGGAGGCGGCCCGGGCCGAGGAGGTCGCCTTCGACGCTTCCGCGCCGGAGATGGCCTGGGAGGAGCGGCCGGTCATCGATCCCGAATGCTTCGCCTCGTTCGGCCGTCGCGCCTGCGAACTGATCGCACCGCTGGAGCCGCAGCCGATCCTGCGAAAGTGGTGGCCGCTGGCGGTTGAGCGGGCGGCGGAATGCCACCGCCTCGGGCTGGCGCTGGCGCAGGCGCGGCACGCGCTCGAGGAACGGTTCGGACTGGAGACGCTCGAGTTGCCGGTGAGCGAACTGGCGCGGCTGCCGACGGTGATGGTGTTCACCGGCTGGCTGCTCGCCCACGCCCGGCCGCTGCACGAGGCCTACAACGCGGCGCTCGCGGAACATCGGCGGGTCCACCGGGTGCGCGGCCGCGGCCGGCCGGTCCCCGACCTCGCCGTCCGGCACGATGAATCCGGCGAGTGGCTGGAGGTTCCCTGGTGGCTCTGGTCGCGGGACGACCCCCGGCGCCGGCGGGTGTTCGCCAGCACGTCCACGCCGGGGAGCCTCGCCCTCTCCGACATGGAAACGCTGCGAATCGAGCTGCCGATCGCGCCGGACACGTCTCCCTCGAAGTGGGTCGACGCCCTGTCGCGGATGGAGGAGCACGCCCTGCGGCTGCGGCCCCGGGCCGTCGTCACGACGCTCGTGTCGCGGATGCTCATCGCCGACGTGTTCGTGCACGGCATCGGCGGCGCCACCTACGACCGGCTCACCGACGCGATCGTCCGCCGGCTGACCGGCTGCGACCCGCCGCGGCACGCCGTCGTATCCGGCACCCTGCGGCTGCCGGTGGAGCAGGCGTTCCCGGGCTTCGAGGCCGCCGACCCCGCGGCCGAAATGGCGGCGGTGCGGCGGACGTTGCGGGACCTCCAGTTCCATCCCGAGCGGCATCTCGGGCCGTCCGAGACCGCTGCGGTCCGCGACCTCATCACGGAGAAGCGCCGCTGGATCGAGACCGTTCCCACCGCGGCGCTCGCCCGCCGCCGCTGCCATGGGATCCGCGCGGCCAACGAGCGTCTGGCGGTCCATCTCGACCCCGTGCAGCGGCAGCTCGTCGCCAGGCTCGCCCCGTTGGCGACGGCGATCCACGCCCGCGAAGTGCTGCGATCGCGCGAGTATCCGTGGTGTTTTTTTCCGGAAAAGACGCTCAAAAGCTTCCTGACACTGGAAAAGGACTGAACCCCGGCCTATCTTGTCCGCCAACGGATTGATTTCGATTCGCCCCAGGGAAAGGAGGCATCATGCGTCGGACAGGCCGCACCCCGAGGCTGACGAGGGTTCGAGCGTCCACGTCCCCAGCCCCGCGGCGGGCATCCAGCCGGCCCCAGGCCGCGGCGCGGCGGCTGAAGCCCCGGCCGCCCCGCCTCAAGATCCGCTCGGCCGCCGACGGCAACGCGACGCGGCTGAAGCTCGCGGACGAGAAGCCGGTTGCCAAGAAGACCATCCGGCTGGCCAAGGGCACCGTCGCCCGGCCGCGGCCAGCGGCTTCCGCGGCGATCCAGACGATCGACATCCGCCCGGCGCCGCCGGCCCGCCGGCAGCCCGCCAAGCGGCCCGCGATCCTCCACCTGCCCCACCAGCCGATCCCGGCGGCGGCCCCGCCGGCCTGGATGCTCGAGGAGTGCCACGTGGCCCCGGCGCGGGCCGGTGACCAGAGCGAGATCCTGCAACTGCTTTCCGGCCTGCCCTCGGCCCCGACCCGGGCCGAGTTCCACGCCGCCGTCGACCATCCCGACCACGACGCTGGCAACCGGCTCGTCGCCCGGCTCGGCGGCCGCATTATTGGCCACGTCGAGATCGTGCCACGGGATGTCCTGGTGGGCGACGCCGCCGTCCGGGGTGCCGTCATCGACCGGGTGGCGGTGCTCCCCGAATGCCGCGGTGCCGGGCACGGCCAAAAGCTCGTGCAGTCGGCCGAGGAGCGGATGCGGCACTCGGGCGCCGTGCTCGCGCTGTCGCGCACGCGGATCGCGGCCTCGTTCCGTGAACTCGGCTGGAGCGTGCTCGGCCGCGACTGCGCCACTCCGGGCCGTCCCGCCGAGATCCTCGCGCGGCTGCTCGAGGGCGAGCAGCGGGGCGGTGAGGCTGTGACGATGCGGCAGTGGCGGCACGTCGAGTTGCCCGCCATCCTGCGGATCTACCGGCAGAACGCGGCCCGGTTCGTCGGGCCGCTCGATCGCAGCGAGGTCTACTCGCGGTGGCTCGTCAGCCGCGGCGCATTCGACTCGATCCTGGTGGCGCTCGTCGGCCAGGACCGCTACGAACTGCACGAATCGAGCGCCCGCATCGTGGGCTACTGCATCCAGGCGGGCAACCGCGTGCTCGAGATCCTCGCCGACCCGGAGTTTCCGGGATTGGAGCGGGAGATCCTGGCCCGGGTGTGCGCCGAGGCGATCGAGAACGACCGCCAGGAGATCGTCTACGAGTCCGGGGCCGGCGACCCCCTGCACGAGGCCGTGGCCGGCTCGGGCGGCTTGGTCGGCGGAGGTGACCGGATGATCGTCGCCAAGGTGTTCAAGCCGCTGGACTTGCTCACGGCGCTCGCCCCGGCGGTGGCCGCCCGGGCGGCGGCCGAGGGCATCCGCGAGACGGTCGAACTCGGGCTCGAGGCCCCTGGCTTCCGCGGCTCGGTGATCGTGGCGGGCGGCAAGGCGACCGTGCACGCCGGGCGGGTGGGCCGCAGCTACCTGCGGCTGGCGGAGGAGGAACTCGCACGGCTGCTTTTGGGCCAGTGCGACCCGGCCGAGGCCGTAGCCGCCGGCCGGATGGAGCCCTCGACGCAGATGGCCCAGAAACTCGCCGGCCAGCTCTTCCCGCGGGCCCCGCTGTGGTGCCCGATCTGGGACGACCTCCCCGCCTGAGTCGGTCCCCTTCTCCTCCCCTCTCCCCTGCCCCGGAATCACCAACGGGTGTGCTTCGAGCGCACCGCAGGACGAGCCGGGGGTCGGGGGAAGGCGAGGCGAGTGGCGTATCCTCGCCTCCGAAGCCGAGACTTTCACCGCCCCCGGCGGCTCACAACGCTCTCACCCGTTGCCGCGTGCGCCCGCCATCCACTCGCCCGCCCACGTCCGCACGCCGTCGACACCCTTGCGATGGCAGAAGTCGCCGAGCGTCTCGGCCGCGTGCCGCTCGGCCTTGTAACAGGCAAGCACGGCGACGATCTCCCGGGCGAGTTCCTCGAAGGGCACGACGTCCTTGTACTGCACGTTGAGCCGGTCGCCGAGCAGGCGGCCGCCGAGGAAGATCGTGTACTTGCCCGCCGTGCGGCCCACGATGCCGATGTCGGAGTTGTAGGGCCGGGCGCAGGCGTTCGGGCAGCCGGTCATGCGGAGCGTGAAGGCGTCGTGGCCCAGGCCCAGCCTGGCCACCTCCGGCTCGAGGGCGTCGATCAGCCCAGGCAGCACCCGCTCGCTCTCGGCCACGGCCAGGCCGCACGTCGGCAGGGCCACGCAGGCCATGCTCCAGCGGCGGAGCGTCGAGATCTCCTCGGATGTCTTCACGCCGTGGGCGTGGAGGATGTCCGCGATCCGCTCGCGATCGGTGACGGCGAGATCCGTGAACAGGAGGCTCTGGTGGGCCGTGATCCGCACGCCGGGCTTCAGGTCGCGGAGGATCCGCCGCAGGGCGGTCTTCAGGCGGAAGTCGCCGGTGTCGTGGATCCGGCCGTTCTCGACGTTGAAGCCGTAGAAGAACCGGCCGTCGCCCTGTTCGTGCCAGCCGATGTGATCGTCGAAGGCGTGGACGTCGGCCGGGTGGCAGGGGGCCAGCGGCTTGCCGAAATACTCCTCGACCTTCGCCCGGAAGGCGTCGAGGCCCATGGTGTGGATCGTGTACTTCAGCCGGGCGACCTTGCGGTCGGAGCGGTTTCCAAAGTCCCGCTGCACCTTGACGATCGCCTCGGCGATGGCGAGCACGTCCTCCGGCGGCACGAAGCCCAGCCTTTTTGCCAAGGCCGGAAAGGTCTTGGCGGCACTCGGCGTCACGCCCATGCCGCCGCCGGCGAGGACGTTGTAGCCGAGGATCCGGCCCTGCTCGTGGACGGTCAGGAACCCAAGGTCATTGGCGTAGATGTCGACGCAGTTGTCCTCCGGCAGCGCGAAGGCCGTCTTGAACTTCCGCGGCAGGTAGGTGGGCCCATAGATCGGCTCGATCACCTCCGGGCCGCCAGCCACCCGCTGTTGCTCGCCCGTGTCGGGATCGGTCAGCCAGATCTCGTAGTAGGCCCGCGTCCGGGGCGCCAGGTGCCGCGCGAGCTCGTCGAGCTTGGCCTGCATCTCGACCCGGATCGAGTCGCCGTGGTGCGGCGCCGGGCAGCACATGATGTTCCGCTCCACGTCGCCACAGGCGGCGAGCGTCGTCAATTGATTGGTGTGCACCCGCTGCATGAACGACTTCAGGTCGCCCTTGACGACACCGTGGTGCTGGATCGACTGCCGCGTGGTGAGGCGGATCGTGCCGTTGCCGAGTTCGTCGCCCATGTCGATCGCCGCGAGCAGCTGCGCGGCGGAGAGCTTCCCGCCCGGCACCACCGTGCGGATCATGAAGGAGATCTGCCGCTCGCTTTTGGCACCGTCGCGGGCCTTGCGGGCCTCGCGGTCGTCCTGCTGGTAGGTGCCGTGGTTCTTGAGCAACTGGACGGAGGCCTTGCCGAACCCGGCCGCGCCATCGACGAGTTCCTGGGCGATGTCGCCCCGCAGATAGTCGCTCGCCACTTTGGCGACTTCCACGGCGGAGGGCTTGGCGGCGGGCTGCGTTTCGTCTGGCATCGGTGCGTGCTTCCTCGGGCCGGGGTGGGGACGGTCCCAACGATGAGCAGGATAGGCCATCGCCGCCACCACACAAAAATCGGTCCCCGCCCGGCGGCGGGCGCAACCGGCACGACCGGGCGGGTCGGCGGCGGCGGCGCGCCCGGCGGCTCGGCTTTCCCAAGTTTCCCCGACCGGCCGGCCGATGCTTCGTGCGGGAGGGGGGCGGGATGCACCGCCCGGCCTCGGAAGCGATCAGGAGGGTCGCCGGGTGCTCTACAGCCCTGCCGCACGCGTCGCCTTCGCCCACTACCCGAAGACGGCCGGCACCTCACTGCAGCACTGGTTTCGGACGGTCTATCCCGACGCCCGGCTACTCGTCCCGGACAATCACCATCTGCCGGTGCGGGCCGGCTTGGAGCTCATCGATCGCCTGCCGCCGTCCCCGCGCCGCTGGCTCCCGTGGCGCTCGTCCCCGCGAGCCGACGGGCCCGAGCTCGTCATCGGCGTCCTGCGCGAGCCCTTCGAGATGATCGTCTCGCTGTTCGAGTTCTGGCGGGGCTACCCCTTCGATCCGGAGCCGGAGGCGGCCTTCATCCGCTGCGCCCGCTTCGGCTCCTTCCCGGAGTTCGTCCGCCTGGCGGTCGTCGAAGGGCAGTTGCCCACCTACGAGTGGTTCATTGACGTGGCCGGCCCTGCCTGGACGCGGACGCGACTGCTCGACTTCGAGACGCTGGAGCGGGATCTGTTTGCCGCGACCGGGGGGCTGGGGCGCCGCCGGCCGGCGCTCGAACGGCGGAACGCCCATGCCGGCCCGCGGGACCTCGCGGCGTACCGCGACGCGGCCGGCGACCTGGTGGACCGGGTCCACGAGCATTTTCGGTGGTACCACGACCGCCGCGCGGGGGCCCGGCACGAGGCCGCCTGACGCCGGCGGATCAGGCCGGAATCCGCGCCGGGGTCGCGACCACGGGCCGGCCGCTGGTGCAGCCGAATGCCGCCGCGAGC
>SXGQ01423951.1_pt1 | contig 12043 bp, 7 predicted proteins | sample 3178371 | NCBI WGS metagenome assembly SXGQ01 (sample SAMN11356859, study PRJNA531348) | freshwater metagenome | isolation source: freshwater sample F1-20 | place: China: Fuxian Lake, Yuxi | collected 2017-12-25 | reverse complement strand
GCGGAAATCTTCGAGCGCGTTTTTGCACAGAGCCCGCAGCGTCTCTTTCTCCTCGGCGACCCGAAACAGGCGATTTACGGAGTCCGCGGTGCGGACCTTCACACCTATCTCCGCGTTGCGCGAAAAGCGGACAGGACTTTCCGACTGGACACCAATCACCGCTCCGACGCCCCGCTCGTGCGTGCCGTGAACGAGCTTTTTTCCAAGCCGCAGCAACCGTTCATAGATGCAAGTATTCGCTTTGAGCCTGTAAAAGCTGCACGCGCCGAAGAAGCGCGTCCGCTCCGGTTCGGGAATACCTCACGGCCCGCAATGCGATTCTGGTTTTGGGATTCCGGAGAGGAAAACATCACTGTAACCGAGGCGCAAAAGACACTTCCCGCGGTCGTCGCGAGCGAGATCGCCCGCATGCTCGGTGGCGCGACCCTCGGCGAGCGCCCGCTCATGCCTCGTGATTGCGCGGTACTTTGCAGAATGAATCGCGAATGCCAGAGCGTGCAGGCCGAACTCGCCGCTCGAAATATTCCGGCCGTTGTGCTTAGCGCGAGCAGCGTCTTCGCGAGCGATGAGGCATGCGAACTTTCGATCATTCTTCACGCAATTGCGCGTCCGGAACGGGAGTCCGCACTGCGCGCCGCACTTGCGACAAGGTTGATGGGATTGACCGCCGCCGAGCTCGAGAATCTCGCCGCAGCGGCAACCGATTGGGAATCCGTCATCAGCCGCTTCCATACTTACCACCGGTTTTGGGGCGAGCACGGTTTCCTGCCGATGTTCAACAATTTCGTCCACGCGGAAACCGTACGGCAGAGGCTGCTGGCGCTTCCGCAGGGAGATCGCCGACTCACGAATCTGCTGCACCTTGCCGAACTGATTCATTCCGCCGCGAGTGAGTTTCAGTATGGAATCGACTCCATACTCCGCTGGCTGGCGGCGCAAATTGGTGACGAGGCCGGCGGCGAAGCAAACGAACTGCGCCTCGAACGCGATGACGACGCCGTCAAGATCCTGACCATCCACAAAAGCAAGGGACTCGAATGGCCCGTCGTCTTCTGCCCGTTTCTATGGGAAAAGGCCGACGCCCGCGAAGGCTCGCTTGTTTCGTTTCACAACGATCTGGGACGCACCGTAATCGACCTTGGCACGGAGCAGCACGATCACGCTTCCGGGATCCGCGACCACGAACTGCTCGCGGAGCATCTCCGCCTGCTTTACGTTGCACTGACCCGCGCGCGACACGAATGCCACGTGGTCTGGGGACGATTCAATAAATGTGAAAACAGCGGTCTCGTGTGGCTGTTGGAATCCGCAGGCGAAGGGACAGACGATGCACCATCGACGCTCAAGGCAAGAGTCGCATCGTTCACTTCGCCAATGCTGCGACGCACCGTCGAAAACCTCGCTGCCAGCCAGCCGGCACATTTCTCCGTGGAGCCGCTTCCAACTTCGTCGGACGATGTTTACTCGCCGAAAACCGAAGCTCCGCAAGCGGGGCCCGCGCGCATTTTCCGCGGAACCATCGACCGCACGTGGCGCGTTTCAAGTTTCACTGCACTGACTGCACAACGGGACACCGAAGATGCCGACCGTGACCCGATAGCTGCTCCACTCATCACGGTGCCGCGAGAAGGTATTCATGCGTTCCCGACCGGCATCAAAGCGGGAAACTGCCTCCACGATATTCTGGAGCGAGTGGATTTCACGCAACCGTCCAAAGTTCGGGCAATCGTCGGCGAGCGACTGCGGGCACACGCAATGTATTCCATCGAGAATATCGACGCAGTCACTTCGACTGTCGCTGATTTGGTCCGTGTGCCACTCGATTCCGAGCTGACGCTCGGAGACGTTGCGTTCGAGAAGACGCTCCGCGAACTGGAATTCCATCTCCCCTCCGGACTCATTACACCCGCACAACTCTCGCAATTCACCGCCAGCGGCCTCGTCTTCGAGTCCCGTCGGGGTGTTTTGAAGGGGTTCATGGACCTCGTCTTTGAGCACAATGGCCGGTTCCACATTCTGGACTGGAAGTCCAACCGCCTCGGAAGTTCGACCAGCGATTACACGCCGGCTGCAATGGAAGCCGAAATCGCTCATCATCGCTACGAGTTGCAATGGCAGCTCTACACACTTGCGCTGCATCGCTATCTGCACTCGCGACTGGGCGCGGATTACGACCCGCGGCGACACATCGGAACGGTGTTCTACGTTTTCCTCCGCGGTGTCGATCCAACGCAGCCCGATCTCGGGATTCATCGCGCAACCCCTGATTTCGAAGCACTCGAGCGAATGGACTCACTCTTTAAAGGTAAATGAGCACAACCATCGCGCCGCATCTCGTCCGCCTTCTGAACGGGCTCCACGGAAGTCCGTCGGAGGACATTGAACGGTCGGTCACGCTACTCTGCTCCGCTCTTGAGCAAGGGCACGTCTGCCTGCCGCCGGATGCGCTCGCAGAGAACACAAAAGCGGCATTGCGAACCTCGTCGGTGGTCGGCGCTCCGGGTGAATTCCGCCCTCTCATTATCGACTCGGCGGGACGCCTGTATCTCCAGCGATACTGGGCTCACGAGAGCCGCCTTGCGCAGGCACTCAAATCGCGCGCCTCATGCCCAGCGCCGCATAACGCGAAACTGCTCGAGCAAGGCATCGCGCAATACATTCCCGATGCCGATGATGCGCAACGTTCCGCCGTGACGACCGCCGTGACGAAGCGGTTCACCGTAATCACGGGCGGTCCGGGAACCGGGAAGACCTACACTGCAACCGTCGCACTCGTTTTGCTCGCCACACAATTTGCCGCCGAAGGCGCACCGGCCCGGATCGCGGTCGCCGCGCCGACGGGGAAGGCTGCGGCCCGAATTGGCGAATCGCTCGATGCGACATTGGCACGCTTTCCACTCGATGAAAAAGTGCGCGCGCTTCTTCCACGCGAGGCGACTACCGTGCATCGCCTGCTCGGAAGCCGTCCCGGCTCGCCGGATTTTAAATACAACACCACAAATCCCCTTCCTCTCGATCTGCTGATTGTTGACGAGGGAACGATGGTGGACCTCCCGCTGATGGCGCGGATGTTTGACGCTTTACCCGAATCGGCGCGCGTAATTCTTCTCGGCGACCGCGACCAACTTGCGAGCGTGGAAGCGGGCCACGTGCTCGGAGATATTTGCGCAGGACTACACGACGATCACGACGGGCCGCTGCGTGAAAATATCTGCGAACTCTTGCGAAACCATCGCTTCGGTGATGACAGCAGCATTCACCGGCTGAGTCGTGCCATCCGCGCGGGCGATTCGCCTACGGTGACGACTCTTCTTTCATCAACCGCCGCCGACCTTTCGTCGTGGGAGACGGGCGTGGACTTCGCTGCGCAGCTTGCACCCAGAGTTCTCGCAGGTTTCCGTCCGTTTCTCGAAGCGGAAACACCGCAGGATGCACTGGCTGCATTTTCACGTTTTCGAATTCTCACCGCGACCCGCGAGGGAGAACGCAGTTCGCAGCATCTCAATCAACTCACCGAGCGCATCCTTGGCGAAGCGGGGCTGATCCATACAAGCAATCGCCATTATGAGGGGCGCCCCATCCTCGTACGCCGCAACGACTACAACTTGCGTTTATTCAACGGCGACATCGGCATCATCCGGCGTGATCCCGAAAGTGGATCGCTACGGGCCTTCTTCGCGAGCGAGGACGGGACTGTGCGCGGGATCAGTCCGTCGCGCCTGCCCGAGCACGAGACGGCTTACGCGATGACTGTTCACAAATCGCAGGGGTCCGAGTTTCATCGCGTGCTGGTCATCCTGCCGCAAAATGACATTCCGCTGCTGTCGCGCGAACTGATTTATACAGCGGTGACCCGGGCACGGGAGCACGTGGAACTGTGGTGGAATCGTGCATCACTAGACGCTTGTCTCAACCGCGCAGTCCGCAGGTTCAGCGGACTCCGAGACCTGCTTTGGTTACCGCGGTCTTGGTCGATTCCACTAAACAAGACGCCCCGGACCGGTTAACGTAATATCCGTCATGCCGCTCAAACCTACCATCGCGCGAAACATCATTTACACAGGAATCGGATTTACAGCAGGGCTTTGCCTCGCAGGATTTGCTCTGTCCGGTGGTAAGTCGAACGATTCCAGATCATCGTTTAATTCATCGTCCACGACGATTCTGGAATCCGCAGGATTCAACAATGCGCAGTCCTCAACGACTTCGCCGACCGGCGATGCGACTCCTTCCGGCGATAAAGAGGCGAAGCTTTTTGGAGCCCTCCGGGATCCTGACGACATGCGCCGCACGGCGACGATGTACGAAGCAATGAACTCGCTCACGCTCGAGGAGATCCCGGGCCTCGTCGCAAAAATCCGCTCCATGCCGGCCGATGCGCGCGAGACGTTGATGCCCATCGCAATCGCGCGCTGGGCAAGTTTCGACCCGAAAGCCGCCGGCGATTACCTGGTATCACTCACGGACCGGAACGGGCGTGAAAAGGCGATGCGCTATGTGATGGCGGCATGGATTGAAAAGAATCCCACGGCAGCAAAGCAGTGGATGGAGTCGCTTCCTGCCGGCTTCCACAAGAGCAACGCGGTGGACGCGTATATCTCGTCTTTGTCCAAACGATCGCCACTCGAAGCCATCGCGTTCGTGAAAACCCTGCCACTGGGCAGCCGCGTGGATAATGCGTACGCTACGGCTTTCGGCCAAATGGCTCTACAAGACGGAGCCGGCGCGGCACGGATGGCGCTCGAACTTCCAAAAAACGCAAACCGCGAGGCGGCCGTGAAATCAGCACTCTACCGTTGGGCGCAGGTAAATCCGATGGAGTCGTTCGCTTTTGCGCAGACGCTCGAGCAGCAGAACCTCCGCCGGGAGGCGATCCAGAACGTCCTTGGCACCTGGGCGGGTGTCGATCCTGCGGGTGCGAAAAACGCGGTGCTCGCGCTCGCTGAGGGCGACAATCGCAATAGCGCAGTCCGGACGTTGATTCAGAACCTCGCAAGCCGCGATACGGAGACGGCAAAATCGCTCATCAACGAACTCCCCGAGGGCAACGCGCGCTCGGCCGGCATCCGTTCATTTGTCGAAAGTCTTTCCTACTCGGACCCGAATGCCGCCGGGGACTACCTGCTCTCGCTTCCCCAGGACCGAACACGGAGCGACCTTACACGGCAGGTGACATCCATGATGGCGCGTCAGGACTTGAACAGCGCGATCGCGTGGGCGGAAATGCTCCAACCGGACGAACAGAGGAATGCATTCGGCGGTATCGCGCAGTATTGGGGAGCGCAGGATCCGAAGGGCGCGCTCGATTTTTACGCGAAGAAGCAATTGATGTCCGAGGACGGCCAGATGCTAAACAATGTCCTTCGCACTTGGGCGTATAACGACCCGCAGGAGGCGCTGGCGTGGGCGAAGTCGATGGACGAGGGCAAATTGAAGGACCGTGCGATTCAAAACGTCATCGGTGTCATGGCTGATACCGACCCTAGAAAAGCGGCGGGCCTGATCGCTTCGCTGCCTGTCGAAGCTCAGGACGACGCCGCGGAAGGACTCGTAGCGCGATGGGTCGGACGCGATCCGGATGCGGCGGGTAATTGGACTGCAAGCCTCCCCGAAGGTGATGCGAAGACTCGCGCAGCGCGCAGCATGGTCGGCATTCTCGCAGAGCGCGATGTCGTCAATGCGACCAAGTGGCTTGGCAAACTTCCCGCCGGCGGCGCCCGTGATGCCGCGGTATTCGATTTCACGAGACACGTGACCGACAAAGACCCCGAGGGTGCCGCGGCCTGGGCGGTGACCATCAATAACAATGAGCAACGCGAAGGCGCACTCGATCGTGTGATTCGCAACTGGTCGCGGCGTGATCCGAACGCAGCGATCAATTTCGTCGCGACATCGCCCGCGGTGTCGCCAGCGCTCAAGGCGAAATATCTTCCGAAGCAATAGCCTTAGTCGCAAACCTGCCGGCTTGCGAAGGCTTTGGCTTCCGGACTCAATGCGCCGATGCCAAAGTATTCTGAGTTTGTTGATCGCGTGCTTCGCTCTTCGGACCTCTTGAAGGAACTCCTTCCGCGCGGCCCACTGCATTGGGAACTCCCCGGTGAGATTGCGAAAGCGGATGACACCACTCTGCTTGGCTCCGCTGTGCTGAAAAGTGCCGCTGCTCTGAAACTCTCGCGCGGCGGGCTCCTTTATGCGGTCGACGCGCTCGACGCTGCACACCGCTTTTTTCAGGACGATTCCAGTGACCTCGGCTCCTACTGGCACGGATTGATGCACCGGAGGGAGGCGGATTTTGATAATGCCCGCTACTGGTTCCGGCGGGCAGGACGGCTGTCATTTTTCTCAGAGCTCCACCGCGAAGCATCGTCGCATTCGGCGGATATGGCGCGACAGGATAGCTGGGATGCGTATTTGCTCACAGGCCTGTGCGAGCAGGCGAAATACGGTGCATCGGAACTGTCCGGCGAATGTACCGCACTGATTCGCGCCGAATTTCATGCGGTATTCGATTACACATGGCGTCAGGCCGTCGCGGTCTGAGCTGAACCTTTAAGCGACGACCTCGTTTAGAATGACGGCCCCCTCCGCAACCACCCGGTCACCCACGGAGGCCCGTACTTCGAATTGCCAAAGCGGCCCGATATTCCCCGTTTTTCGCGCGTGAAGGCAGATGATTTCATCGGGCAATGCCGCCGATGGGAACTTCATCGAACGGATCGCAGAGAGCAGAAATGAAGCTCCTTCGCGCGCTGCGGCGATGCCCGCCGTCTGCGCAAGCGCTTCAGCGAGAATCACGCCGGGACCAATCGGCCGGCCGGGAAAATGCCCTGCGAAAAATGCGGTAGACGGAGGAAAGCATTTCCGCGCTTCCGCGGATTCGCCGGGACAGAGCACGACAATTTCGTCGATGAAAACAAATGGCTCCCGATGTGGGAGCCCGAGTGAGATCGGATCGGACATATGGGCGCACAGTCAGAATTCTTTCGACTGCGTCTGCAAGCGCTCGATTACGGCATCGCCATGATGCGATGCTCAAAAACCGCAAACTCGTCGGATGTAATCAAGTCCCGCGCGAGCAATTCGCGAATCACCGTCAAACGTTCCGATTGCGTCATGTTTTCAGACAGTACGCGGGAATGGACCCCGATCGCAGCGATTACACAAAGCGTTGCCACCATCCCCGCCGAAACCAGCGGGTCGAGCCGCTGTTCGAGGTACGAGAGTGCCCCGCCAATGAGCAGCACCAAAGGAAGCGCTCCAAAAATCCATTTCCTCCACGGCCTGACGAGCGGGTCGAAAAGATGCTCCAAACGTTCGGCTTTTGAGAGTGCGAAATCCTCATCCGTCACCATTCCACCAGCATGAAGGTCCGCAAGTTCCTGCAGCCAGACGACGTAATGCGCCTCGGACTTCTTCCCGGGCGCAATTGGTTGTTGAATGGTAGTTGCGGCGATCACTTTTCCTGATTCGTTTCACTCTTGGATTAGCGGTTCCCGTGCCCAGCACTGCTCAATCTTCACGAATTATCGATTCCCCGAGAACAAAAAAGCCCCGCTCCGTATCAGGAGCGAGGCTCTTTCGAAGTGAACGCAAAAGCGCTTAACTCTTCGGCACGATATTAATCGTGTTGATGATTCGGTTGGGGATTGGCGAACCGCTCGCGCTCTTAATGTCGAATTTGATCTCCATCTGATTGACGGGAACGACCTGCCCGAGTTCGAGGAATACGCTCTTCTTATCAGCGCCGACTTTGACTGACTTCACTTCCACGGATTCCATTCCTTTGGAACCGTCGAGTTTATACTCGCCGCTACCGTAATCGGCCGACCATTTGTAGTTCCACTGACGCACCGAGTAACCGCCTGCGTCCGAGGCCGACGCCGGATCAATTTCGCCGGTGAAGGTAATCTCCACGCCATTCGGCTTCACATTCAGCTTGGCCGGAAACGTCGCTGGCTTGCCTGTGTAACGGACGCGTTGAAGCGAGCCGTCCTTCGCTGCGCTGCTCTGCCATCCCTTCAGGCCACTGATGTAAAGCTGCCCGTCTGTCGGCGAGAAGCGGGCGCGCATCGTGCCGCTCTCAAATTTCAGCGGAAACTTGTAAACACCTCCCTGCTCCATGCCATCCACCGTCTCGCGAAGGACACCGTAAAGCGAGCACGTGCCGTAGCTCAGGTGCAGCAATGTTCCTTCGGCCAGCCCCCAATTCTTTCCGACCCAAGCCTGTCCGCCACCGGAGTTGTCCACATCCTTCGGCATGTAGCAAATATGGCGGCTGTAATCCGTCGGCTTGTTCTCCATGTGCGACAGGTCCGCCACGGTCACGCTGGAGCCCTGCTTCACTACATGAACATAGCACTTCGGAACCCACGAACCCTCGTTATCTCCGGTGGTAACAACGTCGCCGGGACCGACGCTGATGCCGTTTGGTGCGCGCACGCCGGTTGCGAAAACCTCAAGCTTCTGGCCATCCGGTGAAAGTTTGAGAATCGTTCCCGCGTGATCGCTGTACGGCTGAAATCCGCGCCCACCGGGATTCACCGGTCCGCCTTTCGCGAAGTAGAAGTTGCCCTTTCTGTCGGTCTGCAAATCGAATGCAAACTCGTGGAAGCCTGGAGTCGTCTGGATGTCGTTGTTGAAATTCTCGTAGAAATCGATCTCGCCGTCGCCATTCAGATCGTGGAGTCGCGTGATGCCCTCGCGCCCGTGAACGTAGATTTTTTCATCCACCACTTTGACGCCGAGTGCCTGAAACAACCCGGTTGCCACGCGCTGCCACTTCGCCTCGCCGGAGAAATCCTTGTTTACGCCGCTCACGATCCAGACGTCACCGCTCCATGTTCCTGCGACGATGCGACCATCCTTCAGGAAATCGAACGCGCCGATGCGCATCCATGCGTTGTATGGATTCTTGAACGGGACCTCGATCGTATCGACGACATACGGATCGTTCTCGCCCGCAGCCCCCGCGGTGAGCTTTGTTGAAACCGATTCCTTCCAGCGCTGCGCTCCGCCTTTGGTCAATGGCCGGAGGTCGGAGGCCTTCGCCACGCCTTTCGCCGCAGCAATCAGCTTCGCCTCGTCAGCTGCGGAACCCTTCGCATAAGCCACTTTGAAAGCGCCTCCCGACTTGAAGCCGCCGACATCCAGCAGCGCCTCGGACTTTCCGCCCGTGACTTCCACGCCGGCAGGCAGTCCAATTCCGACAATCACCGTACGGTACTCGCCGTCCTTAATGACGACCACATTCTTCTCAGGCGATGCGACTTCACCGCTTCCCGCCCACAAAATGTTTTGCGCGCCCGCGCCGTCGGCGAGCACGTTAGTGGTGCGCGTAAGCACCGTCACGTCATTCACCTTTTCCAGCGCAGGCATTTCGAGCAGCGAAGCCGTCCCGACCGTGTAAGCCACGAGGACGTTGTCACCGCTCACGAACGTTCCTTTGAACTTCACCCAATCCTTCGGAAGCGGACCAAACGGCACCTTCGCTGCGCCGTCACCCTTGGGCAGAGCACGAGGATCTGCAAACGACCCACCCTTGCTCCAGGTCGGGCCGGGATTCGTTTCAAAAAGCACAGCAGCAGTTTTTGCCGGTGAAGCATTCGGGCCGTGTGCTCCATCAAAAATCACGCCCTTGTAAGTGATGTATCCTCCTGTCCATCCACCCGACCAACGGCAAAGGTCTGTGTCGAAAAGCGCCCCGCCTTCCTTGGCTCCGAGCTGAATCGCGATGCCCTTGTTGGTGGTGCAGCCTTTCCCCTTTAGCGTGTTCTCCCCTTTCGTGTTGTCGAACGAAGCCGTGAGGAATCGACCGTAGTCCATTTCCTCCCATTTCGGAGCTGCGGATGCACTGAGTGAAAGCCCCGCAAATGCTGCGGCGGCGAGACGGGTGTATTTAAACATGTGGGCGTTTTAATCGCCTTCCGCGCGGCACCTTTGATGAAAAGTCGTTTCATCTTATCGCGCGGACCTTTGGAATCCGGGCGACACGGGTTATCACACCCGCAGCATGAAACTACCCGCCTCACTCCTACTCAGCGCCATCGCATTCACCGCGAACGGCCAGCAAGCCCCGGAAATCAAACGCATCCCGCCGCCCGGCATCGAAGTCCCCGCGGCAGACCGCGACGAAATTCAAGCCGGGCTGAAGCAACTCGCAGAGAAGATTGCGGAGCTGAAGAAGAACGCCGCGCTGGCGGGCGATATCCCAAACGTGGAGATTTTCCACAAATCCGCCGACTGGGCGATTCGCTACAACGAGATATTCGACGCGAAGCAAATCCCAGTTGCAAAGGAGCACGTCCAGCAGGGCCTCGTCCGAGCCGCTGCAATGGCGAAAGGTCAGGCGCCGTGGAACACGGCCACCGGGCTCGTCGTTCGTGCCTATCGCTCAAAAATCGACGGCTCCGTTCAACCATACGGCCTGCTCATTCCAGAGGGCCTGAAGCCGGGCGCGAAGGTTCCGCTCCATTTCTGGTGCCACGGCCGCAACGAGAAGCTCAGTGAACTCGCGTTCATCGACGGGTCTCAGAAAAACAAAGGCGAATTCACACCCGATGGCGCGATCGTCTGCTTCCTCTACGGTCGCTTTTGCAACGCGAACAAATTCGCCGGCGAGGTGGACCTTTTTGAAGCGCTCGAAGACATCAAAAAGCACTACCCCATCGACGAACAGCGCCTCGTCATCCGTGGATTCAGCATGGGCGGCGCAGCGTGCTGGCAATTCGCCACCCATCACTCCGGAATGTGGGCTGCAGCCGCACCAGGCGCAGGTTTCGCGGAGACGGCGGAGTTTTTCAAAGTGTTCGCCGAGGGCAAAGAAGCGCCGCCGTGGTGGGAACAAGTTTTGTGGCGTTGGTACGACTGTACCACGATGGCAGCGAACCTCGCCAATACGACGACCGTGGCCTACTCCGGCGAGATCGACGGCCAAAAGCAGGCCGCCGACATCATGGTGAAATACGCCGCGGAAGAAGGCATCAAGTTCCCCCACATCATCGGCCCGCAGACACCGCACAAGTATCACCCGGACTCGAAGCCGGAGATTAACAAGATCGTGGACGAGGCGGTGGCGAAGGGCAATTTTCCAGCGCCAGCGAAGGTTCGATTTACGACTTACTCCCTCGTTTATCCGACGATGGAATGGGTGACGATCACGGGTATGGACAAGCAATGGGAACGCGCGGACATTACGGCTGAGCACACAGGCGGCGTGGTGAGCATTACGACCAAAAATGTCAGCGCATTCCACCTGAACTTTCCCCCGACTGGCGGGCAGGCATTGCGAATTCAAGCGACCGTGGACGGCCAGAAACTCGACACGACGCTCTTTGGCGGGCACGCCGCGTTTCGCAAAGACGGTGTTAAGTGGACGGATGCCGCAACTCCCGACACGCTGTCGAAAGTTGCGCCAGCAGGCCCGCTGAAACTCCCCAAACTTTGCGGACCGATTGACCACGCATTCATGTCGCGTTTTATTTTCATCCGCCCGACAGGAAAGCCGCTCAACGACGCTGTCGGCTCGTGGGCGAAATCTGAAATGGACCGGGCAATCGCACAGTGGCGGCAGGTTTTCCGGGGCGACGTCACATTGATGAGCGATGAAGAGTATCTGAAGTCCACAGCCACCACGCCAGCCAACCCAGATTCGCTGCCAAACGTCATCCTCTGGGGAGACACATCGTCGAACAAAGCCATCGCTCAAATCGCCGCTAAACTCCCCCTCAAATGGTCCGCGCAAACCCTCGAACTGGGCACTCAGAAAGTGGACGCCGCCAACCACGCGCCGATTCTCATTTACCCGAATCCACTCAATCCCGCCCGCTACGTCGTCCTCAACAGCGGCCCGACTTTCCGCGAAGCCGCCGCGCTCAATAACAGCGACCAGACGCCCAAGCTCCCCGATTGGGCCATCGTGGATCTTCGCACGCCGCCCGGCCCGAAATGGCCGGGTCAGATCGTGGACGCCGGCTTTTTTGACGAGAACTGGAGATAGGATCACAGACACCGTCAGAAAAACGTTCCCTTTTTCACGCCAGTTCGG
>SXGQ01845247.1_pt1 | contig 12044 bp, 11 predicted proteins | sample 3178371 | NCBI WGS metagenome assembly SXGQ01 (sample SAMN11356859, study PRJNA531348) | freshwater metagenome | isolation source: freshwater sample F1-20 | place: China: Fuxian Lake, Yuxi | collected 2017-12-25 | reverse complement strand
GCTCTCTAGTTTTTTTTTGTCTGATTAATTTAATTTTTTTTTTTTATTTTTTAAAAAATATTAATAAAAAAAATTTATTTATTTTATTTTTAAAAAATTTATTTTTGCTATCATATTATCCGTTTTTTTTACCAATAATTATTACACAATTAATTTTTATTTTTTTATATAAGAAAAAAATATTTAATATATTTGTACTTTCAATTTTTTTAACGACTTTAATTTATTTAATTATTAATTATGATTATATTATATTAAAAGCTGGTAAAATTTCTCATATCGGAATATTAGAAGTAAAATTTTTTTTTAATTTTTTTTTCCGGTCTTTTTTTGGTTCTATAATCTTTGGTGGTATAAATTTAATAATAGTAGTCTTATCTTTATTGCTTATAAGAAAAGAAGATTTATTCTTAAAATTTAATGCGTTGTTAATAATTACAACCTACATATTTCTAATTATCTATTCTATTTTAAAATCAGGCATTATTGTTCCTAGATATTTTATATTTTTAATTCCAAGTATTATTGTTTTTATTACAAATTTTTTCGATCAAAAAAAATTATTAAAATATAGAAATATTTATCTATTTTTAACAATAATAAATACAATCGTTTTATTGAAACAATATAATATACAAAGACCTAGTATTAATTATTTAATTAATAATTTAGATACTAGAATAACAAAAAATTATTTTGTAGATTAGGGAATGTTATATGACAACTATTTTAAAAACAGCAAATATTTAAATACTCAACTAAATTTTGTAAGAAAAGATAATATATATAATTACGATAAACTATTTTTTATTTGCCTTAATCATCCTCGTATGCACGTTGGAAATAATAAAAGTATACAGAATAATAATAAATGCACATTTAAAGATAAAAAATTTAAAATAATAAGAAAAACATATTTAGAAGATTTTGAAATCACCTTAATACAAAATCTCAAATAATATTAATTATGAAAAAAAATTTAAAAAATAATTATGATTTATTTTTAGTATTTTTAATTTTGTTTTTTCATTTTTTATATTTATCAAGTTTCTATAAATTACCTATTTATTCAATTTACGATTATTATTTAAAAACACCATCAGATTTGAGGGATTTTTTTTGGTACCCCTCAAAGGCATTTTTAGAAAAAGTAAATATATTTGAAACATATTTAAATGAATATAATTTTAGATCTTACCCACCAGGATTTGTACCTCCTAATTACTCAATACTTCATACCTTAATATTTATTATTTTTGGATTTCTTCCTTTCTCTTTATCTAAAATATTTTATCTATTCATAAATTTAATTTTACTATTTAATGTTTATAAAAAATTAAGAGATACATTATACGTAAAAAATAAAAGATTTTTTTTTTTTATTTTTTGTGTATTTCTTATTTCCCCAACATTAATGCTTTGTTTAAAGTTAGGTCAATATTCAATATTTTGTCTTTGGGGATTTGTAATGTATTTTACCACAAAAAAATTACATTTTACAAAATTCATATCACTCTTAATTGCTACAGCAAAATATACATTTCTACCAATTATTAGTTTGTATTTATTATTAGAAAAAAAATTTAAAATATTTTTTTTTATAATTTTTGCTAATATTGTGGCTATAATAATTTACTCAGTATATTTTGATATTAGTGTCATAAGCGCCCTTATTGCACCTATTATTATGGGTTGGAAAACACAAGCTATTGGCGCTGGGGATCTTTTGTCATTTTTAGGAAACCATCCACAATTTCCTTTTAATATAATAGTTGTTGCACTAATTTTTTTTTTCTTAAAATATTTTATTTATTTTAATACAAAAAGAGTAAGAGTTTTTGATCTAATTCTTGTATGTATTTTATCATTAATGAGCTTCAAACATTTGAATTATGATTACATTGTGATTTTTCCAGCAATTTTATTAATATTTGGGAAAATTAATAATAAAAGTAAAATTATTTTATCTTGTATAGTTTTTTATTTCCTATTTATTTTGCCTTCTTTTTTAATTGAACCGATCAGGTATACGAAATATTTTATATTTTTCAATCTATTATTAAATTTAATCTTACTAGCAATTACTTTGGAATTAATTCTTAAAAAAAAAATTTTTAATTATTTAGACAAACAATATAATAAAAAATAACTCAAAAAAAATTTTTCATTATTTAACCTTATTGAATTTCATTAATTAAAAATATAAAGTTTATTCGTTTGAGCCTAAATATATGAATTCTATTAATAGCAAAGTGTTAACAATGTTATTATTAATATTTTTGTTCACTTTTTCTGCGTATTTTTCAAATTATTTATATAATAGTGAGTTAACCAATCCTTATCTAAATATAACCTGGTGGAACAGAGATCTTTTTTTAATTAACTATGAGTTATTTGGTTTTGTAAAAAAAGGATTAATTGGAACCTTTTTTAATATAAATCAAGAAAACTTAGTATTTTTTTCAAAAACTTTATCAACTTTAATAATTATTTTTTCAATTTTTGTATATTCATTAATTGTGATTGACAAAAATCTTATAAAAGAAAAAAATTACCTAATATTATTTGGTATCAGCCCTTTTTTGTTTTCTAATATTGGATATGATTTTGGACGACTAGATCATTTCGGTATTTTTTTTATTTTATTATTAACTTTACTAATTATAAAGAAAAAAAATATTTTTTTACTTGAAATTATATCTCCTATACTGATTTTGATACATGAAATACATTTTTTTACTACGATAATTTTTTTATTTTATGTTCAATTTAAAATAAATAGGCCAGCTTTTATTAAACTTTATGTATTATTTTTAAGTTTTGTAATTTTACTAATATTACATTTTTATGGAGACCTAGATCAGTCATTATATAATAAATATGTAAATACATATTTTTTTATAAAAATCTATTTTCAGAAAACTCAAATTGAAAATGCATTACTCTGGTGGATTCATCTACTTGATCAACGGTACACAACAATTTTTTATCGGCATATTTTTAATATTATTTTGTATTTATTTCTTTGTTTTTTTATTTTGAAATTTTCTAAAAATAATTTTCAAAATTTATTATTAATATCCACTTATTTCCTATTATTTATATTAGGTATTGATCACTCAAGATTTTTATCAATCTTTATAATTAATATAGTAATTTTATTCTTAATATTAAAGTTTAATGTAAAGAATAATATAAATTTACCTAAATTTAAAAATTACTATTATTTAATTATTTTTTTAGGGCCATGGGGAGTGGGGCCGTGTTTGCCAATTCTGACAATTTTAAAGAAATTTTTTCTGTACGGTCAACTAACATTTAATTGATTCATCATTTGTTTTTAATCTTAGTTATCCAAAGAAAAAAGCCAATCGGAAGATAGTAAACTACATTTAGCCAATTAGTAAAAAAATTGCCGGAAGGAACTAGAGGCCATAAAGTTATCAAAAAGCTTGCTAACAAGCAAATTTTAAGAGGATTTGAATAACTACTTAGTAAATATTTATCATAAATCATTCTAAATGAAGTTACACAAAGAGTCATAAAAGTTAAAAAAATAAACAAAAAACCTATTATCCCAGTTTCACTCAATAACTGCATGTAAGTATTGTGCGGATGAGAAACACATGACTTATTAGATACTAAATATTTTTGCTCTGAACATTTAAGTCTAAATGATTTTGGACCTGCACCAAAAATTGCATGATCTTTAAAAATTTTTAAAGCAGATCTGTAATGTTCTTCGTGGGTTTTAGAAAATAAATTTAGTTTTTTTGTAGAGTCAAATTGATAAGTTATCTGAGATAAAGTTTGGTTAATGATCCTGTCTGAAAATCTCTTAACATCTTTATTAATTATTTTTTCAATAAAAATTCCTATAAAAATTAAGAATAAAGAAAATAAAAATATAGCAATAATATTTCTTTTTGGAAAAACTAAAAGAATATAAATTGATGCTAAACAAAAATAAAAAAAAGAACTTCTTTCTCCGGAAATAAAAATTAAAACAGGTAATAAAATTAGCACAATGTATGAAACTATAGTAATTCTTTTTGATAGTTTTTTTTTTTCTATTAAAAATAAAAATAATCCAAAAAATAAAGGATAATTTCTTGATAAAAAACTACCTAATATGAGCTCGTTCCCAAATAAAGAACTAACTCTAAAAGGATCTACTAAAGGATAATTGAATAGATTGTGTTTGAATATGAATTGGTAGATTCCATCGAATTCTAAAAATAAAAATACAAACAAAAAAGAAAAAAAAAAATATTTTAATAGTTTATTATTTGTATTTAAAAGATACCATGTTGATAATACGAATATACCAAAACGTAAGTATGGCAATGAAGTTTTAAGAGAAAATAAAATATTATCCGATATCAAAGCAGATATATTTAAATAAATATAAAAACTAATAAAAATATAAAAAAAAATATTTTTATAATAATAAATTAAATTATTTTTATAGGAGTTTATTAAAAAAATTACTGCGCAAACAGTAATTGCCAGGTCTGATAAAAATGGTCCAGAAACTAAAAAAATTGGTATTAAAAAAGTTATATAAAAAGGAATTTTATTAAAAAAAACATTTTGATAATTTAATTTCATTAGACAATTTATTAGTATTTTCTTGAAAATTTATTATTATTAGACCCAGAAGTCATTTGTTTGTAAATCCAATTATAAGTTTCTTTTAATCCTTCTTTTAATGTTACAGAGACATCCCAGCCAATTTTTTTTTTTATTAAATCATTGTTGCTAGATCTTCCTCTTACCCCTTTTGGTTTATCAAGTTGATAATTTTTGTTTACTTTATAGTCACTAATCTCTTCAATTAATCCGATCATTTGATTGATGGATACCTGCTCTTCACTACCAATATTTAACACCGTTCTTTCATCGCTCTCAAAAAGCATTTTAGTTCCAATAATACAATCTTTTATGAACATAAAACTTCTAGTTTGCTCGCCATCTCCCCAGACATCAATGCTTCTCTTCTTATTTAATTTTGCTTCAATAACTTTTCTACATAAAGCCGCAGGTGCTTTTTCTCTTCCTCCATCATAAGTTCCAAGTGGACCATAAACGTTATGGTATCTTGCAACTCTAGTTTCTAATCCAAAATCTTCTGTAAAATGTCTGCACATTCTTTCGCTAAATAACTTTTCCCATCCATATCCATCTTCTGGCTCTGCTGGATATGCATCTTCTTCTCTTAAACCTGGAATAAAATTAGTCTGTTGTTTAGTAGCGTTATAGACGCATGCACTTGATGAAAAAAAATATTTTTTAACTTTATTTACAAGGCATGCTCTTAATAGATTAGTATTAATTAGTACTGATAACATGCATTCTGCCTTATTATTTTCAATAAAACCCATGCCACCCATATTACAGGCCATATTATATATATAATCAATCCCGTCGGTTACTTTTAAACAATTCTCATATTCTTTAAGATCCAAAGAATAGTTTTTGTTACTTTCATTTATTTGAAACCAATATTCAAATGGTTTGTTATCTGCGCAAACTACTTCATGTCCTTCAATGCGAAGATTTTCTACCAAATGACCACCAATAAACCCGCCGGCACCACAAACAAGATATTTTTTTTTGGACAAGTATTTTCTTCCTAAGTAAAGTTTATTTAAATTTATTTAGCACTTTTTTAAAACAATTATATAAAAAATAAAAGAATAGTTTAATATAACATTTTAAAAGATTTAAATTTAAGTCTTTGATGCGAAAAAATTTGTACGCTAAATAGTAATATGATCCTTTTGCATATAAACTAGATATATTATTTTTTTTTAAAAAAATTAAAAAGTATTTATTATTTTTCATCCATGATTCTTTCTGCCATGATGTATCTTCTTTAAAAGTTAAAAAATCGTTTTCATATTTTATTATATTAGAACTTTTGAATAGGTTTACAAGCTGCAGATTTATTTTATCTGAAACTGAAATTAAAAAATTATCAACAATTCCCCAGTCGTATTGCTCCCAGCATTCTACTAAATCTAAAAAAATTTTAGCTTTAGCTTTATCTATTTTAAATATAAAAATATCAATTCCAAAAATTGGAGTACTCAAATCAATAATTTTTCCATTCACAACTAAAGAATTAGGAAAAATAAAAAATAGTATATTATTATTTTTAAAGTTTATTAAATTGTCAATAATATTAGATGGAACAATCAAATCAGCTGTAGAGTGAATATAATAATCGTAATTACCCTGTAAGAACTCCTCTAAAGAATATTTAAGCATATATTTATTAGAATATTTTTTTCCTTCGGGAATTTTACTTTTTGAGTCCTTATAAATATATTTTAATTGGCAATTTTTAATTGCCTCCTCAACGCCCAATTCCCCAAACTGGGTTACAAAGAGAGTTAAATCAAATTTCTTTGACGGAAGTGATGATAGAAAATTTTTTTGAATATTGTCGTTAAAACTAGATTTACCAAAAGATCTAAAAGAAGTTGACCATAAAAATTTCATATTATTAAATAAAATTGTAATAAATAAATGACTCTAATCCAAAAATTTTGATAATATATAAATTTTAAATATTTCTGCAAAGTTAATACTGTTTTATAAATAAACCCTATTTTGACATAATGTACATATCAAACAAAAAATTTTTTTTAAATTCTTTCTTTTCTGGACTACCTGGTTTTATTTCAATTCTATTATCATTATTATCTATCCCCATTTACTTAAAATATGGAGGCGAGGAAGACTATGGAAATTACATTTTTTTACATTTTCTAGGATTTTTAGGGCAAATTTTTAATCTAGGATTAGGAAAAATCTCTGCAATATCAATTGCCCAAAATAAGAGTGTAGATGACCTTTCCTGGATTTTGCTAAAAAAAACAATTAAGACTTCTCTCTTAATTTTTTTAGTATTATCAATTTTTTTTATTATTAATAAATTTTTTCTTTTTTTTTCAAGTTATATTTTATTAGTGTCAATATTAAATATTGTTGTAACTATTATCTTTGTAACTATTGAGGGATTGTTCCAAGGAAAAAAATTATTTGTTAAATTAATGCTAATTAATTTACTCTTCTACGGAGTCTCATTAAGTTTTCCTCCATTTTTATTAATATTTTATTATACTAGCTACAAAACTATATTTTTAATTTCTTTAATTATCAAAATTACTGTAATCATTATAAGTACGTTTTATTTATTTAGTAAAAAACCTCTAAATTTTTTTTTAAAAAAAAAACCAAGAATAAATTACAATTTTGACCAAAAATGGTTTTCGATTTCTAGCATACTAAGTATTGCATATGATTTTACAGATAAATATTTAATCAAAATATTTATTGGGCCAATAGCTTTAGCTTTTTATTCCATACCACAACAATTAACTGGAAAATTAAGTATTATTTCAAAAGGAATTAGTGCTGTCTTGTTGCCATCTATAGCTTTAGAAAAAAAAAAAATATTAACAAAAGATCTGTTATTATCATTAAAAATTTTTATATTTATCGTTCCTATTATAATTATTTTTCTTTTTAATTTTTTTAATATTTTTTTTTCTTTTTGGTTAAAAAATAATTCTAATATTGATATTATTAACTTGGCAAAAATGTTTGCAATTATTACCTGGGTTTCTTGCATATCCCACTTAGTTATAGCTTATTATGAAGGGAGTGGAATTATAAAAAAAAATACAATGATCGAATTAAAATTTTATCCTTTTTTTTTCTTTTTTTTGTTTATTGCAGTTCTAAGTAAAAATTTATTTTTAATAACTATTGTCATTTTATTAAAAGAAATTTTTTTATTTCTTTTAAGATCAATTATTATTTCAAAAAGTGTTCCTATAATAAAATATTCATATTTAATAATTGCATTCGCATGCTTTTATTTATTTTATACAGTTGGTGTTGATATTGTAGAGTTATTTAAATATGAATAGAACAGCTTTTGTTGCTTTTTACACTGTCTACCCATCAAATATGGGATCTTCTGAAGTAAGTTCTAGTTTTTTTGAGACATGGAAAGGACAAAAAAAATTATTTCAAATCTCACATCTAAAAAATATTAATAACAAAATAATTAATACTCAATTTATTATAAAAGAAAAACCTATCTATAAAATATTACAAATCATTCCGTTAGTTAAAAAAGTAAAGCAATTCCTCTTAGAAATTCCAAAACCAAGTATAATAATAGAAGGACCTAGTTGGATTGGTTACTCATTTTTTTTTTTTATTACTGCTAAAATATTAATACCAAGAGCTTTTATTATTTACCATTCGCATAGCATCGAATATGAAATAAGAAAAAATAACTCAAATTATTTTATTTCTTTTTTGACTAAAATAATGGAAAAGTATATTTTTCATAATGTTGATCTTGCAACTTCAGTTTCAGTAAAAGAAAAAAAAAAAATAAACAATCTTTATAATAAAGAAACGATTATTTTTCCAAATGGAGTTCACTTGAAAAAGTTACAAGAAAATAATAAAAAAATTTTTTTTCACAAAAAATACTTATTTTATAGTGGTTCTTATTTATACGGCCCAAATAAACAAGCTATAGATCTTTTAAATAAATATTTTATGCCAAAACTTGTAGAAAAGTTTCCTGATCTCAAATTAATTTTAACCGGAGGTGGGTATTATAATAAACATAGTTGGCTTATAAATTTAGGAATTGTGCCAAAAAACTATTTAATAAAGTTACTTAAGGGAGCTCAATTAATTCTTGCTCCCATATATGAAGGTTATGGAACAAGAATTAAAATAATAGAAGCTTTAATGCTTGGTGTTCCCGTTGTATCTAGTTCTAAAGGAATTGAAGGAATTGATTACAAGTTTGGTAGTTTTAAAAACCCATTAGTTCATCAAAATAAAAATATTTTATTAAATTATGCAATAAAAGTTTTAAAAAATAATAAACTCTATAGAAAAAATTCTAAAGAGAATAAATTTAAATACATAGCTATTTATAATATGAATGAAATAGTTAAAAAATTTCAATTATTAATTAACAAAATTAGAAATGATTAATAAGTTTGCAAGACATTGCTTAACTTTATTATCTTTTTTTTTTTATAATAAAAATAATTTACGTTATTTAAAAAATCGACACAAAATTATAACTACAAAACTAAAAATTGAATTAAAAAAATTTAAACTTAGAAAACAATCAAAACTATTAACACATAAAATTTTTAGTAAATTTGTTTATGATTTAATATTAGAAAATAAAACTATTAATTTTTTAAGAAATCCTAATATTCAAAATATATTTTTTATTCATAATAGATTATTTATTTTAAATGAACTTCGCGAATTGCAAAAAGATAAAAAAAAATGGCTATTATGGAAAAAACTTTTAGTAGAAAATGACGTTGGTAATCCTATAAGATATTTTTTATATCCACAAAGTAGTGGTAATAGAATTAGACAAGTTTATCATTTAAAAAAGTATTATGATTATTCTAAAATTGATCTCTTTAAAGTAAAACATGTACTAGAAATTGGTGGTGGATATGGCTGTATGGCTCAAATTTTTAAAAAAATTAATAAAAATTGTACTTACGTGATTTATGACACGGCAGAGGTAAATCTGCTCCAGTATTATTATTTACAAATGAATAAAATTAAAGTTGTAATGAACAAAATTGTGGATGGAAAAGTTTGCTTGATAAATGAATTAGATTTAATTGATAAATTCAATGATATTATAAAACAAAATATTTATTCACTATTAATAGCAAATTGGTCAATTTCTGAATTTCCGATAAATTTAAGAAATAAAATCATAAATAAAACAAAAAAATTTGTAAATTTAATAATTAGCTTTCAAGAGAAATTTGAAAATATTAATAATAAAGTTTATTTCTTAAATTATCAAAAAAAAATTGAAAAAAAGGTTTTTACAAAGTTAGAAAAATTAAAATATTATAAAAAAAGTTTTTTTAATAAAAATAATCATTTTTATTTTTTTACAAAAAACAAATAATCATGAATAATTTTTTTGGTAACAATTCTTATATCTTTTTTATCTTTGCACACATTATTCTAATAAGCATTGTTTATTTAATAATTTTTTTTAAAAATAAAATATCAATTTATTTGAAAATTATTGACTATCCAGATAATAATCTAAAAATACATAGAATACCAACACCACGCTTGGGTGGTCTAATTTTATTTTTTTATACGCTGCCTGCTCTACTCCTTAATTATCAAATAAATTCAGGGGAGTTGAAAGAATTAATCATATCTCTAATTCTCTTTGTAGTTTTTTTTACTGTTGGATTAATAGATGATCGAAAATTATTATCAGCGAAATATAAAAGTTTGGTTTTATTAATAATATTATTACTCACTATACCCCTAACAAATGAACTAATAGTAAATAAAATTAATTTCAAAAACTTAGATTTTTATATTAATTTACAGCAAACTTCTATTTTTTTTACAATTTTTTCAATTTTTGCTTTATATAATGCTTTCAACTTCTCTGACGGGGTAAATTGTGTTTCTAGTTCATTGGGAATTTTCTGGATCATTTTTGTTATCATTACATCAGGAGACTATTTAAATATTTACTATCAAGCAATTTTAATTTCTTTAATAATTATATTCTATTTAAATTACATAAAAAAAATATTCTTAGGAAACTCTGGCTCTAGTATATACTCTATTATTATTAGTTTGATTTTAATTCAAGAATACAAAAAAAATAATATTTTTTGTGATGAGATACTCTTTATCCTTTTTATACCAGGTATAGACATGGTTAGAATTAGTATTCAAAGAATAATATCTGGAAACTCAGCTTTTTTAGGAGACAACAATCACTTGCATCACTTAATGAGACCTATAATAATTGAAAAATTTATTTTTTTAGCTTACGTATTAATTTCAATAGCACCTATACTCATTTATAATTTTTTAATTAAGAATTTTTATTTAACTTTCATTTTTAGTATAGCAATTTATTTTCTAACATATTTCTATTTAACTAATCAAAAAAACAAACTTGAAAAAAAATAGGTTTTATTTTTGGGCTTCTGACCTACGTGAGAATAGTGGTGAAGGAATTCTGGCCAACAAATTCCTAGCTGATATAAAAAAATACAATAAAAATTATATACTTATTAATATTAATAAAAATAGAGACAATTATGATACTTTTTTTAATAAATATATTTTAAATTTTTTTGGTGCAATAAAACTTTGGAAATATTATTTCAAAGGCTATAAAATAATTTATATAAATTATTTACCAATCTGGAATTTTATTATTTTTTTAATACTTCCACCAAAAACGATCTTTGGTCCAATTACTGGCACTCTTTTATATAATAAAGAATCTTTATTTGATTATATTTGCAGAGGGGTTTTGCTGACTACATTTATAAATATTGGTTTATTTATTATATTTTTGAGAAAAAAGAAAATTTTATTTTCAACAGAATTATTAAAACATAATATTAAAAAAAATAAATATACGAAATGTTATTTTAATTATGTGTTGCAAATATTTACTGGATTTTGGAATGGAAAAAATAAAAGAAAAATTGATTTTTTAATATATAACAGAAATCATAAAAATAAAAGCAACACTTTAGTAGAAAATTTTATTAAGAGCTCAGACATAAAATATAAATTTGTAGTTATTGGAGACCCAATAAATTTAAAAAATGTAATTAACAAAGGGTACATAAGCAGAGATAAATTAAAATTATTATTAAAAAATACTAAATACACATTTGGTAGTGGAGAAAATTTATATACTTTATTTTTACTAGACTCTATTTCAAACGGTGTTTTTATTTTTTATGATAAAAAATTAAAAATTTATAACTCACAAATCAGATATAATAAAATGCTGCCAATTGATTATAATAATATTTTGAATTCTATTAAGTACATAGTTAGAAAGATTAACAGTAAAAAAATATTTTTAAAAAATAAAAATTATTTTGAAAAAAAAAATTATGAAGAGTATTTTAAAAATAACTTATAAAAAAAAAAACAAAAATTTTATAAAAAAATTT
>SXGQ01315659.1_pt1 | contig 12044 bp, 14 predicted proteins | sample 3178371 | NCBI WGS metagenome assembly SXGQ01 (sample SAMN11356859, study PRJNA531348) | freshwater metagenome | isolation source: freshwater sample F1-20 | place: China: Fuxian Lake, Yuxi | collected 2017-12-25 | reverse complement strand
GGAACACCTGCATGATGCACTGGCAGATCCACAAGGACGGCCGCCAGCACCTGCTCGACTCCCAGGGCCGCGTGCCCGTGGCGGTGGTCATCGGCACCGACCCGGCCGTCACCTACTCGGCCACCGCGCCGCTCCCCCCGGCCCTCGACGAGATGATGTTCGCGGGGTTCCTGCGTGGCGACCGCGTGGAGATGGTGAAGGCGGTCACCCAGGACATCGAGGTGCCGGCCCATGCCGAGGTGGTGCTCGAGGGCTACGTTGACGCCTCGGACATCCGCGACGAGGGCCCGTTCGGCGACCACACCGGCTTCTACACGCCGGTGGACCAGTACCCGGCATTCCACGTGACCGGCCTCACCATGCGCCGCGACGCCATCTACTCCACGACCATCGTCGGCATGCCCCCCATGGAGGACTACTGGCTGGGTAAGGCCACCGAGCGCCTCTTCCTGCCGCTCATCCGCATGACGGTGCCCGACCTCGTGGACATGAACCTCCCGCTCGAGGGCGTGTTCCACAACTGCGCGATCGTGTCGGTGCGCAAGCGGTACCCCGGCCACGCGAAGAAGCTCATCAACGCCGTGTGGGGCCTGGGCCTGCTCTCGCTCACCCGGTGCGTGATCGTGGTGGACGAGGACATCGACGTGCACGACGTGTCCCAGGTGGCCTTCCGTGCCTTCTCGAACGTCGACCCGAAGCGCGACGTGCTGGTGATGGAGGGCCCGGTGGACGCCCTCGACCACGCCGCGCCATGGCCCGCCTACGGGGCCAAGATCGGCTTCGACGCCACCGCGAAGTGGGAGGGCGAGGGGCAGGTTCGCCCCTGGCCCGACGAGATCCGCATGTCCGACGAGGTGCGCGAGGCGGTCACCGCCCGGTGGGCGGAATTCGGAATCCGCCTGCCTGAGGCCTAGATGACGTGCGGGGCGTCCCCCCGGCGCCGGGACAACCGGCCCCACCTACCTCCGGAATCGCGCTTTTCCCCTCGCATCGGCCTTGCCTCGGATAACCTCGTGTGCCTAGTGAACGTCTACGGAGGTTGGAGTGGCTGAGGACGAGCCGAACAACGGCACGCCCGGTTCGCAGAGCGGTCCCTACCAGGGCCCGCGCGCGGCCGACTTCACCCCTGAGCCGGATCATTCCGACGACCCCGGCTACGTCACGCGCACGCGCTTCCTCTCGAACGCCGCGTTCGCGGGCACCGGGGTGCTCGCCGCAGCGATCCTCGTGCCCGTCGTCGGCTTCGCCGTCGCCAGCCCGCTCCAGGGCGAGGACTACCGCTGGGTCGACATCGGCCCTGCAAGCGACTACCTGAAGAACCCTCCGCCCTACCCCAACCCCACTCCGTCGACCAAGATCGGCGAGGTCGCCTCGCTGGCGGTCTCGGGCCCGTCGTCCGACGCCGACCGCCGCATCTACGTGGTGTACGGCCTCAAGGACCCCACCACCCGTCCGCAGCCGACCCCGGGCCAGCCCGCCGCCGAGTTCGAGGCGCAGTTCGCCAAGTGGGCCAGCAGCCTGCGCGCGGACGACTTCGACCTCATCGCCATCTGGAACCGCTGCGCTCACCTGGGCTGCCCCGTGGCGTACTCGCCGGGAAGCGCCGGCTACGTGTGCCCCTGCCACGGCGGCGCGTACGACTCGCGCGGACTGGTGACCGGTGGCCCGCCGCCGCGCCCGCTCGACCGCGTGGACATCAAGATCGTCGACCAGAGCAAGAAGTTCGAGCCGCAGGACGTCGAGGCCGGCAAGGACCGCATCCCGCTGGCCGTCGCGGCGAAGAGCAACAACCCGAACCTCCGGGTGCTGGTGGGCAAGCCGTATTCGATCGACCAGCAGCAGCAGTCCTTCCCGCTGTCAGGGCCCGGCGAGCCTGTCTCGGGCACCCTCTCCCACCTCTACCCGTTCCAGTAGGAGCCGACGGTGACGACCAAGGACATCGGGCCCAAGAACCCCGTCCAGAAGGGCACAGAAGCCACCATCGACTACGTCGACGAGCGCTCGGGCATCAAGACCGGCACTCGGTGGTTCCTGTTCCGCAACATCCCCGCGGGCACCAGCTGGTTCCAGACCCTGGGCTTCACCGCCATGGTCGTGTTCGGCATGCAGGCCATCACGGGAATCATCCTCGCGATGTACTACGTGCCCGACACCAAGGGCGGCGCCTACCAGAGCATCGAGTACATCACCAACGAGGTCACCTGGGGCTGGCTCGTGCGCGGCATGCACAAGTGGGGCGCCTCGGTGATGATCATCGTGGTGTTCCTGCACATGGCGCGCGTGTTCATATGGGGCGCCTACAAGTACCCGCGTGAGCTCACGTGGGTCACGGGATCCTTCCTGCTCCTGCTCACCATGTTCATGGGGCTCACCGGCTACCTGCTGGTGTGGGACCAGAAGGCCTACTGGGCCACGGTGGTGGCGGTGAACATCTTCGCGAGCGCCCCGATCGTGGGCCCCTACATCGGCGACATCCTGCGCGCCGGCCCCGAGTTCGGGCCAGCCACGCTATCGCGCTTCTATTCGATACATATGCTCGTCATACCCGGGGCCATAGCCACCTTCATAGGCCTGCACCTGTACTTCATCGTGCGCCTGGGCATCTCCGAGCCGCCGTGGTCGAAGCGCCGCCTGCGCATCGAGCGGGATGAGGAGGACGCCCGCCGCGCGGCCGCGCGCGAGAAGGCCAAGGCGCTGCCCGGCAGCGTGAACTACCCGGCGAGCTGGCCCGTGGAGGCCAAGGAGGGCGCCCGATGAAGCCCGCCGACAAGAAGGCCTACGACAAGGACTACGCGCAGGCGAAGAAGACCGGCAAGCCGTTCTTCCCGTACGCGATCTACAAGGACACGGTGATCGCCGGACTGACGGTGATCGCGATCATCGTCCTGGCGATCACGATCCGCGTCGAGGTCGGGGAGCCGGTCAACCCGGCCACCACCGACTTCATCCCGCGTCCGGAGTGGTACTTCTACTTCGCGTTCGAACTGCTGAAGATCTTCGCGAACCAGAACGTGCTCACGCCGGTGATCATGGCCACCTTCATGGTCCCGAACATCCTGATCATCCTGCTGGTGGTCTGGCCGTTCATCGACCGTGGCCCCGAGCGCCGCATCTGGAAGCGCCCGTTCGCGCTCGGCCTCACCGTCATCGTCACCGGACTGCTCTGCTACACGACCTGGCTCGGCGCCAACTCGCCCGCCGGCGTCGCCTCGCAGGGCCTCCCGGTGAGCGGCCTCGACGAGCCGGCCACGAAGGGAATGGCCGTCTACATGGCCAACGGCTGCGGTTCCTGCCACATGGTGGCGGGCGTCGGTGCACCCGGACCGGGCCCCGACCTCACCAACGAGGGGGCCAAGGGATGGGACAACGCGAAGATGATCGCGTGGCTCAAGGCACCCAAGGCGCCGATGCCCTCGTACGCCTCGCTGCCGCCGCAGGAGCTCGAGGACCTGTCCACCTTCCTCAACGGACTGGGAACGAAGTACAAGTAGGCCTCCCAGCCCCTGTCGAACGGTCTAACACGGGGTCCCGCATGTGCGGGACCCCGGCTGTTTCCGGCGATATCGGGTCTACGATCGGTTCATGAGGATCTTCTTGGGGGTTACCGGAGCGAGCGGCGCCCTCTACGGGGGCCGCGCCCTCACCGCGCTCACCGCGGCAGGGCATCACGTGGGCCTCTGCATCTCCGATGCCGGCGCCCGGGTGATCAGCCACGAGGTCCTCGGCGAGGGGCCCAGGCCGGCGTCGTACGACGACGTGCGGGCGCGGTTCACCGACATGTTCGCGCAGGTACCCGGGGCCGTCGACCTGCTCGACCCTGATGACATCGCCTGCTCGTTCGCGTCGGGCTCATCCGGTGCCCGCGCGGCGCTCGTGGCCCCCTGCTCCACCTCCACGCTCGGGCGCATCGCCCACGGCACAGGTGACAACCTCATCCACCGCGTGGCCGAGGTGATGCTCAAGGAGCGCGGGGATCTCGTGCTCATCCCGCGCGAGACCCCCCTCTCGCTCATCCAGCTGCGCAACATGGTGGCCGTCACCGAGGCGGGTGGCGTGATCCTGCCCGCCTCGCCGGGGCTCTACGCCGGCCCCGAGACCATCGACGACCTCATCGACTTCGTGGTGGGCAAGGCGCTCGACGTGCTGCGCATCGACCACGCGCTCTTCACGCGATGGGGCGAGCCCCGAATCGCGACCACCGGGGACGACGCATGAGCACCGCGCCCCCCGTCTACGCGTTCGTCCAGCCCCTTCGCCCATGGCTCGCCCAGTGCGAGGAGATGCTGGCGCGCTACGCGGGCGGACACGTGCCCGAGGTCAGCGAGCCCGCCATGGACACCCTGGTGGCGGGCGGCAAGCGCGTGCGCCCCATGTTCGTCTTCTGCGCGAGCTCCGGAAACGAAGAGGACCGGCCCACGCTGGTCACGGCAGCGGCCGCAGTGGAGCTCGTGCACATGGCCACCCTCGTGCACGACGACCTCATCGATGGCGCCACCACGCGCCGCGGCAGGCCCACCGTGGCACGGGCCCACGGAGCCGCGGCGGCTATCAACGTGGGCGACTTCCTCTTCGCCCGCGCCTTCGCGGAGCTCACGCGCATCGGATCACCCGCAGCGGTGAGCGCGCTCGCCGATGCCTCGCTCGACCTCGCCCTCGGCGAGATGGACCAGCAGCGCGCTACGGGCGACCTCGGGCTCACCGTGGACGCCTACATGTCGCGGTGCCGGCGCAAGACCGGCGCGCTCTTCTCGGTGGCATGCCGCCTGGGCGCCATGCTGTCCGGCGGATCCGAGGAGGCCCAGCTGCGACTGGCCTCGTTCGGCACGCGCGTGGGCGTGGCGTTCCAGATCCTCGACGACATCCTCGACCTCTCGGGCTCGCCGTCAGAGACCGGCAAGCGCCGCGGCACCGACATCCTCAGCGGCACCGTCACCCTGCCCCAGATCCTGGCGATCCAGGAGGAGCCCGCGCTCGGCAATGAGATCGGCCGCGTGGCCGCCGGAGGCGAGGGGCTGGAGTCCCTCTGCGACCGGCTCGCCAGGCACCCGGGAACCGCCGCGGCGCGCCAGAGGGCGCTCGACGAGGTGGCCCTGGCCGCCGAAGCCCTGGACGGCGACATCGGCAGCGCCGACGCGGACGCGCTCCGCACGATCGCCGCCGGGATGGTGGATCGCTACGCATGACCCGCGACGAGGTCATCTCCCTGCTCGACTCCCGTGATCCGGTCGCGGCGGCAGCCGGGCTGCCGGTGCCCGCCGAGGTGGGCTGGCTCAGGGGAGACGGCCGCGGGAACGGCGTGGAGGAGGTCCGCTACGGCGCGGGCACCACGAACGCCGAGGTGGCCGATCGCCTCCTCGAGGTCGCCGCGCAGGGTGACTCCGTTCGCGCGGTGCTGCTGGTGCCGGGGCCCGACTCCGCGGATCGTCCGGGCTCGTGGGGCAACGAGGACCTGCTGGTCACGGCCGTCGCCCGCCGGGTGCTCCCGGGCGTGGCGATCCGCCCCGACTGGAGCGCCCTCGGCGAGCCTGCCTGCCAGGTGGCCGTGTCGTTCGGCGCCGACGAGTGGGTGATCCCCGACGGCGTGGACGCCGACCCCGACCACCTCGCCGAGGCCGTGGGCGCACGGGCGGTGGCCCGATGAGCGACCTGCGCGTGGGGCGCATCAGCGCCCTCAACATGTTCCCGGTCTACCACCACCTCGAGCGCGCCGCGCTTCCGGGGGTCACATTCACCGACGGTCTTCCGGCCCTGCTGAACGCCGGGGTCATCGGGGGCGAGCTCGACGTGTCGGCGATGTCCAGCATCGCCTACGCGCGCAATGCCGACACCCTGCGCCTGCTGCCCGTGGGCTGCATCGCCTGCGAGGGCGCCGTGGACTCCATCCGGCTGCTCTCCCCGGTGCCGCTCGAGGACGTCCGCCGGGTGGCCGTCACCCCGCACAGCGCGAGCAGCGTCACCCTGCTTCGCGTGCTCGTGGGACCCGACGTGCAGTTCCGCGTGATGGGATCCGACCTCGAGGCGCCCGCCGCGCTGGCCGGGGGCGAGGCCGTGCTGCTCATCGCCGACGCCGCGCTCATGGCGCACCGCGACCGCATCGCGCCCCATTCCCTCGACCTCGGCGAGCTCTGGCAGCAGCGCACCGGCCTGCCGATGGTGTTCGCCGTGTGGGCGGCGCGGGAGGATGCGGCCATCACCCGGCCCGCCGCGCTCGACGCCCTCTGCGACGCCATCTCGTCCGGCAGCGGCGCATTCGCCGCCGACCCCGACGGCGTGGCGCGTGCGGCCGCGCAGCGCTTCCCGTTCGACGAGGCCTACATCCGCGGCTACCTGGGGCGCCTGCGCTACGGCTTCGGCGACGCCGAGCGGGCCGGCCTCGAGGCGTTCCTCGACATGGCGCGCGCGGCCGGCGAGCTGCGCGAGGTACCTACTCTCCGGCCGGTGGCCGCATGAGCACCGTCGCACCCGCACGGCACCTCGACGTGATCGAGCGGCTCGATGCCGGCGAGCGGCTGGATGACGATGGCGCTCGGGCACTCATGGCGTCCCGCGACGTCGTGGCCGTCGCCGCGGCCGCCCAGCGCGCCCGCGACCGCGTGACCGATCCCGACGAGGTCACGTTCGTCATCGACCGCAACGTCAACTACACGAACTTCTGCGTCACCGACTGCGACTTCTGCGCCTTCTACCGCCATCCGCGCGACCCCGAGGGGTACGTGCTGAGCAAGCCGGTGATCTTCCGCAAGATCGAGGAGACCCTCGACCTGGGCGGCACGGCGCTGCTCATGCAGGGCGGGCACCACCCGAACCTGCGCATGGAGTGGTACGAGGACCTCTTCAGCGACATCAAGCGGCGCTACCCGATCCACCTGCACGCGCTGTCGCCCAGCGAGGTGCTGCACATCGCCCTCTACTCCAAGCTCGACGTGGGCGAGGTGCTCGACCGCCTCATCGCGGCGGGCCTCGACTCCATCCCGGGCGGTGGCGCGGAGATCCTGGTCGACCGAGTGCGCGACGTCATCGCGCCGCGCAAGACCACCACGGCGGAGTGGATCGGCGTGATGCGCGAGGCGCACCTGCGCGGGCTGCGCACGAGCGCCACGATGATGTACGGCACGGTGGACACCGTGGACGACCGCGTGGAGCACCTGCGCGTGCTGCGCGAGCTGCAGGACGAGACCGGCGGCTTCACGGCCTTCGCCTGCTGGTCGTACCAGTCCGGCGGCTGCTCGGCGCGCGGTGACGACCACCAGTACGCCACCGCTGCCGACTACCTCATGATGAACGCCGTCGCGCGGCTCTACCTCGACAACATCCCGCACATGCAGTCGTCGTGGGTCACGCAGGGCCTTCGCATCGGCATGCTCGCGCTCGAGGCCGGCTGCGACGACATGGGCTCGATCATGATCGAGGAAAACGTCGTGCGCGCCGCGGGCACCGCCTTCACCCTGGACACCCCGCGCATGGTGGAGGCCATCGAGGCCACCGGCCGCCGCGCCGTGCAGCGCGACACCCTCTACCGAACCGTGCGCCGCTACTAACCCCGGTGTCAGGCACTTAACCGAGGTGCGCGTCCCTCGCGCGCTTCGGTTCATCATGTGCGCGCCTCGGTTAAGTGCCTGACACCGGGGTTCGGCTACTGCGTGATCGGCAGGCCCGCCTGGCTCCAGGCGACGATGCCGCCCTCGAGGTTCACCAGGTCGCTGAAGCCCTCGTTCTCCTCGAGGTAGCGGCACACGTTCTCGGACCGGCCGCCGCTGTGGCAGCTGAAGATCACCGTGGTGTCGCGGGGCACCTCGGCGAGGCGATCGAGGAGGTCGCCCATCGGGATGTGCCGCGCGCCGGGGATGGCCGCCTGGGCCAGCTCGTCGTCCTCGCGCACGTCGATGATGACGGCCGTGCCGGCATCCATGGCGTCCTTGGCCTGCTGGGGAGTCATCAGCTGCATGGCGGAAACCTACGGCATGCGGCGCCGCGGAGCAGCGCCTACACCACCCCGGCCCCGACCTCGTCAGCCACCCGGTCGGCCTCGTAGGACGACCTCACGAGCGGCCCGGCCTCCACGTGCGCGAGGCCCGCGGCACGACCGAGCTCGGCGAGCGCCGGGTACTCCGCCGGCGCGTAGAACCTCTCGACGGGGAGGTGGTTGCCCGAGGGGCTCAGGTACTGGCCCACGGTCACCACCTCGCAGCCCGAGGCCGCGAGGTCGGTGAACACTGCGGTGATCTCCGGAAGCTCCTCGCCGAGCCCCACCATGATGCCGCTCTTGGTGGGCAGCCCGGCCGCGCGCGAGCGCTCGAGCAGCTCGAGGGTGCGCTCGTACCGCGCCCCCGGCCTCACCCGCCGGTACAGGCGGGGCACCGTCTCGGTGTTGTGGTTGAGCACGTCGGGGCGGGCCTCGATGACCATGTCGAGGGCGTCCCAGTTGCCGCGGAAGTCGGGGATGAGCACCTCCACCCGCGCGTCGGGGAGCCGGTCACGCAGCGCGCGGATGACCGCGGCGAAATGCGCCGCGCCGCCATCGGGCTGGTCGTCGCGGGCCACGGCGGTGACCACCACGTAGCGCAGGCCCATCGCCGCGGCCGCATCGGCGAGCCGCGCGGGCTCACCCGGATCTGGCGGCAGCATGGGCTTGCCCGAGGTGACGTCGCAGAACCGGCAGCCGCGCGTGCACGTCTCGCCGGCGATCATGAAGGTGGCCGTGCCGCGCGTCCAGCAGCGCTGGATGTTCGGGCACGAGGCCTCCTCGCACACCGTGACCAGGCTCTCCTGGCGCATGAGCGACTTGAGCTGCACGTAGCCCGGGCCGAACGAGCCCTTCTCCACCACCCAGCGCGGCAGCCGGCCGCCCTCCACCAACTGGCGCAGCTCGTCGGAGGTCACGTCCACGGGGTCGAGTGCGTCGAGGGGGCCCTCTCCCACGAGCACCCCGCCGAGGATCACATCGGGCACCGCGCCGCGCGCCCTCGCCTCGACCACGCGGGCCACGAGGGCCTCGTCAGCCGGCGCGTCCACGCGGAAGGCCCGCTGCCTGCCCGTCGCCCCGTGCGCATCTGCCATCACCCCCCGCAGGCTAGCCCAGCGGGAGAGGTCCGGAGGGCCATCGGGTAGCGTCCCTGCCCATGGTCCTGTCAGACCGCACAATCCGCGAGCAGATCGCCGCCGGGCGCCTGGTGATCGACCCCTTCGACGACGCCCTGGTGCAGCCGTCGTCCATCGACCTGCGCGTGTCGCATGAGTTCCGGGTGTTCCACAACAACAGGCAGCCCTACATCGACCCGCGCGAGCCCGAGGCCGACCTCACCGAACTCGTGCGCGTAAACGACGGCGAGCCGTTCATCCTGCACCCCGGCGAGTTCGTCCTGGGATCCACGCTCGAGCGCGTGGGCATCCCCGACGACCTCGTGGCACGCCTCGAGGGCAAGTCGAGCCTGGGCCGCCTGGGACTGCTCATCCACTCGACGGCGGGCTACATCGACCCCGGCTTCGACGGCCAGATCACGCTCGAGTTCTCAAACGTGGCGAGCCTGCCCATCGCGATCCACGCGGGCATGCGCATCGGGCAGATCTCGTTCCTGCAGATGACCACCCCGGTGGACACGCCCTACAGCGGCAAGTACCAGGGCCAGTCCGGCCCCACGTCGAGCCGCTCGCACCGCGACTTCGTGGTCGACAACTAGGCGCACGCCCCGGGGTCGCACCCCGCCTGGCGCCGTTGCGGGCGCGGGCGCGCCCGGTCAGTACCTGCGGCGCAGGCTCCGCGTGCTGTAGCGGCGGTCAGCCGCCAGGCCGCCGACGACCGCGGCGAGCAGGGACCCTGCGGCGATGAGCAGCGCGGCCCCGTCGGAGCCCGGCGCGTACTCGGGGTCGTTGGGACCGCCGAAGGCCGCGATGACGGCCAGGACGATCCAGATGATGGCCCAGAGCAGCCACCCGAACACCCACGCGCCGAGGGCATTCAGCACGCGGTGGTCCAGCGTGCGCACCCCCGAGAGGAAGCCACCCACGAGGAACGCGAGGATGATCGCCAGGGCTCGCACCCACACGGGGGCCCCCGCCGACGCGGCGAGGCCGATCGTCCCGATCAGGCCACCCCATCCGACCGCCATGGGCTCCAGCGCTATTCCCCCACCCCTCTCCGAATCGCCCGCGTGCTCCCCCATGCTAACGTCGGATTGATCGGTTCCCCGCCCGGGGACCGCTGACCATGAGGTAATCCCATGCCATTCGGCATCGGCCCGCTCGAGCTCATCATCATCCTGGCCATCATCCTGCTGGCCTTCGGCGCCAAGCGCCTCCCGGAGATCGGCAAGAGCCTCGGCAGCGGGATGCGCGAGTTCAAGAAGGGCGTCACGGGCGACAAGAGCGCCGACGAGCAGGTGACGGCCGCCCAGGCGTCCGACCCGGCGCTTCCCCAGAAGACCGACGAGACCACTCCCGCCGGCTCCTAGCGGGCGACCCACCGCCCTCATCCGGGCGGAGTGGATCGTCCCCGTCGAGGGCCCCGTGGTGCGGGGCGGGGGAATCCTCCTGCGCGGAGGCGTCATCGAGGCGCTGGGGCGCGAGCGCGACCTCCCCCCCTGCGACGACGTGCCCGTCACCGACCTGGGCGACGCGGTGCTCATCCCGGGGCTCGTCGACGCCCACTGCCATCTCGAGTGGGGCCTCATGGGAGGTCTGGTGCCCGATGCGCGCTTCGGCGACTGGCTCGGCGCGTTCGTGCACCGCACGGCCGAGGTGACCCCCGCCGACCGCGAGGCGGCCGCCCGCTACGCGGCCCTCGTGGCGCTGCGGAACGGCACGACCACCCTCGCCGACTCGGGGCCCAGCGGATTCGGCGTGCGCGCCGCGAGCGAGGCCGGGCTGAGGGCGATCGTGCACATGGAGGTATTCGGGCGCGACTCCGGGTCGGACGCGCGCGAGAAGGTGATGCGCCATGGCGAGGCCCTGCTGGCGGCGCGGGATGCCGCCGGTCCGAGGGTGCGCGTGGGCGTGTCCCCGCACTCCCCGTACACGGTCGGGCCCGAGCTCTGGGCAGAGGTGCTGGCCGACCCCATCCTGGGTGACGGATCGGTGGCCGCCCACGTGGCCGAGTCACCGGACGAGGTGATGCTGCTGGACGACGGCGTGGGGCCGCTCGTGGAGTCGATCCGGTCCCTCGGGCGCGATCCCGCCCGATGGCCCGGGGGCGGCCCGGGTGTGGTCTCGCGGCTGGAGGCCGCGGGCGCCCTCACGCCGGGGCTCATCGCCGCCCACTGCGTGCAGGTGGACGAGGGCGACGCGGCGATCCTTGCCGCGCACGACGTGCGCATGGCCCACTGCCCGCACTCGAACGTGCGCCTCGAGTGCGGGGACGCGCCGATCGAGATGCTCGACGCCCTCGGGGTGACGATCGGGCTGGGCACGGACAGCCCGGCGAGCGCCGGTGCATACGACCTGCGCGACGAGGCGAGGTGGGCCGCAGAGGCCGCGGCGCGCCGCGGGACGCGGCCGGTGGCGTCGGACATGCTCGCGATGGCCACCATCGGATCGGCCCGCGTGCTCGGCATGGACGCCGAGGTGGGCTCGCTGGTGCCCGGCAAGCGCGCCGACATCGTGGCGATCAGGCCATTCGAGGGGGCGCCGCTCGAGGCGGACCCATCGCTGGTGGTGCTCGACCCGCGCTCGCGCGTGGTGGCCGCGTGGGTGGACGGCGAGCAGGTGCTCGGACCCGAGGGGCCGATGCTCACCGACTCCCCCGCGATCGTGGCCGACGCCACCAAGGCCCGCGATCGGATCATGTAGCGTCGCGCCGTGCTCTTCGACGGAAAGCATCAGAAGACCCTCACGAAGGTCATCGCGATCGTCGCGATCGTCGCGTTCCTCGGCTTCGGTCTGGTCGCCGGCTTCCTGGCCGTCGGCGGAGGCGGATGCGGCACCACCGACCCCCTCCAGCAGGCCGTGAGTGACGCGCAGACCAGCGTGCAGCAGGGCACGGCGGCCGTGGCCGATGCGAAGAAGGCCCTGAAGCAGTCGCCGCGCAACGCCCAGGCGAAGAAGGACCTCGC
>SXGQ01750110.1_pt1 | contig 12045 bp, 8 predicted proteins | sample 3178371 | NCBI WGS metagenome assembly SXGQ01 (sample SAMN11356859, study PRJNA531348) | freshwater metagenome | isolation source: freshwater sample F1-20 | place: China: Fuxian Lake, Yuxi | collected 2017-12-25 | reverse complement strand
GCCATGCCCCGCGCCCCATCGAGGTGTTTCCGCGGATGTCGACCGACCCTTCGCCGACATAGATGACGTTCGGATCACTCGGTGCCACCTCGACGGCGCCGATCGAACCGCCGAAGGTCCCGTCGGAGAGGTTGCGCCAGCTCTGCCCGGCGTCATCGGTGCGCCAGACGCCGCCCCCGGTGGTCCCCATCACGAAGCTGTGCGGGGTGGAGGGGATCCCCGTCACCGCGGTCGACCGTCCGCCGCGGAAGGGTCCGAGCATCCGCGTCGCCATCCCGGTGAGGGCGGTCGAATCGATGGTCTCGCGTGCGGGGCCCGACGCGGGGCGCTGGGCCTCGACCGGAAAGACGACGGCGAAGAGGGGCGCGAGGAGCCAGGAGGCGAAGGAGGGGCGCATCGGAGAGGGCGTGAGAGTGTTGGCGAGGCAGTCGGCGGTCAGGGCGCGTCAGGGCGCGTCAGGGATGGCGTGGGGTGAGCGCCGGGGTCGTCCCCCCGCCGGTGCCACCGCCCCCCTCGCTGCCGCCGAGGCGGACCCGATCGATCAGCATGATCGCCCCGATGACGCCGAGTCCGGTCGCGATCGCGGTGCGGCGGCGGTCGAGGGTCCGCCCGCGCAGGGCGGTGAGCTGCGCCCGGTCGAGGCGCACCGTCGTTCCCTGAAGGAACAGCACCTGGCCATCGCGGAGCCGCACCTCCCGCACCGAGAGGGTCAGGGAGTCGCTCGTCGCCCCGAGGACGAGACCATCGAGCCGCGCGGCGTTGGGCCCCACGACCGCGGTGAGGCGTTCGGTCCCCAACGGGGAGAGCTCGGCCTCGACCGTCACCCCGGTGGGCGGGATCGCGGTGATCGGTCGGGTGACGTGACACCCGGTGACGAGGGGGAGGGAGAGGAGAGAAGCCAAGAGGGGGAGGCGCATCGGAGGCGGGGAGAGGGCGGGGGAAATGCACCGCGGGCCGTGACCCAGAAGGTCACGGCCCGCGGGACCGACCGCAAGCGGTCGGATCAGCTGCAGAGCCGCTGCGTCGTCGGCTGCGGGGCCTTCACGTTCGTGAGCCGCTCGAGGTAGGTGATCGGGAGGAAGCACTTGGCGCGCACCCCATTCCCCGTCAGCCACCGCGGATCGGCGACGCCGAAGCGGTACATGTCGGCGAGGCGACGGCCCTGGAAATAGAGCTGGACCTTCCGCTCGTACTCCAGCATCGTCGTTCCGTTGGTGACAGCCGCATAGGCGGGAAGGGCATCCACCGCGCGCGACTTGTTGATCTCGGTGAGGAAGTTGGCGGTGTTCCCCGCCGCCAGCTCCGCCTCCGCGACGATGAGCATCATCTCACGAGCCGAGACCTGCGTCATTGGCGCGTTGTTACCGACCGCCGCACGGCAGCAGGCATCAATCGCCGCCGCCACTGTGGTGCTCGCCACGCCGGTCACCGGATCGAGCATCTTGATCCCCGCGATCCCCGCGAGCGGGACGATCGGACGGGCCGGATCGGCGTTCACGAAGGTGTCCCCCCCGCGGAGCTCGCCGCGGTTGTTCATCTCGAACCCGACGTTGATCCCGGCCAGGTTGTTCGCCGTCGGCGTGAGCCGGAAGCGCCAGGTCGAGGTCATAAGGGCGAGCGCGGCCTTCGCGTCCGCCGTCGCGCCGGGGTCGGCGACGAGGGGGGATCCGCTGGTCGCCTTCGCCTTCACGCGGATCGCCTTCGCATGCTTAGCGCGGGCACGGAGCCCGAGTATTTGCCGCTGCAGCTCGGCGTCCGCCGTGGAGACGGCGATCGGGAGGGCGCGGTCGAGCAGCGCCACCGCCGAATCGTAGGTCACCCCCATGTTGGCGGGGCCCACCGCGGCGGCGGCCTCCGTCCGATCGGAGCCGAGGACGAAGTCCTCGAACATGTCACCGATCGTGATGTAGATGACCGCCCCGTAGATATGCGCGCGGACCCGGTCTTTGGGATTGCGGAGGGTCCCGGCCGTCGCGAACTCCCCGACGCGCCTCACCGTGAAGTCGGCAAGCCACCGCGCCTCGTTCACGAAGGGGAAGGCGCCGTCGGTGTACTCGTTGATCGGGTCGGAGACATCCCCGTCATCGAGGTTCTTCCAGAACTCGCGCGAGCCGACCCAGGTCAGCTCGTCGGTCGCGGTGTGATACGGTCCGTAGATGCCCGTCAGCGCCCGGGTCACCGACGCCCCGAGCCCGTTCACCAACGTGGTCGCGCCCGCCGCGTCCCCGAGAGCATCCTCGACGACGGCGTTAGGGTTGTCGACGTCGGTATCGAATGGGTTGGCGCAGGCGCCCACGAGGAGCGCGCCGGAGAGCGCGGCGCCGACGAGGCGGCTCAGCGAACCGAGTCGACGCATGCTAGTAAGATGTCGCATGGTATGATCCTCGGCGGTCAGAAGCCGTAGTTGAAGGAGAGGGAGAACCGGCGTGGGAGCGGGAGTCCGAACGCGTCGACCGAGTCGAGGAAGTTCTGGTCGAGCGCTCCGCCGATTCCACGGCCGATGGCGTTCGCCTCCGGATCGGACCCGGGGTACTTGGTCCAGATGAGGAGGTTCCGGCCAGAGGCCGTCACCGAGAAGGTCTTCGCGCCGATGGTCGACGCGAGTCGCTCGGAGGCGATCCAGGTGACCGCGAGCTCACGCCACCGGGTGAAGTCCCCCGGCTGCTGCTCGTTGAGCCCGTTCTCGATCAAGCGGCGATGCTCGAGGATGTACTGCTTCGCCGCATCGACCCGCTGCTGTGGGGTGCTCGCCGGATTGTTGAGCGTCGCCTCGATCGTCGAATACCCCAAGGTGTTCGACCCGATCGAGGGGTGCTGCGACTCACGGAAGGCGCCGGTAAGGTTCTGGATCAGGAAGCCCCGCTTGTACTCGAAGAGGCTCGAGACCTTCCAGCTCCGGCCGACGGCGACGTTGAAGCCGAACGACCCCGTCCAATCGGGGATGCCATCGCCGACGAACTGCTCGGCGAGGTTCCCGTTCCCGTCGTAGTCGGCGAGATAGGGCCGGAGCGCGCTCTGCACCGCGGAGTTCTTGAGGTCCCGCGGGGTGGCGAAGTAGGCGAGGAGCTGGTCGGTGGTGGCCGCCGAGCCCTGCCCATTGAAGTTGATCGGGAGCTGGTTCGCCGGGTTGTAGCAGGCGATCGGCTTGCCCGCCGAGTTGGTGGCGGGGCCACCGGCGGGGCAGGCCTGCGCCAGCCGCGGGGCGAAGAGCGAGCCCAACGGGAACCCTTCCTTGAGGAAGCCGCGATACCGGATGTAGCCGATCTTCAGCGGCGGGGCGCCACCGAGGTCGGTCAGCGTCTGCTTGAGGTAGGCGGCGTTGAAGAAGAGGTCCGCCGAGACCTTCTGGCCCTGCAGGGCGAACCACTTCACCCCCATCTCGAGGCCGTTCGCCGACATCGACCCGATGTTGTTGAGCTGCGTCGCACGGAAGCCGCCCGAGACCGGGAACTGCTGTGCGACGAGGAGGTCATTCACCTCACGCTGCCACGAGGTGAACTCGAAGGAGAGGCGGTTGTCGAGGAGCCCCGCCTCGAAGCCCACTTCCGTCTCCGTCGAGATCTCGGGCCGGAGGTCCGGGTTGCCGAGGTTCGCCGGGGCGAGCCCCGCCCCGAGCTCGGAGGCGAGTGGGGTGAAGGTCGTGAACTTGTCGAAGGCGCCCGGCTGACGACCCGACTGCCCCCAGGCGGCGCGGAGGCGCAGCGTGGAGAGGAAGCCGGGGAGCTTGGCCTGCACCGTCGGGTGATCCGAGACGACGTAGGAGACCGAGGTCTTCGGATAGAAGACGCCACCGGCACTCGCGCCGAAGGCCGACGAGAAGTCGTAGCGGCCGCCGACGGTGAGCGTCAGGTAATCACGGAAGGAGAGCTGCTCCTGTGCGAAGTAGCCGCCGTTGATCGAGGTGAGGAACCCCTCACCGACCTGGACGTTCGCGCCACCGGCCCCGACTACCTCGATCCCGGGGCCCGGGAAATCGGTCGAGCTCCCTGAGGCCGCGGTGGTCCGGTTGTTGAAGACCTGCAGCCCCGACACGAAGGAGGAGGTGAGGTTCTCGCCGAAGGCGCGGTTCCAGGCCGCCTTCGCGTCGACGGTGATCACCCCCTGCCGCTCGTTGCGCACGAAGCGCGACCCGAACGGCGTCTGCACCGTGAAGAGGTCGACGTTGTAGCCGAAGGGGGAGAAGCCGACATCCTGCTGCGAGGTGAAGTCGTAGCCACCGGTCAGCGAGAGGGTGACCTGCTCGGAGGCGGTGTACTGGAGGTCCAGCGACCCCGCATAGCGACCGACCTGCTGGTCGTTCAGCTGCTGCATCGACTCCCGGACCGTCATGAAGGCCTGGTTGCCGAAGGGGTTACCGGCGGCGGTGCACTCGAAGCGAGCGGCCACGGCCGAGTTGTTGCAGTTCGCGAACTCGGGGCGCGCCATCATCGTCAGCGAGTTGGAGCCGTAGATGTTGTTGTTCGCCTCCGGGCTCCGGAGGAAGGAGTTCGTGTAGGAGGTGCGCAACCCGACGCGGAGCTTGGAGGTCGGGATGAGCTGCAGGTTGACCGTCGCCTGCTGGCGGCGCGCCACGTCATCCGAGGGGCCGAGCTTCGCATTGCCGAAGGGGCCGTCCTCGGTCTGGTTCCGGATGCTCGCGAAGTAGGTGACCGTCGGTGAGCCACCCTGGACCTGCGCGGTGATCGTGGTGGCGCTCCCCGCCTCGGTGAGGAAGTCGCGGAAGAGCGGCTCCTCGTAGACCGTGAAGGGGGTCGGCTTGTAGCCGAGGATCGGCGCCACGCGGTCGGCGACCGTCTGATCCTTCACGTAGAAGGCGTTCGGGGCGACGACGTCGGGGAAGCTCATCGCATCCTGCTGGAGCGAGATGTTCCACTTCGGGGCGCCGACGGTACCGCGCTTCGTGAAGATCTGGATCACGCCGTTCGACGCCTCGGTCCCGTAGAGCGTCGCGGCCGCGGCACCCTTGAGGATCTCGATGCGCTCGATCGAGGCGGGGTCGAAGTCGTCGAGCCGCGACGAGCCGACGTTGCCGTTGGCGGCCTGGCCCCCGCCGGCGTTGATGCGGATCCCGTCGACGAAGATGATCGGCTCGTTCGTCTGCGAGAGCGAGGCGTTGCCGCGGATGCGGATCTTGGTGCCCTCGCCAGTGAGCCCACCCGAGGGGAGGCCGACGAGACCGGGCTCACGGCCCTGGAGCACGTTCGAGACGTCGGTCATCGGCATGTTCTCGGGGGGCTTCACGATCGCGACCGTGTTCCCGAGCTTCTTCACCTCGGTCGCCTGTCCCGACCCCGTCACGACCACCTGGTCGAGCTGGAGGGAGGACTGCGAGAGGGTGAACTCGACACGCGCCACCTCGCCGGACAGCGTCACGGGCTTGGTCTGCTGGGCGTACCCAATGGTGCGGGCCCGAAGCTGGACCGTGCCAGCGCCGTTCGGGATGACGAGGCGATACTGCCCCTGGGCATTCGTCACCGCGCCGGTCTGTGTGCCGACGACGATGACCTGTGCCCCCTCGAGCGGGCGATTGTTCGCGGCGTCACGGACGGTTCCTTCGACCGTCGCGCTCCGGCCCTGTGCGAAGGCCCACGACGGGAGGAGCACTCCCACCACGAGCATCGCTCGGCGGACCCAGCGGCCTGGGCTGCCACTGCGGAAATGGAACACAGTCTCCTCCTCCAAGTGGGTTTGGATCGGTAAGGTGAATGAACACCGTACCACGCACCGGCCCTCATTGGGACGACCGGTGGTGACTCCCTCCGACACCGACCTCTTCTTTCTATAGAAGGGGGGGGCGGGAGAGGGGGCTCCGAGACGTTACGGCGCGTCAGGAAAACCCGCAAGAGCGGGGGCGCTACCGGGGGTGGCCTTCGCCGAGGGGATGGAGGGGGTCGTCGCTCCCTCCCCTCGGCGATGCTACGCGAGCATGCCGGCGATCGACGCCGAGGTGAAGGCCGCGAGGTTCCCTGCGACCATCGCGCGAAGCCCGAGCGAGGCGATGTCGCGCTTCCGGTCCGGCGCCAACCCGCCGATCCCACCGATCTGGATGGCGATCGACGAGAAGTTCGCGAAGCCGAGGAGCGCGTAGGTGAGGATCACCGCACTTCGCGGATCGAGGACCTGCCCGGCGCCGAGGTCACCGGCGAACTGGGCATAGGCGACGAACTCATTGAGGGTCGCCTTGATCCCGATCAGGCTTCCCACGTATGCGGTGTCGGCCCACGGCACCCCCATCACCCAGGCGAGGGGACGCAGCAGGGTGCCGAGGATCGACTGCACGCTCAACCCGTCGATCCCGATTAGGCCACCGAGCCCACCGAGGAGCGCGTTCACGAGCGCGATGAGGGCGACGAAGGCCATGATCATCGCCGCCACGTTGATGGCGAGCTGCACCCCCTGCGCCGCGCCATTTGCCGCGGCCTCGATCACGCCACTCTCGGCACTATGGCCGCCGAGGCGCCATCGCGACCGCCCAGGTCCGGGGGTCGCCGTCGCCATGGCACTCGCGGCCTTGGACATCCCCGCACGGGTTTCGGGGACCTCGGTCTCCGGGAGGAGGATCTTGGAGATGATCAGTCCTGCGGGCGCGTTCATCACGCTCGCCGCGAGGAGATGCGCGGCGATCCCCGGAAAGGACCCCGAGAGCATCCCGACGTACGCCGCGAGCACCCCGCCTGCGACCGTCGCGAACCCGCCGATCATCACGGTGTTCAGCTCCGAGCGGGTCATCTTCGCGACGAAGGGCTTGATCAGGAGCGGTGCCTCGGTCTGCCCGAGGAAGATGTTCCCCGACGCCGACAAGGTCTCGGCCCCTGAGGTACCGAGGGTGCGCTGCATCACGCGCGCGAGGCCCTCCACGATCAGCTGCATGATGCCGAGGTAGTAGAGCACCGACATCAGCGCCGAGAAGAAGATGATCGTCGGGAGGACGCTGAAGGCGAAGAAGGCCCCGGTCTGGGCGACCATCGCGGTGGGCGACGCGCCGTCGCCCGTCACCGGGACCACCGACTGTACGAGGTTCCCGAAGACGAAGCGCGCCCCCTGTTCCTGAAAGCCCAGGAGCGAGGTGATCGCATCCCCCACTACGCGGAAGAGCGCGCGCCCCGCCTCGGTCTTCAGCACGATGAAGCCGAAGAGGGCCTGGAGCCCGAGTCCCGTCACCACCAGGCGCCAGTTGATCGACTTGCGGTCATACGACATGAGCCACGTGATCAGGAGCATAGTGGCGACGCCGAGGAGACCGATGAGCCGCTGGCCTATCGGGATGTCGAGGCCCGCTTGGGCGGCGGCAAGGCGCTCTGCCGCGGTTTGGGTCTGCAGGAGGAGGGGGAGGGGCATGGGCGCAAAGTTACCCTTCCTGTTTGATTCCATCTATGGCTGACCGGATCCGCACCCGCTTTTTGGTGATCGGCTCGGGGATCGCCGGGCTGCAGACGGCCTGGCGATGCTCGGACCATGGCGACGTCGTCGTCCTCACCAAGCGGACGCTTCGTGACTCCGCCACGGCGTGGGCACAGGGAGGGATCGCCGCGGCGCTGGGCGCCGGCGACTCGCCGGCCCTCCACAAGACCGATACCCTCGCCGCCGGCGCGGCGCTCTGTGATGCCGCCGCCGTCGAGGTGCTGGTGGCCGAGGGCCCCGACCGCGTGCGCGAACTCGCCTCGGCTGGTGCACGCTTCGATATGGACGCCGCCGGTCGCTTCACCCTGGGGCATGAGGCGGCGCATTCGCGCAAACGGATCGTGCATGCCCACGGGGATCAGACCGGGGCCGAGGTCGCGCGCGCGTTGATCCATCGGGTGAGCGAGCGCCGCAACATCCGGGTGCTCGAGACGGCGCGCGCGCTCGACCTCATCATCGTGCGGGGGCAGTGTTGCGGTGTGCGGGCCAACATCGCCGGGCGTGCGGTGGAGATCATCGCCGATGCCACCGTGCTCGCGACCGGCGGGTGCGGCCAGCTCTACAAGCACACGACGAACCCCCTCGTCGCCACCGGGGACGGCTACGCGATCGCGTGGCGCGCGGGGGCAAAGCTCGCCGACATGGAGTTCGTGCAGTTCCACCCCACGGCGCTCGACATGGCGGAGAATCCCCTCGCGCTCGTCTCGGAGGCGGTGCGGGGGGAAGGGGCGGTATTGATCAACGATCGCGACGTGCGCTTCATGCCGCGCCGGCATGCGCTCGCCGAGCTCGCGCCACGTGATGTGGTGGCCCGCGAGATCTTCCGGCAGGAGGAGGCGGGGCGTCACGTCTTCCTCGATGCGCGCGCCCTCAAGCGGAGCTTCGCGCGGCGCTTCCCAGGGATCCTGCAACTCTGCTTGGCACGCGGGATCGACCCGCGGCGCGATCCGATCCCGGTCACGCCGGCGGCGCACTACATGATGGGGGGGATCGTCACCGACCTCGCGGGGCGCTCGACGGTCGATCGTCTCTACGCGGTGGGGGAGGTCTCGCGCACCGGGGTGCATGGGGCGAATCGGCTCGCCTCGAACTCCCTGTTGGAGGGATTGGTCTTCGCGGAGCGGGCGGCGCGGGACGCGATCAATCGGCGTCCCCTCGCCCGGCTCCCACGCGTGGCTCGCTGGTCGGTCGTCCCGCTCGACGACCGCGGGGCGGCCGAGGTCGCCGCCGACGAGATCCGCCGCGTGATGTGGGCCCACGCGGCCATCGTGCGGGATGGCGTGGGGCTCCGGAAAGCGCGTCGGCTCCTCGATGGGATTCGGACCCGTCTCGCGCCTGGGATGACCGAGGAGCTCAACATGGTGGATACGGCCCAGCTGATCGTCGCCTCGGCACTTGCCCGTCGGGAGTCGCGTGGGGGGCATTTCCGTCGGGATTTCCCCAAGGCGGTCGCTGCCTGGAAGGGGCGCCATATCGAGTGGGATCGGGACCGGGAACGCTGACCCCGGGAGGGCGGTTCGTCGAGGGAGTCACCGCCCCTATCATTACGACATGGTCGACACCGTCTCCCCTGAGGATATGCAGGTCCTCCAGGCCCGGATCCGCGCCCTCGCCGCCGAGCGTGGAGCGGTGATCCTGGCGCACAATTATGAGCGCCCGGAGATCCAGGATGTGGCCGACTTCGTCGGCGACTCGCTGGGGCTCTCGCGCGAGGCGGCCAAGACCGATGCGCAGACGATCGTCTTCTGCGGCGTGCACTTCAGGGCGGAGACCGCGGCGATCCTCTCCCCCGAGAAGACCGTCCTCCTCCCCGACCTCGCCGCCGGATGCTCGCTCGCCGAGACGATCACCGCCGAGCAGCTGCGCGCCTGGAAGGCGGAGCACCCCGGTGCGGTGGTCGTGGCGTATGTGAATACCACGGCGGCGGTAAAGGCGGAGAGCGACTACTGCTGTACCTCCGGCAACGCGGTCGAGGTCGTGCAGTCGATCCCCGCCCATCAGGAGATCCTCTTCCTCCCTGACATGTACCTCGGCGCCCATGTGCGCCGACTCACGGGGCGCGAGAACATCCATGTCTGGATGGGGGAGTGCCATGTGCACGCGGGAATCGATCCAGAGAACATCCGTCTCCAGCGACAGCTGCACCCCGAGGCGGAGTTCCTGATCCACCCCGAGTGCGGGTGCGCGACGAGCGTGGTGGAGGCGGTGAGCGCCGGTGACGTGGACCCCGAGGGGGTACATATCCTCTCGACGGAGGGGATGATCCGTCGGCCGAGCGAATCGCCGTCGGACACCTTCATCGTCGCGACCGAGGTGGGGATCCTGCATCGCCTGCGGAAGGCGTTCCCGGGGAAGACCTTCCATGCGGCGAACGAGCGCGCCTCCTGTGCCTACATGAAGGTGACGACGTTGCCGAAGGTGATCGCGGCGTTGGAGCAGAGGCAGCATCGGATCACCGTACCGGTCGAGGTGGCGGATCGCGCGCGCCTCGCGATCGAGCGGATGGTCGCGATCGGCGGGGGGATGCCTGCGTGGTCGGCCCCGGGCATCGATCCGGGCGAGTGACGATGTCCGCCGCGCCGACCTTTCCGCTGGATGCTGCCGCGTTGACCGCGGTGGTGCGCGCGGCGCTCGAGGAGGATCGCGCCTTCGCCGATGTGACGACGCTCGCGACGGTGCCCGCCGATCGACCGGCGGGCGCTGCGCTCGTCGCGCGAACGCCCGGGGTGGTCGCGGGGATCGCGCTCGCCGTCGAGGCGTTCCGGCAGATCGACCCCACCGTTCGTGTGGAGGTCGCGGTGCACGACGGTGAGGCGGTGGAGCGGGGCACGGTGGTCGCGGCGATCGAGGGACCGGCCCGCGCGATCCTCAGCGCGGAGCGGGTCGCGCTCAACTTCGTGCAGCGCCTCTCGGGGGTCGCGACCCTGACGGCACGCTATGTGGCGGTGGTGGAGGGAACGCGCGCCGAGATCGTTGACACGCGGAAGACGACGCCGGGGTGGCGCGACCTCGAGAAGTACGCGGTGCGCTGTGGTGGCGGGTCAAACCATCGGCGCGACCTCTCCGATGCCGTGCTGATCAAGGACAATCATCTCGCGGCCTGTGATGGCGAGGTCCGCATCGCGGTGGCGCGTGCGAAGGCGATGGCGCCTGAGGGGATGGTCGTGCAGGTGGAATGTGATACGCTCGAGCAGGTCGATGCGGCGCTCGCGGCTGGCGCGCATGGGGTCCTCCTCGACAACATGTCGCTCGCGGATCTGCGTGAGAGCGTCCTCACCTGTGGGGGGCGCTGCTTCACCGAGGCCTCCGGTGGGGTGACCCTCGAGACGGTGCGGGCGATCGCCGAGACGGGGGTCGATCGGATCTCAGTCGGGGCGCTCACGCACTCGGCGCCTGCCTTGGACCTCGCCCTCGACTTCGCATGAGCGATCGCCTCGCCGCGGTGCTGCAGGTGCGTGCAATCGTCTGGGGATGGGGGCTCGCGCAGTTCCGTCGCCCACGCGTCGAGAGCGCCGGACACCCTCTCCCCACATGACCGATGCCCCAGACGGCCCAGCGAACGGCGAGCGCTGCGACTACTGCGGCTCGACCAATCTTGCCTGGCGAAAGTGCAAGCTGATCTGTGGCGACTGCCAGCAGATCAACAAGAGCTGCGCGGACCTCTAGCGCCGAAGCACCCCATGCGTGTGGCCACTGCGGTCACGCGCGCACCGGGAGCACACAACCGTCCGGCCCGCAGATCGCTCCCGCCGGTGCCCCGTGGATGAACCCCTCTGCGACGCCCAAGAGATGCCCGAAGGCGAGGGGGCTCCGCTGCATCGGCATGGCGAGGGTCGAGAGCGCGTAGTGCGCCCGGTGGTGCGCCGTCGGGTCGCCGGTGCGCCGTGCCACCGCTGCCTGCAGTTCGATCGCCAGTGAGGTCCCACTGGGGATCGCGTTGTCGGTGATATCGCGGGGGCGGGTCACCAATCGTTCGGCGTCATGCGCGGTGTCGAAGAACGCCTGCGCCTCGGCATCCCAGAAGTACAAGACCGTCGACTCGGCGAGCCGCAGCGCGTCGTCGAGCCACGAGGGGTCCCCGGTGAGGTCGTGGAGCGCGAGAAAGCCAAGCGCCACCGCCGCATGATCCTCGAGGAATCCCGGGATCGAGGCGTGACCATCGCGCCAGCTCCGGAAGACCCGCCCATCTCGCATCATCTGCTCTCGGAGGAAGGTCCCGTTCGCGATGGCGAGGGCGCGCCACGCATCATCTCCGAGGAGACGCGCGCCCTCCGCGACGGCGCGGAGCATGAGCCCGTTCCAGCCGGCGAGGATCTTCTCATCACGGCCGGGCCAGATGTGCTCGGCGCGACGCGCGTACAACCGTTCGCGCGCCCGTGTGAGGCGCACCGACGCCTCATCGATGGTGATGCCGAGCGAGGACGCAACTTCATCGAGCGAGTGCGTGACATGTGGGATGTTCGCCCCCTCGAAGTTCCCCGAGGCCGTGATCCCCCAGTGCGTCTCCGCCACCGGGGCATCCTCATCGGTCACCTCTCGGAACTCGGCGAGCGACCAGACATAGAACCGCCCCTCATGCCCCTCACTATCGGCATCGAGGGAGGCGTACCACCCACCGGCGGGGTCGGTCATCTCGCGCGCAAG
>SXGQ01719615.1_pt1 | contig 12045 bp, 12 predicted proteins | sample 3178371 | NCBI WGS metagenome assembly SXGQ01 (sample SAMN11356859, study PRJNA531348) | freshwater metagenome | isolation source: freshwater sample F1-20 | place: China: Fuxian Lake, Yuxi | collected 2017-12-25 | reverse complement strand
CTCCCGGGCGTCCAAGGGTACGAGTGCCCAAGGGCCCCGGCTCCTCCGGCCTTAGGGAAAATAGGATGATATGCACCTAAGTCTGGTGTTTTATGCACCTAATTCTGTTTCGTCACTTACAAGGCTCAATATCGGCAAGACTGACGGTTGTACCTGTCTTTAGACCCAGTTAGCAAACAGCCGAATTTCGATTGGAAATACCCTAAGCGTCAAGCCTCAAAGCCCGTGTCTGTTGGACTAGGGAATTAGGTGCATACCCCACGGATTGGTCGCCACAGATATGGAGTGGTATCGCTCGCTCATCAAACCGGCGTGGCCCCCCAGCATCGTTGTTGGTCTCATCTGGCCTCATAACTTCGCGATGCTCCCTACTGCGTCCCGCGTAGTCGGCAGTCGCCTCTCAAGCGATCACCATCTTGTTTGGCTGACTTCGCTGACCTCAAGCAGCTTCGCCGCTCTTCTGTGGGCGTGGTTGTCTTTAAATCCAATGGCTGGTTCTTGCCACGTCTCTTGCCTTTGGTTACTCCGCTCGATAAAGACGGCAGAATTTTGTTGAGAGACAGGTATGCCGGAAAAACCCCATCACTTACGGAGCCGTGGCAACGTACGAGTAACTGTTACGCAAATCATCGCTTAAAACTTGGGCATCTTCGGCACGAGTTTCAACAACAAACTCTTGCGTCAAAGTCTTGTGGTCGTAGGTCCAACCTGCGGGAAGTTGTAGGCGCTCGGCAAGAGTCAACAAATCGTCTTCGGCGAGCTCTGGGTCAGTCTGCTGACTCCAACTTTGCATCACATATGTCTTTCCTTCGGCATCACGCAACATGTACACCGTGGTACCAGCATTGAATGTAAAGGCTGCCTTGCGGTCAACCGCACGCGGCGTATAGGGGTTCTGCATGGCGGCAGGGTTTGTCCCGATGAAAACACTCGCATAGTGATTCATGTCGATCTCACCGAACGTTTTCATGTACGTCTCTGTCGCGTCTGACTTCATGACTGAGTCCATGGCCCAATAGCGGGGTCCGTTTGGTAGAGCGAAGAGAACACCTTCGGCTTTGGCAATTGCCGCGGTGTCAATGGTCTTCCATTGATCGTCCGGACATTCGTTGAGAGGAAAAGTGTTGAATACTTCGCCGTGAATGCCGTCATCTTTACGACTGATCAGAAGTATTTCGCAGTAGCGCACACCGTGCATGCTTTCACGAGTGGGACTTGCAGTACTGACTGCTGGGGCGTCGGTCGCTGGAACGTCAGTGGAAGCCACCTCAATCGCCGTGTCTTCGGTCGTGATTGATTCAGTTGTTGTTGATTTGTCAGCGGACCCGCACGCGGTGAGAGTCATGAGCAGGGCCGAAATGAATAGGTATGGCTTTACGACGAAGTTTTTTGACACAGTTCAGGACAATATTTAGCAACAGGGTGCCAAACAACGCAGGGGCTCGCACGCCCACACATTCTTAAAGTTCTCTTACCTAGCCCCCGTCGTCCGCTTTTCTCGTTCTTCTTCGCAATGGCCCACGCTGGCTGCTCCACCGAGTACGTTGCGCCAGCCAACAAGATGGACAATGTGATTTATGTAGTAAGCCTTGAAGCTGGACAAAAAATGACCGGGCTTGTTGCCACTTTCTGTGGCTACGAACGACTTGAAGTCACGATCAATTCTCGTTTTTGGACGACTGACAGTTTTGGCACCGACTCCACAGGCAACCCCGCCGAGCCGGACTGGCCGAATGGAACACAATCGGCCGAACTGCAATTGGAGTTACTGGACTCAGAAATTTTGAGGGTGAAAGCTGTGAGCTCTGAGGTCTCGCACACGTATCATCCTGTCGAAACCGAGGCGTGGTGTAAGTAGAAGATCGTTAGGCGCGCGAGGGATTTCGATGAGAAATACCCCAAGCGTCAAGCCTCAAAGCCCGTGTCTGTTGGACCAGGGAATTAGGTGCATACCCTTCTATTCTCCCCTCCCCCGGGCCTGAGTAACGTTTGCTCCCATGAGCGCCGATTCCGCACAACGCCGACAAGGCGACCGTTACGTGGTTTCGGCCGACGACGTCCAGGCCTTCCACCGCGATGGATTCGTCCACCTGAAGGGCGTGATGTCCGACGAAGAGATGAACGCCATCGAAGCCGTTTACGAGCAGTTTCTCCGCGGCGAGATTGAAGTCGAGGGCAAGGACTTCAACGACATGACCACCGGCGAGCACGGCACCGACCCGAAGGGTTACGCCGTCGTGAATGTCATGCTGCCGCGCCGCTATCACCCCGAGTGGCAGGACAACACGTTCGAACGTCGGGCACGCTCGATTGCCGAGCAACTGTGCGGCGAAGGCATGACAATCGACTTTGACCAATTGCTGGCCAAGTCCCCCGGACGGCCCGACGCGGTCTTTCACTGGCACCAGGACCAGGCATATTGGATCGATACCGACGACCGTCGCACGGCAACCTGCTGGTTGGCCGTCGATGATTCCACCGTCGAGAACGGCTGCATGCAGTTCCTGCCCGGATCACACATGGAACCCGTTCGCGCCCATCGACCCCTGCACGGCGATCGCTCGGCGAGTCACACCCTTGTGACCGACTTGCGGCCCGACGATGTCATGAAGCCGGTCGAAATTCGACGCGGCGACATCACCGTGCACAACGAGGGAGTGCTGCACGGCTCGGGCGGAAACTTCTCCGCAAACAGCTATCGCCGGGCCTACATCGTCGCCCTGCGCAGCGAAGCCACCGTCGCCGAGGAACGCCGTCGCGGGTTCACCCACAGCCACAACGACTCGGGCGACGTGTTGGGCTCGGTCGACGGCCTGCGGGCCTGATCACCATGATCGCTGTCGTCACCGGGGCAACGTCGGGCATCGGCCGCGCAACTGCCGAGGCGTTGCTGGCACGCGGTGACACGGTTGTCGGGGTCGGTCGCAACACGGTTGCCCTTGCCGAACTCGCTGCACACAAGCGGTTCCTCGCAATCGAACACGACGTGGCCGACGTCGATGGGCTCGTGGCACGCCTTCGCGACACCTCGGGCCGCCTCGGGGGCATCGATGTTCTTGTCAACAACGCAGGCACAGCCGAGGCCCGGCCGATTTCCGACACCGATCCCGGGTTCTTTCGCCACACCCTCGACGTGAACCTGTCGGCCCCCGCGGCCGCCATTCATGCGCTGTGGTCGTCACTCTGCGCTGCGCATGGCTGCATCGTCAACGTGTCGTCGCTGGCCCAGCTCGATCCTTTTCCGGGCTTCTTCGCATATGCGGCATCGAAGGCCGGCCTGCACCTCCTCACCGTCGTTGCGGCCGCCGAGGGCAGGGAGCACGGCGTGCGGGCCTTCACGCTGGCGCCCGGCGTGGTCGACACTCCCCTTCACCGTTCGATGATGCCCGACAGCATCCCACCCGTGAATGGCCTTGCGTCGGTGCTGTCGCCCGGCGATGTCGCGGCTGCAGTTTGCAGCATCATCGACGGCCACCATGACGCTTCGAATGGTTGGGTGCTTGCAATGCCTGCCCCTGCCGCGGTTGCCGACATCACCACGTGGGTCGAATCACACCCGGGTGGCGGGGTGAGGATCCTCCAGTAGCGTTGCATTCGCATGACTGACCGTGTTGCCGTCATTCGCCACGAGCACTTCAATGCTGCGCACCGCATTCACAATCCGGCGCTGAGCGACGAAGAAAATGCCCGCCTGTACGGCAAGTGCAACGGAATCAACTACCACGGCCACAACTACGAACTCGCGGTTCGCGTCGCCGGGCCCATCGACCCGGTCACCGGCTATGTGATTGACCTCGGCATTTTGAGCACGGTCATCAAGGAACACGTCCTCGACCGCTTCGATCACAAGAACCTGAACCTCGACGTCGCCGAATTCCGCGACGTGAATCCGACCGCCGAGAACATTGCGGTCGTCATCCATCGCCTGCTGCGTCCGCACATTCCGGCGGCACTCGATCTCCATGTCACCCTCGGCGAGACACCACGCAACATCGTGCAGTACCCCGCCGACATCAGTTAGGAGCCAACATGGCGTATCGCGTCATTCGCGAATACGACGAAGACACAACCCGCGACCTCTCCGCTGCATACAAGAGCATCCTCGGCTTGATCGGCGAAGATCCCGACCGCGAAGGACTCGTCAAAACACCCGAACGTGTCGCAAAGGCGATGCAGTTCCTCACACACGGGCAGGAACTGAACCCGGTCGACATTCTGCGCAGTGCACGCTTTGCCGAGGACATCCGCGAGATGGTCATCGTAAAGGACATCGAGATGTACAGCCTGTGCGAACACCACATGATTCCGTTCTTCGGCAAGGCCCATGTCGCATACATACCGAACGGCTGGATCACAGGCTTGTCAAAGGTGGCGCGTGCCGTCGACGCTGTTTCGCGGCGTCTTCAGGTGCAAGAACGGCTCACCGACCAGATTCGCCAGGCATTCGTCGATGCCCTCGACCCCCTGGGCGTCGCCGTCGTCGTCGAGGCTCAGCACCTCTGCATGATGATGCGCGGCGTGCAGAAACAGAACTCGATCACAACCACATCGTCGTTCAGCGGCCAGTTCGAAGCCGGGCCGACGCGCATGGAGTTCATGCGCCTGATCGGCCGCGACCTCTCCTAGCGAAACCTCAACCGAGAACTTCGAATTCGCGCCACATTCCGGCCGCATAGTGGCCGGTGATGTTGCAGAGCAATTGGTACCTACCGGGCCCGAGGTCGACAGACAGCTTGCCGATCTCGCCCGGCTTCCACTCGGGAATTTCGTCGATCACCTCGAGGCCATCGGCTTCTTCGTCGAATCGATTGTCGTCTCCCAGCGGAATCTTCCCGCCAGCGAAGTCGGTCTTCACCACGAGAAACTCGTGGGGAATCGTTCCTTCGTTCTTCACGGTGAAGTTCACCTTGCCGGAATCGGCTTTCACATTGCCGACCCAGACGGCCCACTCCTTCACGAAACCATCGATGTCGTTGCTCGCCTCTTCCGAGGGTTCAGGCAAAGCCGGGGCGACTTCCTTGTATTCGCCGGGAACAACTTCGAATGACGTATGCATACCCGCGGCGTAGTGACCCTCGATGTTGCAGAGCAACTCGTACACGCCGGGCTCGAGTTCCAGTTTCAACATTCCGGTGTTGTTCACCTCCCATTCGGGAATTTCGTCGATGACTTCAATGCCCTCGAGTTCTTCATCGAAACGATTGTTCTCGCCGAGCGGAATCTTTCCGGGAGGGAATGTGGTCTTCGTGACGAGGAATTCGTGTGCAACCGTTCCGTAGTTCGTGATCGCAAATCGAACGTCTCCAGCGATCGCTTTTCCCGCGCTCACGTCGACGTGCCACTCACCGACACTGCCCGTGACCTTGTTTGCCGTCACCTCGGCAGCGGCCTTGTTGCGTCCCCGACCCTCGCCCATGTCCGCATCGCCTGGGTCTTCGGCACAACCTGAAAAAATCGCTGCAATACCGAACGCAACGACTGCCGACAGCCTCAGACGATGCGGCTTCACCACACCTGCCTGCATGTTTCCCCCCTCGGGTCAATCGATACCGACCCAAGACAAGTTTCTACTCCACTTGGACGAGCGTGTTGTGCACGCGCCCAAGTAGGCAGGCCTTACAGGTTCATCTTTGCGGTGAAGCGCGTCCCCTCGGGGTCGACCGCCCAAGAGGCTGCTTCGCCCCACGAGTCGCCGAAAACAAGCTCGGCCATCGGCGCGCGACGCACCGGGCCATGCCCACCAGCGGGCTTTCCCAGGGTGATGGTGGCGGCGATCTGCGCATGCTCGGGCAAGCCGAGCAACGTCACCAGTTCGGTCTCCACGGGGGCGTGAAAGGCCGTGAGGGCACCCCCGTAGCCCAACGCCCGTGCCGCGAGCAGCAGGTTCTGGCACGCCGGGTAGATCGATGCTCCCTCGATGTGGACCTTGCCGCGGTAGCGAAGATTGATTGCGAGCACCAACACCGGGACATCCGCAAAGTTGTCGACGTAGTGCTGCATGGTCGCAGCCATCCGGGCCTTGGGAGAATCGGCAACCTTGCCACTCCCCTCGTCGTAGCCCTCGTTGGCACGCTTGCCGCCCCAGATCTCGCGGGCTCCGCGTGCGACGAGCTCCTTGACCTCGCGCGAGCGCGCCGAATCGGTGAAGACCATGAATCGGAACGGCTGGCGGTTGCTGCCACTCGGTGCACGCGTGGCAGCGAAAAGGACGTCACGCAAGACTTCGTCGGGTACCGGTTCGTCGCGATAGCGACGAATTGCGCGGGTGGTTCGCAGCCCTTCGAGTAGTTCGACTCGTTCGAAATCAGCCAAAGTTCATCACCCCATCGTCGATCGGCGATTTACGGAACATCTTCTTGTCGCGCTTGAAGTTCTGCGGGTTGATCCACGGTTCGCGATCACCCTGCCGGGGGAAGAGATGCATGACACGCTCCATGTAACCGGCGCTGAAATTCTCGATCCATCGACGTTCGGGCATCGACACATCGTCGGGGCGAAGCTTTGGCCGACAAATACGTGAGCCCGTCGAACGCATGTGGTTGAGCAAGCGGCAGACGTATTCCGAAGTCAGGTCTGCACGCAGCGTCCACGAGGCGTTGACGTAGCCGAACGTCGACACCAGGTTGGGAACGTCCGAATATGCGAGACCCTTGTAGGTCCACGTCTTCGAAAAGTCGACCGGCTCTCCGTCGACGATGAAATCCATCTCACCCAACGTGACCAGTTCGAGCCCCGTGGCGGTGACGATGATCTCGGCTTCCAGATGTTCACCCGAGACGAGATCGATACCCGTTTCGGTCCAGCCGAGAATCTTGTCGGTCGCGACGTCGACCTTGCCCGCTTTGATGGCACGGAAAAAATCGCCGTTGGGCACCAGGCACAGGCGCTGGTCCCACGGGTTGTACGGCGGGGTGAAGTGCTTGTCGATGTCGAAGCCCTCGGGCAACTCGGCACGCAACTGGTCGAGAAGATACGTACGCACTTTTTCCGGCTGGGTGCGGGTGCGCTGATAGGCGATCTGCTGGAACGTGGTGTTGCGCAAACGCGTCACCGCATATGCAGCACGTGCCGGAAGAACCTTGCGCAAGCGATTCGCAAACTTGTCGGTGTCGGGCCGCGACACCATCCATGTGGGGGTGCGCTGCAACATCGTCACCTTGGCCGCCTTGTCGGCCATGGCAGGGACCAATGTGACCGCCGTGGCCCCTGATCCGATCACGACGACACGCTTGCCGGACTAGTCGAGATCCTCGGGCCACTTCTGGGGATGCACCACGGTGCCACGGAATCGTTCGCGCCCGGGGAAATCGGGTTCGTGACCGCGCTTGTACGAGTAATAACCCGAACACATGAAGAGAAAGTTGCACGAAAGGGTTGATTCGGCGCCGGTTGATGCATCACGGGTGGTCAGTGTCCAACGTGCATCACCCGTCGACCACGAGGCTGAAACCACCCGAGTGCCGAAGCGGATCTTTTCGTCGATGCGATGTTCGCGAACCGTCTCGCGGAGGTATTCCATGATCGAAGGACCGTCGGCGATGGACTTCTCGTGCGTCCAGGGCTTGAAGGAAAAACCCAGGGTGTGCATGTCGCTGTCCGATCGCACACCCGGGTAACGGAAAAGGTCCCAGGTCCCGCCGATATCGGCACGCCCTTCGAGAACGACGAATGACCGATCGGGGCACTGCGTCGTCAGGTGGTACGCAGCCCCGATGCCCGACAAGCCGGCTCCCACCACCACAACGTCGAAGTGATCACCCATGGCCTTCACCCTATTGCGCGGGTTCGTCGGAGGTTCACCCCGCTGTGCCACACTCGATCCGTGCCCCCGAATGCCGCAATCAAAGCCGTTGCCTTCGACGTCGGCGGGGTGCTCACCTGCCCACTGCGCGAGACGATGACGAAGATCTCGGCCGACGGAACCCTCGACATGGCCGTCGTGGGGCCCCAGTTTCGCGACAGCTTCCTCGGTGGCCACGACGGCGATCAGCCCTCGCACCGCCTCGAGCGGGGCGAGATCACGATCGACGAGTTCGTCGACAGCCTCGGCCCGGCACGCGAATCCGTTTGGCGCCTGATGCACCCCGATTCCCCGCACTCACTGTTCGCCCACGTGACTCCCCATGCGGGAATGCACGGCCTTGTCGATGATTCGCGCTCGGCCGGCTACCGCACCGCAATCATCTCGAACATCTTCACCGAGTACTTGACCAAGTGGGATGAGATCACCAACCACCCGGGACGCTTCGACGCCGTCGTGTATTCATGCATCGAAGGCGTTCGCAAGCCGAACCGCGCAATCTTCGACCTCGCACTCGAGCGACTCCAACTGACCGCCGGCGAGATTCTCTTCATCGATGACTCGCCCGACATCGTCGCAGCGGCCGGCGACCTGGGATTCAGAACCGTGCACGTCGCCGACCACGACGACGCCATCGCCGAGGCTCGCATGTTGCTAGGGCTTTCATGAGCTCCATACGCGCCGTCTTGTTCGACGTGGGCGGCGTCCTCACGTCGCCGATTGCCGAGGCAATGGCCGAGTCGGCTCGACTCGCCGCCGTCGATCCGGACTCGATCGGGCCGAAGTTGTGGGAGATCTTCGTCGACGAGAACGGCGCCGACAATCCGGCTCATGCCCTTGAACGCGGCGAGATCACTTTCGATGAATTCGTCGAGGCGGCAGGCCCGATCGGCCGCGACATCTGGGCGATCATGCATCCTGCGTCACCGCATTGCATGTACCACCTCATCTCCCGTGACGAATCCATGCATCAGTTCGTCGACGAAGTAAAGACTGCCGGCTACGCAACGGGCATCGTGTCGAACGTGATGAACGAGTGGCTCGAACTGTGGGATGCCTACACAAGGCCCATCGACCGTTTCGATTCGGTCATTTATTCGTGCGTCGACGCGGTACGCAAACCGTCACCCGACATCTTCGAACTTGCGCTGGCCCGCATGGGTCTCGCTCCCCACGAGGCGCTGTACCTCGATGACGGACCCGTGATGGTCGCCACGGCACAACGCCTGGGAATGACCGCAGTGCTCGTCGACAACCACGACGAGGCGATCGTCGAGGCGCGACGCATTCTCGCTAGTTGACGTCGCCCCAGTTGCTACCGCGAATCTTCAGCGCGATCGTTTCGTGGTAGCGGTGAATCTTGCATTCGTGGTCGGACAGGATGTGCTCCTTGTAGCCCGATGACTGCTTGGTCCGCTTCAACTGTTCGTAGATGGCGATGTCCTCGCCGACGACACCCTTCAACACCGTCCAATGTTCGGTCATGCGGTTGAAGTAATCGGCGTACTCGGGGTCGGCCATGTCACCCGGATAGATGAGCTGCCAACACAGAAACCGGGTTCGATCGACGGCCAGCGGGATCGGATTGAACACCTGGATGTGCTCGGGGTTGCAGTTGAACACCGTGTTCGGGAAAAGGACGTAGTGACAGATCGCCCACTTGTGGTGGTCGAAGTTCTCGTCCCATTTGTCGAGGTGCTGCGGCCGGGGCACGAAGCACATGTAGTTGTCACCGGAAATGTGGAAAGCGGCCTTGCGGCAGGCCTTCGTGAACTCGGGTGGTGAATGGTGCAACTCGGTCACGTGGTAGATCTCGTTGAACCCGTCGACAATAGCCTTGTACGACACGGGCACGTCCCACTCGACCACCTCGTAGACGACCATCTCGTCCATGTTGAAGGCTCCGAGGTCGGCCATGATCTCGGCGCCGGTGCTCTCTTCGAACGACGGCGCATCGTCGCCCAGCAGGTTGATCCATACCCAGCCACCCCACTCGGCGGTTGCAACCTTTGGCGCGCGGACACCGCGCAGATGCTCTTCGGAGAAGTCCTCGCGCTCGGGGACGCCGACCAACTTGCCCGTCGTGTCGTAGACCCAACCGTGGTATGGACACGTGAAACGTCGCGCCTTGCAGCCCTTCAGTTCCCCGACGAACGACGGACCACGGTGCTGACAGACGTTGTGGAATGCGGCCGTGCTGCCGTCGGGCTGACGCGTGATGACGATCGTCTCGCCGTGGCCTTCGAAGGAAATCCAATCTCCCGGGTTCGGGAAGTCGGCCGAGCGGCCACCGAGCAACCAATGCTTGTTCAACACGTGCTCACGCTCGAGCTCGTACTGCACCGGGTCGGTGTACGGCTGACGACTCATCTTGCTGGGCCCGTAGTCGGGCATCGTTTGAATCTGAGGACCGACGCGGGCCGGCAACGTGCCGCGGGTGGGGATGTGAACCATGGAAATCCTCCTCAGAGCGAAATTGACTCCGAAAGGATTTTGCCACACGGCCAGCGGGCCGTGGGAGTTGGATTACCCCTGCGGTACTAGCCCCGGCCCCGGATCTTCAGCGCCATGGTCTCGTGGTAGCGGTGAATCTTGCATTCCCGCTCGGAGAGAATGTGCTCGGTGTATCCCGAAGAGTTCTTGGTGCGCTTCAACTGCTCGTAAATGGCGATGTCCTCACCCACAACCACCTTGAGACCCGCCCACAGGCGCTCGACACGCGCGAAATAGGCCGCGTACTCGGGATCGGCCATGTCGCCCGGGTAGATGATTTCCCAGCACAAAAAGCGCGTGCGGTCGACCCCGAGCGGAATCGGGTTGAACACCTGGATGTGCTCGGGGTTGCAGTTGAACACGGTGTTCGGAAAGACGACGTAGTGACAAATCGCCCACTTGTGGTGGTCGTAGTTCTCGTCCCACTTGTCCATGTTCTCGGGCTTGGGCACGAAGCACATGTAGTTGTCGCCCTCGACATGGAATGCGGCCTTGCGGCACGCCTTGGTGAATTCAGGCGCCACATGGTGCAACTCGGTCACGTGGTAGATCTCGTTGAACCCGTCGACAATGGCCTTGTACGACACGGGAACGTCCCACTCAACGACCTCGTGGAGGATCATGTCTTCCATCTTGAACGCACCGAGGTCGCCCATGATCTCGACGCCGAGACCCTGTTCAAGCGGAACAGCATCGTCGCCGGCAAGGTTGATCCAGACCCAGCCGCCCCACTCGCCCACCGCCACCTTCGGCGCACGCACGCCGGCCAGATGTTCTTCGGCGAAGTCCTCGCGCTCGGGCACGCCGACCAACTTGCCCGTCGTGTCGTAGACCCAACCGTGGTACGGACAGGTGAAGCGTCGCGCCTTGCAACCCGTCGCCTCGGGAACAAACGAGGGTCCGCGGTGCTGACACACGTTCTGGAAGGCGGCAAGAGAACCATCGGGCTGCCGCGTGATGACCACGGTTTCGCCGTGGCCCTCGAACGACATCCAGTCGCCGGGGTTCTTCACCGCGGATGCATGCCCTCCGAGAATCCAGTGCTTTGCAAGAACGTGTTCACGTTCGAGTTCGTACTGAACCGGGTCGGTGTACGGCTGACGGCTCATCTTCGTCGGGCCGTAATGAGGAATGTTGTCGATCTGCGGGCCGACGCGGGCCGGCAGCGACCCCCGGGTGGGAACGTGGACCATGTTGTTCTCCCTTCGAAGTTCTTCGATCTTGTCGATTCAGAATGCCACGAGACACCGGCGCGGACCGCGCACCTGGCCGCCGGCCCACGTCACCGTCGCAGGGTCGACGAGGGTGAATTCGGGAATCCTCTCCATCCAGGTCTGGAGAGCGACCCGAAGCTCGAGACGAGCGAGATTCGACCCGGCGCATCGATGAATGCCCGCACCAAAGGCGACATGGCGGTTGTGCTGTCGGTCGAGGATCACCTCGTCGGGCCGCTCGAACTGTCGGGGATCACGATTGGCAGCGGGGAAGGTCATGAGAACACGGTCCCCGGCCTTCATCGGGCACCCCTGGAAATCGATGTCGCGATCGACGATTCGCGCCATGGTGACCGGCGCGTAGGCGCGCAGGAATTCCTCGACCGCAGTCGGCCACAGATCGGGGTTCTCGCGCAACTGCTTGCGGTGCTCGGGATGACCGGCCAGGTGCCACAACGACGACCCGATCGCTGACCACGTGGTGTCGATACCAGCGACGAGCATCAGGTTGCACACGCCGATCACGTATTCGATCGG
>SXGQ01773524.1_pt1 | contig 12046 bp, 8 predicted proteins | sample 3178371 | NCBI WGS metagenome assembly SXGQ01 (sample SAMN11356859, study PRJNA531348) | freshwater metagenome | isolation source: freshwater sample F1-20 | place: China: Fuxian Lake, Yuxi | collected 2017-12-25 | reverse complement strand
TGTAGGAGCGGCGCCGGCGCGGCGGTTTCGACTGGTTAAGAGCGTCGGATGACATGATCGTAGTGTCCACGAAGTTAAGAGCGTGGACACTATTGCCGGGCGCAACAGGCGGTTCAAGACGGTGAAACTTTGAGGCTTACCTTGCTTCAGGTGGTCTCATGGTTTGAAATTCGAATTTTGCAGCGTTTCTGCGTGTGTGCCACTGGACAACTGATCCCGGTCTGCGATGTTTCGACTTAAGACTTGTCAGCGTCGTAGGCTGAGTCTTCTTCATGGAGTGCAGACCGCATGCTTCGGTTTTGAGCGTCCATTGATTCAGGGCGTCTTCGACGATCACGTGGAGCACAAACTTCGTTCGAGTGCTTTTCCGACAGGGGTGGAACAGTTGCGCCTGCCAACATAAGTGATTGCATTTTCGCCTGGATCAGTTTTTCGTCGACGCTGAAATTCATTAGAACCGGCGTTGGTATGTTCAGGCTCTTGGCGAGCTTCACCAGATTTTTGAGTGACACATTGCGTTGGCCCCGTTCAATGCCACCCAAATAGCTGCGGGCCATACCGCTTTCCAGTGCAAGCTTTTCCTGCGACCACCCCTTTACCCTACGCAGTTTGGCCAGGTGTCGTCCAAAAGCAAAGGGCGCTGCTTCAATAAACGCCATCACTTGCAAGTTCTCGTCAATTGGATTCATCACACCGATGTTATTGGGGTGATACCGATGGAGCGACGCCCTATGAGTGACATTTTTTATGTCAAAAGGGGTTAACACTTGCGAGTGGAGTTTCGTGCAAGAAAAAGAAAAGGCCAGCGTGTGGTTTGCTGGCCTTGTGCTTAATGCTCGCTGTGTAATCTGCACACTCTAGAATGTTATGCTCTGTTGCAGGCCTCGAAAGCTCACATGTTTCTCGTCGAGTAGTCGCTCACGCCGTGAGTTTTATCATGAGCGGATGGGTTCGCAATTCGCAGAGATGGCCCACAAGACCTTTCCGAGGGCCGGGAAGCTGCGTGGGTCAAGCGACTTGCCTGTGTTCAGGAATGCCACTGAAATATCGCGGTCAGGGTCGGCCCACGACACGATGTTGATCAGGCCCAGATGTCCATACGCTTTAGGCGCTTTAGCGCCGAACAGCGAGAACAGACTTTCCCCCAGCATCATGCCGCTGGAGTAACGGATAGGGATCATCAGCATTCGGTCGACTGTGATGCGGCCCACCGGTTTGACCGCTTTGCGCACGGTCTCAGGTTTCAGGATACGTTTGCCTTCAAACTCGCCCTCATTGAGCATCATCTCGTAGAAGCGACACAACTCATCGGCAGTTGAATACATATTGCCCGCCGGGATGATGGCGCTCATGAAATCTGGCGTATTTGAAATTTCTGCTACTTTTTCAAAATCGATGCCCAGAGCGCGTTTTGCGATGAGGCTTAAGGGGTAGGGTAGGGGGAGGCCTGTTGAGTAGTTCAGTGCCGTTTCGTTGTGCAGGGTCTGTTCGATGCCGTAGTTGAATATCTGGCATCCCAGCGGCGCGCTGAAGAGCTCATGCATCAGGGGGCGCAGCTCACGACCGGTTACCCTGCGTGCAATTTCTCCCAAGACATAGCCGCCCGTGATGGCGTGATAGGCCTGTTCCTGTCCTGTTCCCTTTTTGGTGCTCACGGCCGACAACAGGTCAAGCATCGTGTTCCACTGGTAGAGCAGGCGAGGGTCCGGGTCGGGCAATGGGATGTTGGCCAGGCCTGCACGATGTGACAGTACATGGCGCAGCGTGGTGTTTTCTTTTCCGCCGACGCCAAACTCGGGAATGTAATGTGCAACCCGCTCATCGAGGTTGATCAAACCGTCTTCTTCCAGCTTGTGCATCAGCACGGCAGTTACGCCTTTGGATGCCGAGAACAGGCAGACGGGTGTGTCGGGCTTCATCAGCTCCGGATTGAGGGAGATGTGTCCGGGTGCATTGCCTCGGGCATGACCGATGGCCCGGTTCATGATGACCTTGCCGCTGCGGCGTATGGTGATGCTCATACCTGGCTGCAGCCCCGAGCGGTAAAAGTCTTCGATGCTCTTCCAGATGGCTTTGATCTGTTTGGGCTTCATGCCCACTTCAGCCGGATCCACTTCGCTGTCGTGGTCAATGGTGGTGACAGACGCGATGTCTTTGGGAACAGGGGTCTTCAGCTCGCCGGCGCGAACGAGTGTTTTCAGCATGGTGTCTCAGCCATTTGTAATTGGAAAGGTGCCCTGATTCTAGTCCTGTTGGCAGGGCTTGTGCGCGTGCTCAGGCTGTCACGGCATTTTTTCTGATGTTTTTGACATGGTGTTCAAATTCGAAACGGATGAACCTCCCGTTTTTTCGGTGTCATGCAACTGCTTCTGCAAAAACTGGTCGATATCGTCCAGCAAGGGCGCCTTGAAACGCAAGGGCCAGGCCAGGCTGGCAATGATGCTGACATGGTCTACCGGGGGGTAGGTCTTGAGTGTGGTGCTCACCCCCGACTTTTGCAGACGATCAGCCAGCGCAAACGTGTTGCGCTTGGGGTTGATGAGATCGTCTTCCGGGCTGCTGGCCAGAAAGCTGGCAGGTGCGCCCGCGCTTACAAAGTCGATGGGCTGGCTGTCTTTGGGATAGTCAGGATGAAAGAATACCGGTTGTACGTCAGGCGTGCCGATGGGCAGAAAGTTGTATGCACCCGATATTCCGACCCAGGCGCGAAACACGTCAGGCTTGAGTTGATGGGGAGCCAACCAGCGGGCATCCAGTGCCATCATGGCTGCGTTGTAAGCACCTGCGCTGTGTCCCATGACAATCATGCGGGATGGGTCGCCGCCGTATTTGGCGACGTTGGCATGAGCCCATGCGACTGCACGTGCATTGTCATGCAGAAAATCCGGGTAACGCACTTCCGGATACAGGCGATAGTCGGGAATGACAGTCAGATAGCCGCGGGATGCCAACGAATGACCGATGAACGCATAGTCTTTGCGCTCGCCCCGGTTCCAGCTGCCGCCGTAGAAAAAAACCACGACTGGACGGGTGTCCTTGCCTGTGGGTTGATAGATGTCCAATTGATGCCGCGGCAGCGGCCCGAACGGGATACCCGTCACTGAGGTGTGCGGGCTGGCCGAACTCAATGTGTTGAGAACATCCACGGAACTGCACGCGCCCGTTGTCACCAAAGGAATGAGTGCAATGGATCGGGCCAGCAGACGCTTTCCGCCCGCAAGGCGGGACAGAACGGGGAGCAGCGGTTTGGGCTTCAATTTGTCTGTCACTGTCCGCATCGCATGCCGATATGTGCCAGCGCCTCATCCACCTGGTCAACCAGAATCAGACACAGATCGCCTGCTTCAAGTTTCTCCAGCGCCGTGTCAATAGCCACAAACTCGCCCAAAATCTCAAGCACCTCGCGGGTGCGCGATGCATTGGCCAAGCCATTGCGCAGCAGTGCCACCACCTCTCCGGCTTCACGACCGCGGTTGCAGGCGTCCTCATACAGGATCACCTGGTCGAATGCGTCGCCCAGAATCTGCGTCTGCATGGAAATGTCGACATCGCGACGGTCGCCCGCCCCACTGATGACCACGCTGCGTTTTACAGCCGGCATGCCGTCGATGGCCTTGACCAGGGCGATGATGGCATCGGGGTTGTGTCCGTAGTCCGCAATGACCGTGGCCCCTTTGTAATCGAATACATTGAAGCGTCCGGGCGCCGTGTCGGCATCGCTGACAAATGTAGCCAGCCCCGCACGGATCTTGTCTGCGGGAACGCCCATCACCCAAGCGGCTGCAGCCGCGCAGAGTGCGTTTTCAACCTGGAAACTGATGGTCCCGTTGCGCGTCAGGGGGATGTGACCCAAGGGGAAGTCCAATACCTTGCCATCACGCGCCAGATGCAGGGCGTCGTCGCGACGGAATGCCACGGGCTCGCCGTTCTCCAGTCGGCGTGCCACTTCGGGATGCCCGGAATGGCTGGCAAAGAAAATGACCGTGCCGGGGCAGTGCTCGGCCATGGCAACGGTATGCGGGTCTTCGAGGTTCAGGATGGCATAGCCGTCGTCCTTGACGTTCTCCACCAAGACCCGTTTGACGGCAGACAGGCCTTCGACCGTGTGGATGTTGTTCATGCCCAGATGGTCGCCCATGCCGATGTTGGTGACGATGGCCACGTCGCTGCGGTCGAAACCCAAGCCCTCGCGCAGGATTCCGCCGCGGGCGGTTTCCAGCACGGCACCGTCCACATGCGGATGCGCCAGCAGGTTGCGGGCGCTCTTGGGGCCGCTGCAGTCGCCGGTATCGATGCGCTTGCCCATGGCATACACGCCGTCTGAACAGGTCCAACCCATGCGCAGACCGGTTTGGGCCAGCAGATGCGCTGTCAGGCGTGCGGTGGTGGTTTTGCCGTTGGTGCCGGTCACCGATACCAGCGGAATGCGACCGTCGCTGCCATCTTTGTACATATTGGAGATGATGGCTTTGCCTACATCCCGCGCTGGACCATAGGACGGATCCAGATGCATGCGCAGGCCAGGCGCCGCATTGACTTCGACGATGCCGCCACCCTGTTCAGGCAGTGGTCGGTCGATGTGTTCGCACACCAGATCGACGCCGGCAATATCCAGCCCCACCATGCGCACGGCATTGACGGCCGCAATGGCAATACTGGGATGCACGTCGTCGGTGACGTCGGTTGCGGTGCCACCCGTGCTGAGGTTTGCATTGTTGCGCAGGATCACTCTCTGTCCTGCGGCCGGCACGCTGCTGGCGTTTAGGCCTTGTTTTTTGAGGGTGGCCAGTGCCACTTCGTCCAGCCGGATTTTGGTGAGCGATGTGGCATGGCCGTCACTGCGGCGAGGATCGCGGTTGACCTCATCGATGAGTTGCGCAATGTTGTCTTTGCCGTTGCCGATGACATGGGCCGGATCGCGCCGGGCAACGGCCACCAATTGGTCGCCCACCACCAACAGACGGAAGTCTGCGCCGGGCAGGTATTTTTCAACGATGACGTCGTAACTGACGTCATAGGCAATGTCATAGGCGGCGCGCACCTGCGCTTCGGTTTTCATGTTGACCGAAATGCCCTTGCCCTGATTGCCGTCCCGCGGCTTGATAGCAACCGGCAAGCCGATCTCCTGGGCGGCGGCCCAGGCGTCGTCGGCAGACTCAACCGTGCGGCCTCTGGGGACGGGAACGCCGGCGGCATGCAAAAGCTCCTTGGTGAGTTCCTTGTCCTGTGCAATGGACTCTGCAATCGCGCTGGTCAGGCTGCTCTCGGCGGCGAGAATGCGCTTTTGCTGGCTGCCATAACCGAACTGCACCATGCTGCCTTCGGTCAGACGGCGGTAAGGTACGTTACGAGCCACCGCTGCGTACACGATGGACCCGGTTGACGGCCCCAGACGGATATCCTCATCGAGTTCGCGCATCTGTTCGATGACAGGCACTACATCCAGCGTGCGGCCTTCGAGCAGGGCCTCGATGAGCGCAATGGCCGTTTCCATGGCGATGCGTCCCACCTTTTCTTCGGTGTACTGGACCACAACGACATGGTGCTGACTGTCGTCGGTCAGTGAGGTGTGGCAGAACTCGACCGGGCAGCCGGCGGCGCGCTGCAGTTCGAGTGTGACGGCGGCCAGCACATGGGCCAGGCTGACGGCGGTATAGACCGGGCGGGGCATGGCGCTGATCGCGGTATGCTTGCGCGGGGCTTCGTACCAGTAGGGCAGAACGCCGATCTGCGGCAATGCGGCGCGTACGCCTGCGATGACGGGATGTTGGGCGGGCAGGCTGAAGTGCTCTTCTGCGCAGGTGACCGTGGTTTCGACCGAGGTGAACCGGCTCCAGAGGTTGGGGCCACGCAGTGCCTTGACGCGGGCGGTTTTCATTGTGCGTTTCCTTTTTGCAGGGCTTGCGCAATCTGTTGGGCAGACAGCTCCATGAACCAGAGCGCCGCGGTGGCAGCCAGTGCTGCTGTGTGAGTGGATGCAGAGCCCGATCGGCTTGCAACGGGGGTGGCGGTATCGCCCTTGAGCAGGCAGATCTCTCCGGCCTTCAGCGCCACCGCGCGCTTGCCGGCCTGCAGATGGGCGACGATGGCCCCGGATGCTGCGTTTTCAGAGAAGAGGATGACCTCACCGTCGCTCAGGTCTGCCATTTCCAGCACCATGGGGTCGTCGGCGTTCAGCACGGAGCATCCGCCCTTGAGCACCACGTCCACCTGCGTGCGGACGAGCGAATACAGCTTGTCTTCGTCTTCGATGTAGCGCTCGGGGATGAGTGCGTCTTTGGGTAGGTTGGTGACGATGCCCACCAGACAGCGATCGTACGCCAGCCCCTCTTTGCAGATGACATGATGGTTGTTCTCGATGACGGCGGCTTCGACGGCCCGGTTCAGCAATACCCGGCGCGATGGGCCCCAGTGGGCGCAGTCTTTGGATTCGAGGCAGGTGTCATCGAAATACAGCCCGTCCGTGCACGACAGGCCCACATGCTTGCCCAGCAATTGCAGGCCCGCTGCAACACAGCGCGCCGTGTCGTTAAGGTGATGAACACCCGAGACACCGACGACCGGAATGCGTCCGTTGACCTGGTTGGGGAAGAGATGCTCGACAATGGCCTTTCCCACCGGGCGGGGCTTTCCCTCCGCAGGTTTAAGGTGCATGAGCAGGCCCGGACCCGCATTGACTTCGACAATGGCTCCGCGGGTTTCGGACAATGGCTTGGATACGTCTTCGTTGACCATGTCGATGCCGGCTATGTCCAGCCCGACCACATCGGCAGCCAGCTCAACAGCGGCAGCCACTTCAGGATGAACCAGATCGGTGACGTCGATGGCAACGTTGCCGTTGCGCTGTATGAGGACGTCCACGCCTGCAGGCGGCACAGCGTCGGATGTGAAGCCCTGACGCTCCAGTTCCAGCTCTGCGGCCGAGTCGATGCGGATGGGGTTGAGCGGATGATCTTCGGTGTTGCCGCGACGCGGGTCGCTGTTCAGTTGCAGTTCTATCAGCTGCAGGACGGTGTGTTTGCCGTCCCCCACCACCGCTGCGATTTCGCCACGCGCAGCGGCCACCAGTTTGCCGCCCACCACCAGCAGGCGGTGTTCGTTGCCGCGGATGAAGCGCTCAACGATGACGCCGCTGCCTTCTTCGACAGCCACGGCATACGCTTTGTTGATCTGTTCTTCGGTGTTCAGGTTGATGAAAACCCCGCGTCCATGGTTGGCATCGCTGGGTTTGACGACCACCGGCAGGCCGATGTCCTGCGCGGCTGCCCATGCGTCGGCAGCGCTGTCGACCAGACGACCTTCGGGGATGGGCAAGCCAACCTGACTGAGGAGCGTCTTGGTGAGATCTTTGTCACGGGAAATGGTTTCTGCGATGGCGCTGGTGCAGTCGGTCTCCGCGGTCCAGATGCGGCGTTGGGCAGCGCCATAGCCGAGTTGCACCAGATTGCCTTCGTTTAGGCGGATGTGGGGTATGCCCTGTTTTTCGGCAGCATCCACGATGCAGGCCGTGCTGGGGCCCAGACATTTGTCGTCGGTGAGGTCGCGCAGCTCTTCCACGGCAGCAGCCACGTCGAAAGGCTTGTTTTCCATGGCGGCCATGACCAGCGCCGCACCGGTTTCCAGTGCCTTTCGGGTGACTTCTTCGTGCCAGGCGTTGACGATGACCTTGTACAGGCCCCGCACGGATGTCTCGCGGGCGCGACCGAATCCGCCGGGCAGACCCGCCAGACTTTGCAGTTCGAGGGTGACGTGCTCCAGAATATGTCCGGGCCAGGTGCCGGAACGCAGTCGCTGCAGGAAGCCGCCGCGCTCGCCGATGGAGCAGCGGTGTTCGATCAGACCGGGCAGCCAACTTTCCAGCCGTTCAGAAAAGCCCGGCACCGTGTCGGAGGGGCACTCTTCGAGTTCGCCGATGTCGACCCAGGCCTCCAGAACGGGGACATAGGTCCACATATTCGGGCCTTTTATGCTGTGTATGTCAACGAATTTGATCGTTTTGTGTTTTGTAGTCATGAGATTCGATTTAGAGTGCGGAAAGTGCGCATGACAGTCATGACCCGACAGGGCCAGGATACTGTCGATTTTGCAGGCAATCCGCATTTATAACTCTTAAAGGCCGCTTTCGTTGACCCCGATTGTCAAGAAACGGCAAACGACCGGGCACAATGCCCCATGAAAGATGCCATGAAGCCAAGCGGAGACGCTACAGAACAACAGATTGCCATTTGTGGACAGAATGTGCCACTGCTGCCCGGCGAACGGGTAATGGTGCGTCTGGAAACCGATCTGGACGAACGCCTGCATTTTGCCCGCGGCGAGTTGGTGCTGACATCCGAGCGCCTGCTCAGTGCGTCTGCCAGCGGACCGGCCAGTGCGGCACTGCCCGCCGTGCAGACCTGGCCGCTGTCGCCGTCCCTGTCGCTGTCGCACACGGATCATGCCGGCGTGGGTACGCTGATGATCGTGGACGGGTCGGTGGTGCAGGCTGGCTTCCGCTTCACCCTGGGCCAAAACCTGCAGGCCATCAAGTTGCACAAGGCGTTTGAGGCCCTGCAGAGCAATGAGAACGTGGTCGCCGACGAACCGGACGAGGAAGATGACGGCGAACTGGGCGAGCATGAGGTGGCGGTTTCACACGGTAGTCCGACCGCATCGCTTTTTAGGCTGTGGCGATTTGCGAGACCCTACCGCGGGCAACTGTTTCTGGGGTTTTTTCTGACGATTGCAGCCACGGCCGCATCGATGGTGCCGCCTTATCTCACCATGCCGCTGATGGATGAGGTGCTCATTCCGTATCAGAACGGCACGCCCATCGATTTCGCAGAGGCTGCTTATTATCTGTCGGGTCTGCTCGGTGCCGCACTGTTGGCCTGGGGTTTGGGCTGGACAAAGACATACATACTGGCACTGGTCAGTGAGCGCATCGGTGCAGACCTGCGGACCTCCACCTATGAGCATTTGCTGAAGTTGTCGCTGCAGTATTTCGGCGGCAAACGCACCGGCGACCTGATGGCCCGTATCGGCAATGAAACTGACCGCATCTGCGTATTCCTGTCTTTGCACCTGCTCGACTTTGCAACTGATGTGCTCATGATCTCCATGACGGCGGCCATCCTGATCTCCATCAACCCGACGCTGGCCATGGTCACGCTGGTGCCGCTGCCGTTTATTGCATGGTTGATTCACTCCGTCCGTGACCGCCTGCGGCATGGTTTCGAGAAAATCGACCGGATCTGGTCAGAGGTGACCAACGTGTTGGCCGACACCATTCCGGGTATTCGCGTGGTCAAGGCATTTGGTCAAGAGAAGCGGGAAGTGGCGAGGTTTCGCAATACCAACCGCAATAACCTGCAGGTCAATGACAAGGTTAACCGCATCTGGTCGCTGTTTTCCCCGACCGTCACCCTGATGACCGAGATCGGTCTGCTGGTGGTGTGGGCCTGCGGTATCTGGTTGATTTCACGCAATGAAATCACAGTGGGTGTGCTGACTGCGTTTCTTGCCTACATCGGCCGCTTTTACACACGGCTGGATTCAATGAGCCGGATCGTATCGGTGACCCAGAAAGCAGCCGCGGGTGCCAAGCGTATTTTCGAGATTCTGGACCATGTCTCCAGTGTGCCCGACCCGGTCAATCCCGAGCCGATGCCGACAGTGACGGGAGCCATACAGATCCGCAATGCCGGGTTCCGCTACGGCAGTCGGTCGGTCATCCGCGACCTGAATCTGGATATCCGTCCCGGAGAGATGATTGGTCTGGTGGGTCACAGCGGGTCAGGCAAGAGCACACTGGTCAACTTGATCTGCCGGTTTTACGATGTTTCCGAAGGCAGCATCATGCTCGACGGGCGCGACATCCGTTCCATCGGTTTGACCGATTTCCGCCGTCATTTTGGCCTGGTTTTGCAGGAGCCATTCCTGTTTTTTGGCACGATTGCGGAGAACATCGCCTATGGCAAACCGGATGCGACGCGCGACGAGATCGTGGCAGCGGCCCGGGCAGCCCACGCACACGAATTCATCCTGCGCCTGCCGCTCGGCTACGACTCTCTGGTGGGCGAGCGGGGGCAGTCGCTCTCCGGCGGCGAGCGCCAGCGCATATCGATTGCGCGCGCGCTGTTGATCGACCCGCGCATTCTGGTGCTCGACGAGGCGACCTCGTCAGTTGACACCACCACCGAAAAAGAAATCCAGAAAGCGCTGGACAACCTGACCAAGGGCAGGACCACCATCGCCATTGCCCACCGTTTGAGTACGCTGCGCAAGGCAGACCGGCTGGTGGTGCTGGACCGCGGGCAGATTGTGGAGCAGGGCGACCACGACACGCTGATGGCTGCGCAAGGTGCCTATCACACCCTGTACACGGCACAGCAGCGCAGGGCAGAAGAACTCGGTGAGTGGGTTGGCGGGGAGGGCGGGCAATGAGCAGCGCAATTCAGTGGCTTCGTCGCAACCCGCAAGGGCAGTTGCAGGCGGGTCTGGACGATGGCAGTGTCATCAGCGGGGTGGTGCCGGTACGCGCATTTCCGATCACAGAGCCGCAGGCCGGCTTTTCATTGGTGGATGCGCAGGGGCATGAGGTCATGTGGGTCAACCGCATGGACGAACTGCCGCCTGATGTGGCCTTTGTTTTCGAAGACGAGTTGCAGCGTCGGGACTTCATGCCGGTCATCAACCGCCTCATGGGTGTGAGCAGTTACGTCACACCGTGCGAATGGCATGTGCAGACGGACCGGGGCGAAACGCGTTTTACGTTGAAGGGCGAGGAAGACATCCGGAGATTGGGGTCTGGTGCGCTGCTCATCACCGACCTGCATGGCATTCATTATCTGCTGCGGGACATGACGCAACTGGACAAAACCGGGCGCAAGATTCTGGACCGGTTTTTGTAGAAAAACAGGCTCGGGTGTGCCGTCTGCAGGTCAGCCGCGCGCCTGTTTGCCTGGTTTTTTCGCGCCCGGTGAGTTTTTCACACCCGATATGATGCGTTGGTTTGCCTTGACGGCTTTGCCGGATCGCCCCGCGCCCGAGTGCACAGCTTTGCGGGTGTTCCGCTTTTCGCTGTTGTCAGCGCCCACCTCTGTCTGCATGGCGGGTTGACGGCGATAACTGTCGTATTCCTGCATGACTTTGGTCACATGCTTGCCCGTATGCGGGTGTCTCAAAATCTCCCGTCCGTTGTTGAGGGCTGCGCCAACGCCAGCCTGATAGGCCGCGATCGCCATGCGGGGGTCTTTGAACTGGTCAAGCAGTTGTCGCAGGTGACGTGCGCCGACGCGCAGATTGTTTTCGGGGTCCATCAGTTCGGTGTGGCGGATACCGGGTTCGATGCTGCGGGCCGTATTGGGTGTGATCTGCGTCAGGCCCAGAGGACCGTCCGGGTTGCGCGCCTTCGCATCAAAATTGGACTCGACCTTCACCACGGCCATCAGCAGGGCGGGGTCCAAGCGGTTTTCACGGGCAATGCGCACGACAGCCGCGCGGTGGCGTACTTCGTCCTGCGAGGGGGCGGCTACTGCGTCGGCACTGCTCAAGGTAGCGGCCAGTGCGACAGTGGCGGTGAGAAATGCGGTCGTGGCGGTATTGCTCAATTTCGTGGCGAAACTGTTCAGGATGTACCGTCTCAATCGTGTCTCCGTTTTTGGTTTTCGCAGATTCTACGCATAAGTTGCAGAATTTCTGTGAAATTTTGTGACCCTCAAGTCAGCAAGTCCCGCCGTTGGCTGACTTCCGCAGCCTTGAACGTTATACCCGCAAATGGAGAAAACGGATTCACTTGACCGGGTCAACCACCTTTCGGGGCATGAAGCGGATGGGTGCCTCGGCCGGCAAACCGCTACCGGGCGGGGGGCTTGCGAGGATGGACTTGCGCATGCTGCCCATCACGTGCATTTCACAGGGTTTGCAGTCGAATTTGAGGGTCAGCTTTTCTTTGCCGTTTTGCAGGACCATAGGTTCGGCTTTGACTTGCCCCTGCACACCCTGAACACCCTTGGCCTGTTTGGGACACAGGTTGAAAGAAAACCGCAGGCAGTGCTTGGTGATC
>SXGQ01716403.1_pt1 | contig 12046 bp, 7 predicted proteins | sample 3178371 | NCBI WGS metagenome assembly SXGQ01 (sample SAMN11356859, study PRJNA531348) | freshwater metagenome | isolation source: freshwater sample F1-20 | place: China: Fuxian Lake, Yuxi | collected 2017-12-25 | reverse complement strand
GACGCTTTATTTGATAATGGTCGTCGTGGCAAGGTAATTAAAAACCCAAACAAACGTCCATTAAAATCTTTAAGCGATATGTTAAAGGGTAAACAGGGACGCTTTAGGCAAAATTTACTCGGTAAAAGGGTAGACTATTCAGGACGTTCGGTAATTGTGGTTGGCCCTGAACTGAAGTTACATCAGTGTGGTTTGCCAAAGAAAATGGCACTGGAATTGTTCAAACCTTTTATATACTCTAAGCTGGAGCTTTATGGGATAGCTACTACCATTAAAGCTGCTAAAAAGATTGTAGAAGCTGAAAGGATAGAGGTTTGGGATATCTTAGAAGAAGTAATACGTGAACATCCGGTACTTTTAAACAGAGCTCCAACCTTGCATAGATTAGGGATTCAAGCTTTTGAGCCATTGCTTATTGAAGGTAAAGCTATTCAGCTGCATCCTCTTGTTTGTGCAGCATTTAATGCGGACTTTGATGGAGACCAGATGGCAGTGCACATACCACTTTCCATAGAGGCTCAGCTTGAAGCAAGGGTACTGATGATGTCGACAAATAATATTTTGAGCCCTGCTAACGGTAAGCCTATTATTTCTGCGGATAAAGACGTCGTACTTGGCTTATATTACTTAACCCTTGAACTTTCAGGAGAACCAGGGGAAGGGATGGTCTTTGCCGATATGGCTGAAGTAGAGTTTGCCCTTTATGAAAAAATAGTAACTTTACATTCTAAAATTCGTTTTCGGATGGAAGTTATTAATTCTGAAGGAGAACAGGTTGAGAATATTGTTGAAACAACACCAGGTAGGTTAATTCTGGGTGAATTAATACCTAAAAATAACGCAAATATTGATTTCAGGTTAGTAAATAAGCAAATGACCAAGAAAACAATTTCTAATGCTATTGACTCTGTTTATCGTTATTGCGGTCAGAAAGCGACGGTAATATTTGCCGACCATTTAATGCAATTAGGTTTTAAATATGCTTGTCAGTCTGGTATTTCTTTTGGTATGGATGATATGGTAATTCCTGCTTCAAAAGGTAAACATATAAAAGAGACATCAGCTTTGGTTAAGGAGTTTGAACAGCAATATTCAGAAGGTCTTATTACTTTTGGAGAAAAATTTAATAAAGTAGTTGATGCTTGGTCTGCTTGTACGGATAAAGTTGCTACCGATATGATGGAGGACATTGCAAAGCCCGCATCTAATGATAGCGGTATATATCAAAATACTGTACACAAATTGAATTCAATTCATATGATGGCTATTTCCGGGGCCAGAGGATCTGCCGCTCAGATAAAACAGCTTGCTGGTATGCGTGGACTTATGACAAAACCTTCAGGTGAAATTATTGAAACTCCTATTATTTCAAATTTTAGAGAAGGATTAACTGTTAGGGAGTATTTTAACTCTACCCATGGTGCTCGTAAAGGTCTTGCGGATACGGCTCTTAAAACTGCAAATTCGGGGTATTTAACTAGAAGGCTGGTGGACGTAGCTCAAAATTGTATTATTACAGAATATGATTGTGGTACGACAGATGGTATAGAAATTAAAACTATTATAGATGGTGGGGAAGTCTTAATGTCTCTAGCTGATCAGATTTTAGGAAGGTCAGTTACCGCTGATATTTACCATCCTGTAACAAACAAGCTTATAATATCTGCAGGGGATTTAATTGATGAAGAAAAACTAGAAAAAATAGAAGCTTCTGGATTAGATTTCCTTAAAGCTAGGTCTGTTCTTACATGTAAAACCGATTTAGGTATATGTGCTAAATGCTATGGTCGTGATTTATCAACTGGTTCAATTGTCTCTATAGGTGAGGCTGTGGGAGTAATTGCTGCTCAGTCCATTGGAGAACCTGGAACTCAGCTTACTATGAGGACATTCCATATTGGTGGTGCTGCTACTAAGGGAGCAGAAATATCCTCTATAGAGGCTTCTTACGATTCGAAAGTAAAAATTATAGGACGTAATTTAGTTGTGAATTCAGAAGGTTGCCAGATAGTAATGAGCCGTGCATGTGAAGTTTTATTTATTGATGAAAAGGGTAACGAGCGTGCAAGGAACAAAGTGCCGTATGGGGCGAGGTTAATGGTTGACGATGGTTATATGGTACAAAAAGGGCAGAAAATTGCTGAGTGGGATCCTTATACTATTCCGATCATTACCGAAAAATCCGGGAAGGTTTTGTTTACTGATATGATAGAAGGATTATCGGTCAGGGACGTTATGGATGATACTACCGGAATATCAAGTAAAGTAGTAATCGAATCAAAACAATATTCCAGGGGAGTAGATTTACGTCCTCGTATACAGTTACTGGATGCGAGCGGGAAAAAAGTTGAATTATCAAACGGGATGGAAGCTAAGTATTATTTACCGGTGAATGCGGTCCTTAGTGTTACTGACGGTTATGAGGTTGCTGCTGGGGATATTTTAGCTCGTATTCCTAGAGAATCCACAAAAACAAGGGATATTACCGGTGGTCTTCCTAGAGTTGCCGAACTTGTAGAGGCAAGAAGACCTAAGGATCATGCAGTGATTGCAGACGTAGAGGGGCGTATTGAGTTTGGTAAAGATTATAAGTCAAAAAGAAGAATTATTTTACATCCGTCTGATGGGTCTGAGCCAATTGAATATATGCTTCCTAAAGGAAAACATGTGGTTGTAAATGAGGGTGACTTTGTCAAAAAAGGAGACATGATTATCGACGGTAATCCTGTTCTTCAGGATATTTTAAAAGTCATGGGGGTTGAAGCCCTGGCAAGGTATATGGTTCAAGAAATTCAAGCTGTTTATAGACTGCAAGGGGTAAAAATCGATGATAAGCATATTGAAGTTGTAATTCGCCAGATGCTGCAGAAAGTAGAAATTACTCATACCGGTGATACTACATTTACAATTGGAGAATTGGTTGATGCTGCTGAACTTGAGGATATCAATAAGAAACTTGTAAAAAATAGTGGTGATCCTGCTTGTGCAGAGCCGGTGCTGCAGGGTATTACTAAAGCTTCGCTTCAAACAAATTCTTTTATATCGGCTGCATCTTTCATGGAAACAACCAAAGTTTTGACTGAAGCTGCTGTTGCCGGTAAACTAGATAAACTGATTGGTTTAAAAGAAAATGTGATAGTTGGTCGGTTAATACCTGCTGGTACAGGCTTTTATATGAATATTGCTAAAAAAGAAGCACAGAGTCGAGATAAAAAAATTATTGAAAATCAGTAAAATTGGCCCTGATTAAATTTACTCTTCTTATGTAAATTTAATCAGGGTGAGGTTATGTTCAGTTAAGTAGCCTAATATCCTCCATTACCAAAATAAACTGCGAAATTTTAAATTTTTGGGTTTGTTTATTTTTGAGAACCTCCAGGCTTTTTCTTATTAATAATAATGAGAGGTTATTGTAGGTCAAAAACCTGTCTATAACCCTTGCTAAGTGCATTTTTGTGCTGATTTTTTTATGGCTAGTTTAAAACGAAACTTCGGCTTTTTTCCTATTTACCTGCACTTTGAATAATAGCTTTTATAAGGTTATTTATATTTTTTATTATCAGAAATAAAATTAACACCACAGAATATTAAACATAAAAACACTCGTAACCCTTGGAGTTTAAGAATTACAAGTGTGTTAAATGTAAAAATCACTGCTTCTAGGAGTTGTTTATATAACACGAGTTTCGCATTAGAAAGATAGCTGTCCAGCAGTAAAGAACTAGTTTATAGGTTACTTCATTCCACAAAATAATAGAAATAACCTATGAAAATGGATTTTACAGAAATATATTCTCACTTCGATGACTTTTTAAAAGAATTAGATAACAAGAAAGGTTTGATCGCAAATAACAGCAATAAAACAATCTCTCAGAGCAAGCTTAATAGAAGCAAAATTATACAATAATAATAGGATACTAGCACTATATACTATTTCTATATAATAATTTTTAGCATTATTAATTGGTTAAATTGAAGTTTCTTCTCCAACTAATCCCATTACCTCTTTGATTACTTGTTCTGATCCGGATACAAATTCTGCACCACCATCTCCTACATAATAATTAAAGATCAGATTTACTATTTCTATAGGTTTTTTTATTGATTTATCTAGCTCCTCGGTTAATCCTTCATCAATAGCTTTCAGTAAACTAGGGAGATATTTTCTAGCTTGGCTCAAGTACCAAGAACTTCTTTCACTTATTAAAATAGATATTCCATCTCCATTCTTACCAATCTCTATACAAGATAAAGATGCATGAATATAAGCATCAATAAAACTAGGCATAATCTTTAAAACCTGCTCGTAATAGGATAATGCGGTGTTGTAGTCTTTGTTTGTAAAAGCAATATTCCCTCTTTCATAATGGGCTTTATAGTGCAGTTTGAGAGTATCTTGCGGATCGTGATTAATAATTTTTTCCAGAGCAACAACAGTTCCACATCTGAAATAATAATCTGCAGCGTGTTTTAAAAATTCACTTTCTTCGGAAAACCCTAATTTATGTAAAAAAGCAAGAGCCTCCGCTATGTTAAAATTAACCTTACTTAAAGTAGATTCGTCAGCTGTTTCCTTCAAAATTGTTTTGTTAGAAGCAATAACTTGCTGTAAAGATTTACTAATAGTTGTTAAGTTTTTAAAACCAGGATTTTTTATCTTTGCGAGACTAGTAAGATAACAATCAGTAAACTTCAGAGGATTTAATGATGCTGCTTTTGTGAAGTACATAATTGCATTAGACAAATCACCAATTTTTAAGTAACTACTACCTAGAACTTGATGAGCTTCATCATGATTAGGTTTTAATTTTATCAATTCTCCAAAATTTTTAATTACCTCAGGAAAATTACCAAGCTTAAAATAAGCTCCCCCTAAGGCGTAATACGCATTTACATACTTAGGGTTCAAAGCTGTCACTTTCTCAAAATGCGTAATGGCTTTAGAAAATTCACTAAGACGGAGGTAGGAATGTCCTAAATAAAAATGGGTTGTTATATGATTAGGATCAATTTTGGTTACTTTCTCAAAATTATCAATTGCTTCTTTGAACTTCTGAAGCTTATAATTAGACCAACCTATACTTAAATAAGTTTCTACCTCTGTAGAGAGTAAATTTCCTACTTCTTCTCCCTTGCGCTTCCGCGTTGACTTTGACATAATTTTTACCATTATTAATTTGTTAAATTGAACTTTCTTCGCCGGCTAATTCTACCAATGATTCGGATTTTTCTAACAGAACTGTCGTACCTTCGCCGGTAAGATATTCAAATTATGATATTTGTTAATTCTTTCGGTAGGCCCTCCCAACCTTCAGCAAGGGCCTTTTCTAATTTAGGAAAATATTCTGTAGCTTGATATATGTAGAAAGAACTTGCAGGGTTTTCAAAAAGTAATGAGGTTTGTATATAAGCATCGATAAAATCTGGGACAATTTCAAAGGCTTTTTTATAATGCTCACGTGCCCGAACAAAGTCATAATCTACTTCATCAAATGTTTTTATATGTGAAAAATGAATATCTCCCATTTGGTAATGAGCTTTGGCACTGATCCACGTTTTGCCTTGATCAAGCTGAGTAATTTTTTTGAGAGCATCACCAGTTCCAGATTGAAAGTAATAATTTATGGCACTTTTAACTATTTCATCATATTTAGATTTATCACAGCTAAGGTAAACAAGCAGCGCCTCCGCTATATTGTAATTAATTTTACTTTTTAGGTTTACATCTTCTTGAGGTTTGTTTAAAAGATATTTGTTATATTGAATAACCTGAGTAATAGAATTAGCAACTATTATTGATGTCATCACGTATTCGTGTGGAATTCCTTTTATAGTATTAAGGAAAACTTCAGTGCCAGTTATTAAGTCTTTCGCTATTTCTACTTGCTCTTTAAGATATTTTTCTAAAGCAATTTTTTCTTTCTCTTTAGAATCTTCTTCTCTCTTAGCCATAAATTTTGCGATTCATGAAATACTTAATCACTTTTAAACCGGAAAATAAAAACAATAAAATGTTTTGTCAATCATAAAATTCAACCTTAAGGTAAAATATCTTAAATTTTATAATTTAAAGTTCAGTTTGTATAAATTAAGCTCCAATTTTTATCCACTTTTTATCAGTTCCTGATTATTTCTGGCAAATAGGGTAATTTGAAAATCAATAAACTTATTTATTTTAAGCGATTTTGTAAGATTGTTTGCGTGGAGTAAAACTTTTAAATCTCTAGTAAGATCGGCAAAAAAGAAAACAGGCTCACCGCTCTGCTTGATACCTAGGATTTCTCCTCCGCCTCTTAACACCAGGTCCTGCTCCGCAATATAAAAGCCGTCGTTACTTTCTCGCATGATTTTAAGCCTTTCCTGGGCAAATTTAGATAATTTTTTGGGGTTATACATAAGTAAACAATAAGATTGTTTGCTTCCTCGTCCTACTCTACCCCTTAGTTGATGAAGTTGGGCAAGGCCAAATTTTTCGGCATTTTCGATAATAATCAAATTGCTGTCAGGTACATCAATACCCACTTCAATAACTGTTGTTGCAACCAATATACGAACTTTACCGTTTTTAAACTCCTGCATCACCTGATCCTTAAGTGCTGCTTTCATTTTTCCGTGGATCATAGCAACCTGGTTGGGATACGCCTTATCTAGTTCAATAAATCTGGTGCTTACGTCAGAAAATAAAGAAAGATATGGATTTTCTTCTTCAGAAAAAATCGTTTTTAATGTTTCATCTGATTGATCAATTAAAGGACATACCCAATAAATTTTTTCTCCTAGTTGTAATTTTTTATTTAGTGAGGTGATAACTTCGAATCTTTTTTCGCTAGAAATTGCAGAGGTAATTATAGGTAAGCGGTTGCGTGGTTTAGTTTTAAGTTGTGAGACACTCATATCTCCGAACATCGTTAAAGTTAAACTCCGTGGGATAGGAGTAGCTGTCATAACAAGTACATCGGGATGGGAAGCTTTTTTGATTAATTCTAGTCTTTGTTCAACGCCAAACCTATGCTGTTCATCAATAATAATATATCCTAAGTCCTTAAATTCTACGCCTTTTTGAAATAAAGCATGAGTGCCAATTAATATATCCACCTTACCGTCTGCTAAATCTTTTTTTAATTGCAATTGTTGTTTTGCTGACGTTTTGCCTGTTAGTAACTCAACTTTAATTGTAGTGTTTTCTAAAGCACTACAGAAAAATTGATAGTGCTGAGCACTTAGCAAGTCGGTTGGGGCCATTAATGCTGTTTGTGTTCCTGAGTTTACGACATTTAACATCGTCAGAAGGGCAATTAGTGTCTTTCCAGAACCAACATCCCCTTGCAACATACGCATCATTTGTATATCAGCAAATTGGTCCTGTTCTATTTCCTTAATTGCCTTTAATTGCCCTTCAGTCAATTCAAAGCCAAGGTTTTGGAGGACTAATTTATGTAAATCATGATTTAGCGGAAATGATCTGCCCTGCCTTTTTTGTTCTTCGGTTTTAATTTTTACCAATGATGCCTGATTGGCGAACAATTCTTTCTCTGCTAGTTTTTGTATATTCAAACTTATATTTCTTTCAATATCATAATTTGCCCCCGGATATCCAATTAGGTGTAAATTTTTGATTTCGCTGAGTAATTCATCGATATATTTTCTTTCTTCTAATTTTTGTTCAGAGAAAGACTTCTTTGTATTAATAGCATTTTCTAGAATGTTAATAGCTTCCCTGATATAACTGTATAATTGCTTGTTTACTATACCGTAAGTAAGTGGATAGACAGGCATTACAGGCGTAGTTAAATTTTGTTTAAATATAAATTCCGGATGGCTTATTTGTAAAGAATGATCAAAAATTTCTACTTTACCGGTAACAATATATTTCTGACCGACTCTTAATTTGCTAAAAATGAACGGATGAATTTTACTAAAAAAAACCAGAATAACTGTCCCCGTAGCATTAGAAACCTTAATTTTAAGCGGAGATCGTTTCGAAGAGGGACGAAGCACATCATCTATTATTACCTCTGCCTGAATTAGATCGCCATTTTTTACTTTTGCTAGATCAGGACTTATTTTGATAAGGTTATAAGCAACCGGTTTGTAAAAAACCAAATCTCTCAGATTAACGATTTTAAGGCGGGCTAAAGCTTTTTGGGCCGGTTCTGATAGGTGCAATAATGACTTAACCTGCTGAAAAAATATATCGTACATATTTAAATTTGTTACTGCCCTTGCAGATTAGAATTTTATGTAAGGTTTTAGGTAAAACTTATGATAAAACTTCTTCTACAGTTAAATAAGAATTAGTGTTTTTAGATCTTATTTTAGTTTAATTCCAGGATAAAAACAAAAGGAGATTACTTCTATAAAAAGTAATCTCCGATTTTTTTGTTTTAGTTAAGAATAAATTGGCTAAGTGCGGTTAGAAGCCCATTCCGCCCATTCCGCCCATACCACCCATTCCGCCGCCAGCAGCTGGTGCATCCTCTTTATTAGTAGGATCAGTAGTAATGATAGATTCGGTAGTAATGATTAACGAAGCAACGGAGGCTGCATCTTGCAAAGCTGTTCTAACTACCTTGGTAGGATCGATAATACCGGCTTTGAACATATCGACATACTCCATCTCTTGGGCATTAAAACCAAAAGTAATTGATTTACTTTCAGTTAATTTGCCAGCAACAATAGCTCCATCTACTCCTGAATTTTCAGCAATTTGCCTTGCAGGTGATTGAAGAGCTTTTTTGACGATGTTTATACCGGCTTGTTGATCATCGTTAGTTCCTTTTACATCCTCCAAAGCTCTAGCAGCATAAAACAGAGTAACGCCGCCACCAGGGACAATACCCTCTTCTACGGCAGCTCTAGTTGCATGAAGAGCATCATCAACGCGGTCTTTTCTTTCTTTAACTTCGATTTCAGTTGCACCACCGACTTTAAGAACCGCAACACCACCAACAAGTTTTGCCAGTCTTTCTTGTAGTTTTTCCTTATCGTAATCAGAAGTGGTTTCTTCTATTTGTTTGCGAATCTGTGCGCATCTTGATTCAATATCTACTTTAGCGCCAGCGCCTTCAACAATTACGGTATCTTCTTTGGAAATTTTGACTTTTTTAGCACTACCTAGCATTGAAATAGTTACATTATCAAGTTTCATGCCAAGATCATCACTGATTAGTTGTCCGTTAGTTAGAACTGCAATATCTTCTAGCATTGATTTTCTTCTATCTCCAAATCCAGGAGCTTTTACTGCAGCTACTTTTAGCCCACCACGGAGTTTGTTAACGACTAATGCGGCAAGTGCTTCACCTTCAACATCCTCAGCGATAATTAATAACGGTCTAGAAGACTGAACAACAGCTTCAAGAACAGGTAACATTGGCTGCAAGGAAGAAAGTTTTTTTTCGAAAATAAGAATGTAAGGATTATCAAGCTCCACTATCATTTTTTCAGAATTTGTTACGAAGTATGGAGAGAGATAACCTCTATCAAACATCATACCTTCTACTACATCAACTTCAAAGCCAAAATTCTTAGCTTCTTCTACAGTTATAACTCCTTCTTTACCAACTTTTTTCATAGCAAGCGCTATTTGCTCACCTATTTCTTTGTCTCCGTTAGCAGAAATAGTTCCTACTTGAGCTATTTCCTCGTGGCTACTTATAGGTTTACTGGATTTTTTGATTGACTCAAGCACTTCTGCAACTGCAATATCAATGCCTCTTTTAAGATCCATAGGGTTAAATCCTGCAGCTACTGCTTTATTGCCTTCTTTAACTATTGCTTGTGTTAAGATAGTAGCAGTTGTTGTACCATCACCTGCTACATCTGCTGTTTTACTTGCAACAGATTTCACTAATTGAGCGCCTAAATTCTGTTCTGGGTCTTTTAATTCTATAGCTTTAGCTACAGTAACCCCGTCTTTTGTTACTCGTGGAGCACCAAAGGATTGTTCTATCGCAACGTGACGTCCTTTTGGGCCTAAAGTAACTTTAACAGCATTGGCCAGAAAATCCACCCCTTTAATCATTTCTTCACGGGCTTTTGTACCGTATTTTATTTGTTTAGCCATAATGTATTACTCCTTGTAAAATGTTAGTTACTTAATTTATTATTCCCATAATGTCAGATTCTTTCATAATAATGAATTCCTGACCATTTACTTTCACTTCTGTTCCACCCCATTTACCATAAAGTACTTTGTCTCCTACTTTTACATCAAGGGGGATAAGATTACCGTCTTTGTCCTTAGCTCCTTTACCGACTGCAATAACTTTTCCCTGCATAGGCTTTTCTTTTGCAGTATCAGGAATAATTATACCTCCAAGAGTTTTTTCTTCTTGGTCCATAGGTTTAATCGCAACACGATCGTGCAATGGTGTAAAATTCATTTTGAACCTCATTAATTTAAGTTAACCAAAAACGCTTAGCTTTAGCTGGAACTAAGCTTGTGCTGTTTATATATGCTTTAAAGATGATAGTTCAAGTACTTATAAAAAATAATTTTTTAAAATAATTTTTCATATTCGGTTTTATAAAATTCAAGCACTTCATCTAGTAGCAGCGATGTAGTATATTTTGCCCTAATTGACTGCAAATAATATCTAACCTTTAGTTTTTGGGATAACATTTCCAAGCTAAGATGTTGTAGCAATTCTGGGATAATGGTTTGGCAAATTTCATGATGGCTGCTAGCAAAATTATAGATTGCTCTTAAATTATTATAAGATCCAAATTTTTTATCAAGTTCTGTATTTTCTTTTTGTTTCAGAGATAATACGTTATTAACAAAAACAAAATTACTATATTTAGCACATCTCAGCGACATCGACATAGTCTGGCAGTAAATGCTGCTGTCGGCCTTGCCAGTTTTTTCAAGTAAGTTTCTTTTTACTAAACTTCCAGCCCCTCCAATATTCCTTAACGGTTTGATTTTGTTTAAAAGAATTTGGGTTATCGGTGCTTGAATTAACCTTGGCTGGATAGATAAATTTTTAGTAAAATTTTTTTCGTTTGCTGCTTCCCCCAGCCTTATACAAGCAACTTCTGCTCCAAATTTCCTACATGAATCGATCATTATTATAGTTGATTCCGGATGTAAAATCTCATTACCTTCTACAAAATGAACGTAGTCTCCCGTAGCTAGATTAACAGCTTTATTTACACTTATTGCTGGCCCTTGAGTTTGCTGAGTAATAATAGTTGTTCTTGGTAAATCATTAACGACCAATTTGACAGTAGTTAAAGATTTGTCTTTTGAACCGTCATCAATAATGATAAACTCTTTTGTAAAAAAGCCAGTTGTGTTTTTTAGTGATTCTATTAAGTAGGGAATGTTGTTCTCATTATTCTTTAAAAGGACTATATAAGTACATTTTGGCATATTAAAGTTACTATATTACACAAGAAATGATTAAAATTAGCTGTTATAAAACCACACAAGAAAAACTCTCAAGAGCATTTTGTAATCTTGCAGAAAAATGCTATCATAGCGCTATTAAGATATTTGTCTATACAAACAGCAAAGAGCAGGCTTTTGAACTGGATACTGTCTTATGGGTATATTCTAGGAAACAATTTATCCCGCATGGAACTATATACGATACATGGCCGGAAAAACAACCCATTTTAATTGGTCCGGAGTTAAAAAACTTTAATAATTCATCAAGCATGATAATAATTAACCCCGATGAAAGTAAAATCTTGTCTGTTCTCTCGGTAAATGCAAATTTTGATGTGAATAAATGTGAACGGTTATTTTTACTGTATGATAACGTTAATTTGCTATCAAACCAGGATATAAATAACATAATCGTTAAATCATCACTCCATAATTTTAGACTTGATTTTTATATACAAAGTGATAATAACGCATGGCATGTTCAACGTAACGTATTACAGGATAATTGAACTAGGGAATAGCAATAAGGCCACATTATAATTTAAAAAGCGTAGATTGGTATAATTAGGAAGCAAATTAACCTTAGTTAGATTATGATATCCTATTATAATAGGGTTATGGTAGGGTTTAAATAACAATAGTTATTTAATATTT
>SXGQ01696058.1_pt1 | contig 12048 bp, 12 predicted proteins | sample 3178371 | NCBI WGS metagenome assembly SXGQ01 (sample SAMN11356859, study PRJNA531348) | freshwater metagenome | isolation source: freshwater sample F1-20 | place: China: Fuxian Lake, Yuxi | collected 2017-12-25 | reverse complement strand
GGGGTTTAAAAGAAAATTTGTTGATAAACGTTTCATCTTTTTCTTCGAAAAAGATTCACGACGGGGATTGCGTCACTTGGCGTCGTCGCTTTTCTCAATCAAAATTTCATTTTGATTTCGAAGACGACTTGCCCCTGGGATCGCGTCGCCTTTAGCTCCTAATCCCGTTTCTCGCTAAAAATAGCCGTTTAGGCTATTTTTTAAACGCGAGAAACCCTGATCCCGTTATTCGCTAAAAATAGCCGTTTAGGCTATTTTTTAAACGCGAATAACCTAAAAATAGCCGTTTAGGCTATTTTTTTAACGCGAATAACCATCAAAATATTGTTTGACTTGAAATTATTTGCCGTTTATGTTGGAATACAATTCCATAATGAACGAGAAAAAAATTAAATTTTTATGCATCAAAGAACGCTAACTAAAACAATAAAAGAAATTAGTAAAAGCTTCCCCGTTCTTCTTCTAACTGGTCCAAGACAAGTTGGAAAAACGACCTTGTTTGAAATGTGCTCCACCCAAAAAATGCAATATGTAACTCTCGATGATTTAGATGTAAGGCAAATGGCACAAGATGATCCGGGGCTTTTTATTCAAACTTACAAAACTCCGTTAATCATTGATGAAGTTCAATATGCGCCACAGCTTTTTAGTTATATTAAAATTGCGGTAGATCGCGAGAAAAAAAATGGCATATATTGGCTTACTGGTTCGCAGAAATTTCACTTGATGAAGGGAATAACTGAGAGTCTTGCGGGGCGAGTTGCGATAGTTGATTTGCTTGGATTTTCCAACGCTGAAATTGAAAATAGAGAAAAAATCAAGCCATTTATTTCCGACTTAAAATGGATTAATGAAGCGCGCAAAAAAATCAAAAAACCAAAACAATTAGACGCCATTTATAAGCAGATTTGGCGCGGGTCTTTTCCCAAAGTTAATATCGATAAAAAAGAATCAACGAGGCAAATATTTTATAGCTCTTACATTCGAACTTATTTGCAACGCGATGTTAAAGATATTTTAAAAATTTCCGACGAAACTGCATTTTACAATTTTTTAAGTGCCGTTGCGAGTCGGACTGGCAACCTCCTTAACTATAATGACTTGGCGCGAGATGTTGGAATTGATAACAAAACCGCCAAAGCGTGGCTTTCGATTTTAGAAACTTCGGGCTTGGTTTATGTGCTAAATAGCTATCACAATAATCTAACAAAAAGATTGGTAAAAACTCCCAAAATTTATTTTCTCGATACCGGTCTTTGCGCTTATTTAACAAAATGGACCGACGCAAAATCTTTACAAAATGGTGCAATGTCGGGGGCGATTTTGGAGACTTATATTTTTACTGAAATCCTAAAAAGCTATTGGCATAACGGTCTTGAGCCGAATTTTTATTATTATCGCGATACCGATCAAAAAGAAATTGATTTGGTGATTGAAACCGCGGAAACGCTCTATCCAATTGAATTTAAAAAAACCGCCACCCCGTCAAAAACCGCTTCAAAAAATTTTTCTGCACTTGAGAAATTTAACAAAAAAATTGGTCACGGAGCGGTGATTTGTTTTGTGGAAAAAGATATTCCGTTATCAAAAAGTGTGACTGCAATTCCGGTTGGATATATCTAAAGAACCTACGCCTTTGATGCTAGAGTTGAAATGCTTGGATTAAATATTTTGAAATAAAAAATGATTAAAAACTAAAACTATATTTTATTAATCGGAATTTTTATGTAAAATGTCGAGTTTTTTTCTGACTCGCCGAAGCTACCGGCACGCATGTTGAACTGCAATGCGGGCAACAAAAGTTTCGGAACTTTTTTGCCAATATCGCGTTGGTTACGATCACGAATATAATTTTCTTCGCTAATTTTTTCGTTAATTAAAATATTAGAATTTTTTTGCTCGAGAACCGTGCAAAAATGTTGGGGTTGTTGACTTTCTTCAGGATAATCATGTCCGACAAAAATGCGAGTTTCATCGGGTAATTTTAATAATTTTTGAATCGAGTCGTAAGAATTTTTAGCACTTCCTCCCGGAAAATCGGTGCGTCCCGTGCCGTTTTTTGGCGTAAAAATTACATCGCCAACGAAAGCGCAATCTTCAATCAAGTAAGTTACGCAAGCCGGGGAGTATGCCCCGGAGTGTGAATAACTTTTACTTCGATTGTGCCGATAAAAAATTTTTCATTATCATTAAAAAGTTTGTCGAATTTTTTTAAGTCAGTGTCATTTTTAGAATTAAAAATTGGCGTCCAAAATTTTATTACTTCGGAAATTTTTTCACCAATGGCAATTTTGCCACCGAGTTTTTCTTTAAGATATTGTGAGGCAGTTAAATGATCGGCGTGAATATGAGTTTCCAAAAGCCATTCGACTTGCAAATTTTGCGTTTTGACAGAGTCGATTATCAAATCGGCATTAATGGTTGAGGTGTGTCCCGAACTGATATCAAAATCTAAAACCGCATCAATAATCGCACATTTTTGAGTTTTTTCGTCGCTAACAATGTAAGTAAAAGTGGCGGTTTCTTTATCGTAAAAATGTTGAATTTTCATAAGAATTTATTTTGAAAATATTTTTACTTTTTTGTTTTTAGGGGTTTGATTTTATTGGTTTTTTTTGTGGAGCAATTGGGTTTGGGCTAGAATTATTCTAGCCCAAACGCCTCAATTAAATTTAATTATTCCGCAGATTTGTTACGTTTTTTTTCAGTGCTTGACATTTTAGCGTCGCGCTCTTCATCTTTTACCGATTTTTTTGTTGATTTACTAACGCCAAGTTTGGCGCGAACTAAATCTTCAATTTCTTCAGCAATTTTTGGATTTTCTTTCAAATAAGCTTTAGTATTTTCTTTGCCTTGTCCGATTTTAGTGCCTTTGAAAGCATACCAAGAGCCAGATTTTTCAAGGATTTCAAACTTAACGCCCAAATCAATAATTTCGCCAATTCTAGAAACTCCTTCGCCATAAATTATTTCAAACTCCGCAGTTTTAAATGGTGGAGCGACTTTATTTTTTACAACTTTGACCTTAGTTTCATTGCCCAAAACTTCTTCTTGATCTTTGATTGCATTGCCACGACGAATATCAAGACGAACCGAAGCATAAAATTTTAAAGCATTTCCTCCAGTTGTAGTTTCAGGATTACCAAACATAACGCCAATTTTCATACGAATTTGGTTGATGAAAATTACTGTTGAATTGCTTTTAGAAACAGTTGAAGTTAATTTACGCAAAGCTTTGCTCATCAAACGCGCTTGTAAACCCATTTGATTGTCGGCCATGCCACCCTCAAGTTCAACTTGCGGAACCAATGCCGCCACTGAATCGATAACGATTAAATCAACCGCGCCCGAACGCACCAAAGTATCGGTAATTTCAAGAGCCGCTTCGCCATTATCAGGTTGCGAAATAATTAAATCATCGAGATTGATGTGTAAATTTTTAGCATAAGCGGGGTCGAAAGCATGTTCAGCGTCAACGAAAGCACAAGATAAACCCGCTCTTTGCGCTTCGGCGATCGCATGAAGTGTTAATGTAGTTTTTCCCGAACTTTCAGGTCCGTAAATTTCAATAATTCTGCCACGAGGATAACCGCCAACACCTAGAGCAACATCGAGAGCGAGTGATCCACTTGGGATAACTTCGATATCAAGTTGCGGGCGATCACCATATTTCATCGCCGAACCTTTACCAAATTGTTTGTCGATTTGTGATAATGCGGATTCGAGGGCTTTTTTGCGGTCGATATTTGTCATAATTTCTCCTAAAAGTTAGTTTATTTGTTGTGTTAAAATTTTTATTATTGTAAAAAATATTTTTCTAGAAAATTTTTATTTTTAACTATTTTTCAATATAAAAAATAGATATAAAAAATTTCAAAGTAAAAATAAATTTTACAATATTTTTTATTAAATATTTATAAAATTTACTAAGAAAAAATTATTTCTTTAATAAATTTAACATTGTTTCACCGAGTAGCGAAGGGCTTTCAGCCACAACGATACCTGCCGATTTCATCGCCTCGATTTTATCTTCGGCTCCACCTTTTCCGCCAGAAATAATCGCACCAGCGTGACCCATTCTGCGTCCTGGAGGTGCAGTTCTGCCAGCGATAAAGCCAACCATTGGTTTTTTACGACCTTTTTTAGCTTCGAGTCGTAAAAATTCCGCTGCTTCCTCTTCGTCAGTTCCGCCGATTTCGCCAATCATAATCATGGCTTGAGTTTCTTCGTCAGATAAAAACATATCGAGGCAATCGATAAAATTCGTGCCGTTAACTGGATCGCCACCAATACCGATGCAAGTAGTTTGACCAAGTCCAACTTTAGTGGTTTGGTGAACAGCTTCATAGGTTAAAGTGCCTGAACGTGAAACGATTCCGATTTTTCCACGTTTGTGAATATGACCGGGCATGATACCAATTTTGCATTCTCCCGGCGTAATAACTCCAGGGCAGTTTGGACCAACTAAGCGTGATTTTGAACCTTTCAAAGCCTTTTTAACTTTAACCATATCAAGCACAGGAATTCCTTCGGTGATGCAAATTATTAGTTCGATTTCAGCATCGATGGCTTCGATGATGGCATCAGCTGCAAATGCCGGTGGCACATAAATTACCGAAGCGTTGCAATCGGTTTTTTTACGAGCGTCGAAAACCGTGTCGAAAACTGGCAATTCAAGATGTTTGGTGCCACCTTTTCCCGGCGTAACTCCGCCAACCATTTTTGTTCCGTAAGCGATTGCTTGTTCGGAATGAAAAGTGCCTTGCGAACCCGTGAATCCTTGGCAAATAACTTTTGTATTTTTATTGATTAGAACTGACATTTTTTATTTTATTAATTTAAGAAAATTTAAAATTGTTAATCGTAATTTAGTTTTGCGAAGTATATTCTTTAACCGCTTTTACAATTTTTTCGGCGGCATCGCCTAAATCATTGGCGGCAATAATTGCCAAGCCTGATTTTGCCAGAATTTCTTTGCCCAAATCGACATTCGTTCCTTCAAGACGAACTACTAAAGGAACGCTCAAACTAACTTCTTTGGCGGCTTCGATAATGCCGTTAGCGATAATGTCGCAACGCATAATTCCACCAAAAATATTAACTAAAATTCCTTTTACGTTAGCGTCGGATAAAATAATTTTAAATGCTGCCGTAACTTTTTCACGAGTAGCGCCACCGCCAACATCGAGGAAGTTAGCTGGCGAAGAGCCATAAAGTTTGATGATGTCCATCGTAGCCATCGCCAAACCTGCGCCATTAACCATGCAACCGATTTGACCATCCATTTTAATGTAGCTCAATTCATATTTTGAAGCTTCAATTTCAAGAGCCTCTTCTTCATCAAGATCGCGAAGTGATTTGATGTCATCGTGACGATGTAAAGCATTATCGTCAAAATTAATTTTGGCATCGAGAGCGATAATATCGCCTTCGGCAGTTTCAACTAAAGGATTGATTTCAATTTGTGAAGCGTCTTTTGCGACGAAAGCTTCATAAAGTGAGAAAACTAATTTTGTAAATTTTTTCAAGGTTTCGCCTTTTAAACCTAAGCCATAACCTAGTTTACGCGCGTGGCAACCTTGAATTCCAGTAGCTGGATCGATGCTTACCGAAATAATTTTTTCTGGATGCTCAACGGCAACTTCTTCAATTTCAACGCCACCTTCGGTTGAAGCCATGAAAACTATAGTTTTAGTTTTGCGATCAACAACTGCCGAAAGATAATATTCTTTTTTAATGTTTGAACCGGCTTCGATGTAAAGTCTTTTGACTTGTTTGCCTTCAGGTCCAGTTTGATGCGTAACCAAAACTTTTCCAAGAATTTGTGAAGCTTTTTCTTTAACTTCTTCGATTGATTTAACGACTTTAACGCCACCCGCTTTACCGCGACCGCCAGCGTGAATTTGAGCCTTAACCACAAAAACTTTATGACCTGCGGACTCAAGTTGTTTTGCCGCTTCAATTGCTTCGGGAATTGAAAAAGCTGGATGACCTTCGGGAACTGCAACATTAAATTGTTTTAGCAATGCCTTTGCTTGATATTCGTGAATATTCATTTGATTTTGAATTTTAATTGGTAATAATTAAATTTAAGTTTACGCATTTTACAAATTGATTTTTAACTTGGCAATCAATTAATGAAAAATATCTTAGTCACTCGTTCCAAAAATCGTTCTAAGAAACTAAAAGAAGCCCTTGAGACCTTTGGTTATAAGGTTTTTATTGAACCACTTTTTTCGGTTAAAAAAAATTTTATTTCAAAAAATTTATTATTAGAAAATACTCAAGAAATTTCTAATATTTTAATTTCAAGCGCTAACGCAATTTACATTTTGAAAGAATTAAAAATATCAAAAGAAACGCCGATTTACGCCGTTGGATCAAGCACCGCTAATAAAATAAAAAAACTCGGTTACAAAAATATTTTTTATCCAAAAAAATCATCGGGCTTAGAGCTTTATAAAATTATAATTAAAAATCTTAAACCTCAAATTATCCATTATTTCCATGGCGAAAAAATTAGTTTTGATTTTAAAAAAAAGTTGCAAAAAAAAGGCTTTGAAGTAAAAAATTTTGAAGTTTATAAAACATCCGAAATAAAAAATTTTTCAAAAGAACTCAAGGAATTTAGCTTAAATAATAAATTTGATGAAATTTTAATTTTTTCACAAAATTCACTAGAAATTTTTAATAAAATATGTCAAAAATATAATCTTATTGAATATTTTAATTGGGCAAGCATAATATGTATAAGCAAAAAAATTGAAAAAAATGCTCAAAAAATTGGATTCAAAAAAACTCAAATTTTTCAAAAAAATCCTGTTTTAAATAAATTTTTATGACACAAGATAACAAAATTATTTCCGAATCAAAAACTGCTAGAACTCCTAAAAATAAAGGCTTTAGCAATGTTTTATTAAAATTATTTTTAGTGGTGGTTGTCACTTTTGTATGTTTGATGGTTTATAAAAACTTACAAATTAAGAGTGAAATTGCGATTAAAAAACCAATTTTAAATAAAAATGATCAGGGTAAAGAGGAATCAATTCTTGATATTTCAGATGAATATAAAAATGATCCCGAAAACGAAACCACAGTTCACGATTTAAACATTAGTGAAATTAAGGAAAGGGGTGCAGAATTTGTTTATCAACTCCTTATTAAAAATCAGGTTCAAATTGAAGATATAAATAATCAATTGCGTAATTTTAAAAGCGATTTTGTTAAGCTAAAAAGTCAAGAAAAACTTAATAAACTTGTGATAAATTATGTTGAATTGCGCGATAAATTATTTAGTGGCGAAGACTGTAAATCGCAAATTGAAAGCTATGACTTATTGTCAATTAGTGATGAATTTTTGCATAGTAAATTTTTGGTAATAAAAGAAAATTACGATCAATTTTTGACTCAAGAAAAATTAATGGCATCCTTTAAATTAATTGCCAACGAACTAATTATAAACAAAAATTATGATGAAAAAAATTCCAATTTAATTGATAAATTTCGTCATAATTTTAATAAATTAGTGGTAATTCGCAAAGTAAAAAATCTTGATCCAAATCAAATTGATGGCTTTATTAATCAAATTGAATTGGCACTTTCCAAAAAAAATTATCAAGAAGCTCTCGATAAAATACTCGCTCTTGATAAATCATATTTTAACATTGTACAAAAATTTCTTGAAGAGTTAAATGTTATGATTGAAACTCAAAATGCCGACAAAGAAATTATTAAATATTTAAAAAGCTTAACCTAGATTCTTATATTATGTTGACAATATTATGGTATATTTTTTTAGTTTTTATTTTAACCACTTCTCTCGTTTGGATCATTGAAAACAATGGCTCAATCGTTATAAATTGGCTTGGATATGAAGTTCAAACCGACATTCTAACTTCACTTCTAATATTTGCTTTTTTTCTTACTTTTGTTGCGTTAATTTCTTATTTTTTAACCAGATTATTAGCAATAAAATTTCCACAATTACTAAAATTATTATTTAAAAAAAGTTATACCAAAAAACTTGAACAAATTATAATTAATCATCATCGAGGTTTTGAAACCTTGTCGAAGCTTTTATTGGCAATGGAAGTCGATGATTTTGAAAATGCTAAAAAAATTCATAAAGATTTTTCAAAACAAATTAAATATAAAAATTTGAATAATTTTTTCGAAGCCAAATTTGCGGTCGAAAAAGGCGATTTTACTGCTTCGGAAGAATATTTTTCACAATATAAAGATAACCAACATGCTAAAATTTTATTACTAAAATCAAAATTAAAAATTGCCATAAAAAATCAAGAAGATCAAAAAGCAATTGCAATCGCTAAAGAAATTTTAGCTCTAAAAAAAGATAGTTTAAAAACCGCTCAAGAACTCTTAAAACTTTACCAAAAAAATGGCAATTGGCAATCGATTAAATCTTTAATCAAAGATTTTGGTGCGGATAAATTTGGAGATGAATTGCAAAAACGCGATCTCGTAATTTTAAATACTTCTCTCGCTCAAGAATCATTGAGAAACAAGAAATATCTTGGCGCCATCAAATATTCTAAAATGGCACTTTCCAACAATGAACAATTTTTACCAGCCAATCAAATCTTGATAAAAGCTTGGATAAAACTTGGTTTCAAATTTAAAGCGATTTCGATTATTAAAAATTTATGGAAAGAAAATCCGCACATTATTTTGGCTGAACTTTACGGCGCGATCTATCGAAAAGCTTCTTTGAAAAATCGTATTCATGCTATAAAAAAATTGGCAATTCTTAATTCGAACGTGACCGCCGGAAATATCGCCATTGCCCTTGTAGCTTATCGCGCTAGCTCTTTCCAAATCGCTAAAGAATTTTTAAATTTAGCAATTGTAAATGAAAAAACTCACAGTCTTTACAAACTTTTAGCCTACACCGAGAAGCGTTTGGGCAATAATGACGAATTTTTTAAAAATATCACAATTGCAAAAATGTTGCCGAAAGATAGTAACTACTCTTGCACAAATTGCGGACACAATTCTTCTAAATGGAGCGCTACCTGTGAGAAATGCTCATCTTACGATTCAATTCAATGGAATAATTAATTATGAAAAATCTCGAACAAATTATTGAAAATGCTTTTGAAAAACGCACAGAAATAAATTTTCAAACCAATGGAGAAATTCGCGATGCGGTTAATGAAATAATGAATAAACTCGATTGTGGAAATTTAAGAATTTGTCAAAAAATTAATAATTCTTGGCATGTAAATCAATGGTTAAAAAAAGCTATTTTGTTATCATTTCGCTTAAATGATAATTACATCACCGAACTAGATAAATCAAGTGGCGACGCCGTTAAATTTTTTGATAAAATTGCTCTTAAATTTGCAAATTGGAGCGAAAATGACTTTCGTCAAGCCGGCTTTCGTGCCCTCAATGGAGCGGTTGTTCGTTATTCAGCTTTTATCGCTAAAAATGTAGTTTTGATGCCATCTTTCGTAAATCTCGGAGCTTTTGTTGACGAAGGCACGATGGTTGACACCTGGGCAACTATTGGTTCTTGTGCTCAAATTGGAAAAAACTGTCACATTTCAGGCGGAGCTGGAATTGGAGGCGTTCTCGAGCCTCTTCAAGCCAATCCAGTTATTATTGAAGATAATTGTTTTATCGGCGCTAGAAGTGAAATTGCCGAGGGCGTTATCGTTGAAACTGGTTCGGTAATTTCAATGGGAGTTTATATCGGAAGTTCAACCAAAATTATTGACCGCGAAACCGGAGAAGTTTTTTATGGTCGAGTTCCCGCCTACTCAGTTGTAGTTCCGGGTAATGTTGCCACTTCGTCAAAAAGCGATAAAAATTTATCACTTTATTGTGCGGTGATAGTTAAAAAAGTCGATGAAAAAACGCGCTCCAAAACTTCTATTAACGAACTTTTGCGCGATTAATGTCGTTTGGAAATTTTTTTACCATTTTAATTTTTGTAACTATAAGTTTAGCAATTTTATTCTTTATAAAAACCCGCACCACGAGAGTAATAGCCTTAATCTCTTCGCATTTAACAATCATACTTCTTTTTAATATTTACCTAGAACATTTTGTTAATTTTAAAGAAATAGTTTTAGTAATTAGTATTTATTCGATGGTTATTTTATTTTTAATTTCCAACAACAAATCCTTCTTAATTGATTTAAAAGACGAGGAAAGTGCAACTAGCAAAAAAAATCTGATAAAATTTCACGGACCAATAGGAATTACAATACTTGGCACCACAATTTGCATTTTACTTATTGCAATAAGTATGCCTGAAATTAGTTCAATAATTCAGCAAAAAAAAATTGATCGCAAAAATGAATTATCGATCAACCCTTTGATATTGCCTTCACACCCCGCTCACATTGCCGTTAAAAAATTTTATTTGGGCAAAAAATTCAACGATAATAATTCTGATAATGTTGCCATCGCTTTGGAAAAAAATGAAAAAACGCGAGCCAAACTCAAAGACAAACTTTCAGATAATGTTATTTTAAAAAGAACATCGGATATTATTTTAATCATCGTCGCTTCTCTCACCGCTTTATTGATACTTTCTAATAAAAAAACTAACCAAACTTTATCGTGAATATTTATCAATTTTTTCGTCCATTAATTTTCAAAATCGAACCTGAAAAAGCTCATAATTTAGCGTTAAATTATTTAAAATTTTTGCCAAAATTTTCTGCGCTTTTGGCGACATCCAAAAATTATGAAAATTTAAATAATTCTTTATGGAATTTAAATTTTTCGAATCCGGTTGGAATGTCCGCCGGCTTTGATAAAAATGCCGAAATTATCAATTCACTTTTTAATTTTGGATTTGGATTTGTCGAGGCAGGAACTACAACGCCAATTGCTCAAACCGGCAATGAACAACCGCGAATTTTTCGTTTAATTGAAGATAATGCGATAATTAATCGTCTCGGTTTTAATAATTTAGGAGCTAATTATTTTTACGAAAATCTTTTAAAAACACACAAAACTTCATCACAAATAATTGGAGTTAATATTGGCAAAAATAAAGACACAATCGACGCTTGTTCCGATTATATTTTGCTTCTTGAAAAATTTTATAATCATGCCGATTATATAACTATCAACATTTCGTCGCCCAATACTAAAAATTTACGCGACCTTCAAAATGAAAATTTACTCAATGATTTTTTACAAAAAATCTCTCAATGTAAAAATAATTTACAAAAAATTTCACACAAAAATACGCCAATTTTATTAAAAATCGCCCCCGATCTTGGGTTCGATCAACAAAAAAATATCGCTAAAATCGTTATCGACAACAACATCGATGGAATCATAATTAGCAACACTACAATCGCCCGTGATTTAAATTTAAAAAGCTCTAAATCCCTTGAAATTGGTGGCTTAAGTGGCAAACCGCTTTTTGAAAAATCCAACGAAGTTTTGTGTAATTTTTATCGCTTAACCGACGGTAAAATTCCATTAATTGGCGTTGGTGGAATTTCTGACGCGCAAGATGCTTACACTAAAATTAAAAATGGCGCATCTTTAATTCAAATTTATTCGGCTTTTATTTATCAAGGTTTTGGATTGGTTGAAAAAATCAAAAAACAATTAAGTGAAAATTTAAAAAAAGACGGCTTTAAAAATATCTCTGAAGCGGTTGGCTGTAATGTTAAATAATATATTATCTACTTTATAAAAAATCTAAAAACCCAAAAAAAAACCCAAATCTTATCGCGAATACGGCGATTTACTCGCCGTGAAGGTTCTTCGCGTTAAAAAAATAGCCTAAACGGCTATTTTTAGCGAAGAACGGGATCATGAGCGAAGCGAAGCAATCCCCGTCGTGAATCTTTTTCGAAGAAAAAGATGAAACGTTTATCAACAAAAAAATTCCAAAAAAACCCAAATCTTATCGCGAATACGGCGATTTACTCGCCGTGAAGCGATTCAATTTTTTCCTAAATTTGCTTTAGCAAATTTAAATAGACCTTACTTTGCTTTAGCAAATTTAATGCGTAGCAGAAGTAATCGGTTGTAAAGTGAAATAATAATGTCTTT
>SXGQ01355453.1_pt1 | contig 12048 bp, 14 predicted proteins | sample 3178371 | NCBI WGS metagenome assembly SXGQ01 (sample SAMN11356859, study PRJNA531348) | freshwater metagenome | isolation source: freshwater sample F1-20 | place: China: Fuxian Lake, Yuxi | collected 2017-12-25 | reverse complement strand
TGCGGATAAGGGAAGGGCAGCTGGAGGAATCCAGAGAGCGCGAAGCGTTGCTCAAGGTTGCCATTAACACTCCTGTGGATATGCAGAGTTGGGCCGATAGTTCGAGGAATGCAATGTGGACAGAAATGTGCGTTCTTGTGAGGAAGGTCAATGCTTACGAGGCGCGCGGGCAATGAGAGCCAATGTGTTGACGAGGGCACCGAAGTTCAATTGCTTCAACCGCAGTGGCATAGGGAAAAGTCGTGGCTAAAAGAGGCAAGACACGTCCAACAAAAAAAGGTCAGAAGCCACAGCTGAAACGAACAAGCCCAGGCTTGTCATCCCATACCAGAAGTCAAGGCCAAGGATCACATGGTGAGTACCACTTCTTTTGCCGAATTGGCTATTGCCTTCCAGGTCCTTACTGGACTTGTGCCTGCACATGACAGCTCGGACCAGAAAGTTACAATGCAAGCTCGAACCCACTTCTTTGAGTGCGCTTCGAGGCGCCATACTGGGAGGAGACATCGCTCCCTACAAGTGGAACGCCACGAGTGACGTCTTGAGGAGGCTGCGCTTCCAACATGGACCTGGCATTGACGGCAGACCTGTCTTCCCTGGTTGGAGCCACTTTTGTGCGGTGTGGATCAGAGCACACATGGAGCAGGCCATCATCACTGGAGGCCACAGGCAGATGCACTGGGCGCCCAACATGGACAGATTGCCTAAGCCGATGTGGAGGCCTGGTGCTCCTATTGGCTTCGAGGCGGCTATGCGATGGATGCAGGCCAGGAACCTGGACAAGGAGATCACCCTGGCTCCTGGGTCAAATGGAGCTTGCAGCTCCACTGACATCATCGTACCAAAACCAGCTGGAACCTGCAATGGCAGACTCAGAATCAGAGGCAAACAACCAGCTGCGGTGGCCATGGCACAGCAGGTTCCTGTGATTACCATGCCGAGCATGGCCACGCCAAGACCAAGGGCGACCTACGACAAGCCAAAGACTGGCCTGGATGATCTTACACCTGAGGAGGAGACTGAAGTGGCCCAGCTCAGTGGCATCAAGCGCAACCAGGCTCTCAAGCGAATGGGCCACAACAAGAACGCCGAAGAGAGTGGCAAGCACTACATCTTGGAGGCTGTGGATGGGTCACTGAAGTGCAGAGATTGCGACATGGCAGGCAGATGGTCTGAATGGCCTTTCTTTGCAGTGCGGGCCAAGTGCAAACGAGGTTACAATGGCGAATCAATCGTCAGAGGCAAGATGAGGACCATGGCTGTTCAGCACAACACTGATGCTGAGGTGCAGGGCAGACACGTTGTGGACCTTGATCCTGAACTGGAATGCCGAAACTGCATGAGTGTACAGCCCAGAACTGTGAAACACTTCATCTTCTTGAAGGCACTCTGCCAGCGTGCTGGCTCCGCGGGTGCTTGAAAAGACTAGCTCGTCTGCCCTTTGAATCTCAAGGGCCCTTGGATGTGCGCTGCTGCGGGTCACTACAGCTGCTCATGGGTGATCGGATCTCTGGGTTGTGACCTCAGGGAAGGCTTAGGTAGCGCTGAAATTGGCGCTTTGGATTGTTCGGCTCTTTGTGGGCTCGTTTTTGGCTTTGAAATTCTGTACGGTCCAGCATGGTGGCTGTGCAAAGCAATACCCCCAATCTTGTTGAAGCTCGAGGTCTTTGTCAGCGAAAGCCAGGTACTTGTCGTCGACTTCCAGTGCCTCCATCTGCTTCATGATGGCCCGCTCTTCTTTCAAGCTCTTGGCTTGCCGCAACTGCTTCACCAGTTCCGTGTGCTGGGCGGCGTCTTTGCACACCTGCTGCATCAGATCCAGCTTCAACAAGACGTACTGCAGCCAAGGGCTGCAGGATCTCATGCAGATCGCTTGCGCGCACCAGCTCGCTTGCGTTTTTTTTCCCCTTGTGCCCCATGGATGTCATCCAAAGCCTCCTCCTCCGTGATGCCATTCATTCGCGCCCAACAAGATACGCAATAGTGGGTCACAGCCGACTCAGCGGGCGGGTCAGTTTCCAGCTCGTGTGCCCGCAGCAGTTTCCACACCGCTTTCTGTTTCATGCACTGAACTTCGGTTCCGCAGTCTCCGCATGGAGGGCGACTCTGGAACCCACCCGCGATGCGCTTGGGCGCAGGCTTTGTCTTTGCTTTCAGGTCACGAGATTCAAGCACGATTGGCTCCGCCCCGTGCTGGGGGGGAAGCTTGTAGGCTTCCTCCATGGCAGCAAATTGCTCCTCGTACCGCTGCAACTTCTGGGCTTCCTTGGCCTGCCTCTTGGCCTGCGCTTGTCGCACCCTCTTCTTGGCCAGGGCGATCTTCTTGGGGTCGATCTGTGCTTCCGCCACCAGCTGGATTTCACCCATTGAACTACTGGACTCGTTGCCGCAAGGATGCTGGCGACCTCCCCCTGCAGCTTCCCCATGGCCAGCAGAAAGAGTACCAGGATTTCCCGCAGGAGGGCCAGCGGAAGGATCTCGGTTTTCTCGCCATTTGGTCCAATCGTCTGCCTGCTGCCATTCCGCCCAATGTCCGCCTTTGGTGGTGGTCAACTCCTCGTGGTCGGCTTTCCAATAACCCTCACCTTTGGTCGAGGGCGGCTCCACGGACCAGTGGCGTTCCCACGAAGAACGTGAAGAAGCGATGCTGAGCTTGGAGATACTCTGGGTCACAGATTCAGCAGCGGAACTCTCGGAAATCTCGGCACATGACGCAGCTGACTGCGCGGGTTGACATGCGGAGGATCGTTTCAAACAAGCCTCCAATTCCGCGACTTGCTTCTGGAGCTCTGCCAACTTCTGCAAGGCGTGCTGGGGCGTGTGTGGGGGGGCCACCCTGAAAGTCTTGAGCCGATGCGGCTACGGTCGTCGTATGAGTCGCTCGTGGTGTGTGTTGGCACATGTACCCTCACTTCGCACATGCACTTATGAGGTTGCAATGAAACCGCCCCGCCCCCCCCGCATCACATATCGTTAAAGGCGTGTCAAAGCAAACTAATGCAACAACGCGGGACTCTTCGATATAATAACATGCCGCCGTCCTTTTCAACAAGAAAAAACCCGCGCGAGGGAATCTTATACGATGCAACTGGACAGAGACGGCCCTAGACATTGTGTTCTTCGGCTTGAAAGCCCCATGATAATACAGTTACTAGAGGGGGGGGAGGGGAACATCGTGGGCAGCAACATGATCGGCGGCCGGGAAAGCGATTGTTTGGTCAGGTTTGTACTGCCTGACAACCTGGGATAACCTAGGGTCCTAGACATTGTGATATTGCGCCCTCTCTGCTGCTGCCATTAACTTGAACGACTATGAATGTGATGCCCGACATGTTAGATGTCCCCCAAGTGCACAAGTAAACCTACGCGCACGGGAAGATTCAAAAAAATGCTCCCCCAGGATGCAAGTAAAAATCCCGCATGTGGGATTTTTTATATCAACCCAACCGACCAGAAAAAAACGAGGAGGTCTGAGAAGTCCCACATTCGAGCAGAATAAAAGAGGGCATCCCAGAGTTGCGTTCTTCGGTTTTTCTCACATAGCGCAAACAAGCGCTCAAGAATTCCATCTGACTGTCCGCGAAGCAATTTGCCGATAGTGATCAGTGGCAGACTCGGAGGGCTCCCTGTGCACGAACATTTCTCATCGCTCATCGGCAGACTCGGAGGGCTCATCTTGGGTGTGGAGGATCGAGGCACATGGGCTCATGGATGGCGATTGCCATGATGCCTGTTTTCTTTGTGCTTGGCAGAGGCTGTCATTTGGTCGGCCTCATTCGTCTCGTTGAGGTGAAGGGCAAGATGATGGACTACCTCTTCTCTAGCTTTTATGAGATGAGAGCAGGACTACTTGGGTTCCGCTGTCGTGCGGTGAGCATTTCGTTCATCGGTAGCATCATTGAAGCTAATTTGCAGATCTGTGGTTCACCTGGTCTCTTTGGGTTCGACAGCGCTCTACTGTTGGGGTGTGATGGATCGATGTCCTTGGGATCATGGATGATGGTAGCCATGGTGTTTAGGATCATGGCTGACAAGAATTATTCATATAGCCAAGCTTGGCTTGGATGCATGGGGGCTCATTGAGGCATTGATCGGGCTGCACTTTGGCTTTGTTAGTGGTGGTGGCGAGGAGCTGAATTTGCCAATACAATCGGTATCGAGTTTGCGCTGGCGACAGCCCGGAACAAACATTCAGACACGACGACGCAGAGATGGGAAGGCTAGGCGCTGCTATGTCTTTGTGTCTACTTTGATTGGCAACACCATGAGGCGTCAAGTCGATGCACACTGTGACTACTGGCGGTTTGGATCGAACTGGAGGACAAGGATCGTAGTATCGCTGCTGTGGTTCGTTTTGTATTCAGTGGGTGGTGTATGCTATTGGCGATCATCCGAGCGAGGTGCTGATTTGATGAGAAAAGTTGTTGGTAAGGGAGGAGGAAGTGATGGGGTGCAAGAGAGCAGGGCGCAAGCCTGTGTGATCCTCCCCCAAGAGGATGGGGTGCAAGAGAGCAGAGGCTTAGACACTGTGGACCTCCCCCATACCTGTCATATAGGAGGTGGTGGAGGAAATTGGCGGTGGGGCTTCACTGGTAAGGCCGATGCCATGGTTTGGATCTGCGATTTCGATAGAGATGAGCACATGTTGTTTCATGCATGGCTTAGTGGAGCAAGAAGATGCTGCGTAGCACCTCGATGGTGTTTGGTGGCGCCAGTTCCTTCTTGGAACAGGCGGACTCTGCCTTTGAGATTAAGCGATGCAGATCGCCTGATTGAGACCCTGATTCCTGGATTCCGCATTGTCGCATTCGTTGCTGAAAATGAGTTTTTGTTTAAGATGAGGAGTATGAGTATGACTGTGACTATGACTATGTCTATGACTATGTTTGTGGCCTTGGACCTGCCTGGGAGGGAGGATCCCTTCTTTGACTCCCTGAGTGACTGGGATCCATGGCCTTCCATCCGAGTGGGCGAGGCCGCGCATCCTGGCCCAAGGAATTTGGTTTCTGTGGCCCAGGCAGCAGGCAATCCTTTGGCCTCAAAGTCATTTGGCAAGTTTCCAAAGGGCGACTACTCAATCATGATGGTGAATCCTGGTTCTCTCAGGCCCCACGCTGCCGAGGTTACCAGCTGTGGTGCCGACGTGATTGGGGTCGTCGAACATGGGATCGCACGAGCTTCAGAGAAACCATTCTGGCTAGCAATGCATCGGATGGGCTACAACACCAGATATGGAAAATCTGTGGCGGCAGTCAAGGGCTCTAGCTGCTCTGCTGGACCAGGCAAAGGCGTGTTGCTGAGTAGTCGAGGACCACCTCTGAGGCTGACTAAGTTGCCTGAGGGAATCACCAATGGAGACACGCCTTGGCTCTATTCGGCCATTCACCCTTTGTCCAATGGCTTGAGCTTGGTGGTGATCATAGTCTATGGTACTTCAAAAGTTGGCACTCAGGCTGATCAACAAAATGAGTCGCTTTTCAACATCGCCTTGGATCTGATGGTCCAGTTCCAAGGCCAGCCGACGATTGTCATGGGGGACTTCAACAGAACTCCCGAGAACTCGAAGACGATGGCCCTTTTCGGTCAATATGGGCTGTTCGATCTCGCTGTGGAGGCCGAGAGACGATTTGGAGAGATGATCATACCCACTTGCTATGACTCGGTGGATGGAACAAGGTTGGACAGAATCTATGCTAACGAGCTCTGTCTCCGAGCCTTCACCTCGTTTTGGAGCGGATTTGTCGGGCAGATTCGAACGCACATGGCAGTGGGGGCCACGTTCTCGTGGAAAAGGTTGAATCAAGATGTGCCTCGACCTGTTCTGCCACGACTCCTCAAGGCAGTCCCTGATAAGAAGTTGGTGGCTGTCTTTGAGAAGGACTACTGGGACGATGACAATGAGCAGAAACTTTGGACTGCCGCTATAGAGGAGAATGTAGATGAACTTTACACGACTTGGTCAGGTGTAACCGAGGAGCTCCTCCTTCGGGCCGCCAGGGAGAATGGTGAAGTGACTTCCAGCAAACATCGAGGAAGAGGCCGAAAACACGTGACCATCCCGCGGCCGCAGTATAGCATGAAGGCCAAGACCGCGAGGAATGGAGACTTCGAACCACAAGGAGTGAACCACGACCTTTGCACCAGACAGCTTACCAAGCAGATGAGAAGACTCGAGAAGTACTACCTGTTGGTTCAGTGCCTTTCAGACCAAAACCGCGAGGAAGCTGACCAGACTTGGCGATCAATTCTCAAGAGTGGTTCCTATCCAGGCTTTCGGAGGGCGCAAGACTTCTTTGCTTGGAAGTTCAGGGCCACACCTGGCTTTGGTTGGGAATTATCGATCACTGATCTCGACATTCTCAGGTTTCTGATGAATGCTACCGAGCAGATCATCAAAGGCAAGATACGTCTGGGAGCCAAAGAAAAAAGTGAGAAGTTCCGCGAGCGACTTTATGGTGACAAATCTGGTGCCCTCATAGGCAAGACCCTTCGGGACCTGCCCCACCCTCCTTTGTCGGGTATCCAAGGGCTTGATGGGCAGTGGCACACCGAACATGCTCACATGCGCTGTCGATTTGTTCTCTGGAATTTTCGGCCGAAACGAAGGGAAAACCGAAGTCGACTGGGAGCAGGCTACTTCGCTTGTTGACCAGTGCATTGAGCAAAGAAAAGAATGGAATTTGCCAAGCCTGTCCTTTGCTCATTGGAATGAGAGAATCAACAGATCCAAGCATAGTCAGCGTGGGCTTGATGGCTGGTCCAACTCTGAGTTTGCGGTATTGCCCGAAAATACGGTGGATAAGCTTTTCCTCGTATTTGATGCCGTCGAGTGGACAGGGCGGTGGCCATGCTCTACCGCGGAGGGTGTCATAGCTCTGCTGATCAAAGAGGACAGCAACTACATGGTGAACAAGTTGCGGCCGATTTCAGTATTGGCCTCGATGTACCGAGTTTGGGCCACACTGCGAATGCAGTCCATGACTGAGTGGGTGGCGTCTTGGGCGCCTCGGTGCCTCTTCGGTTCGGTAAAACACGGAGATCGGAGCGACGGCTGGATGAGTACCGCTGTCGCCATCGAACTTGCCCAGACTGCTCCCGACGCAGCTGGCCAGAAGTTGGTGGGCATGGTGCTGGATTTCGTGAAAGCCCACAATCGGCTATTGCGCATCGTTGTATTCCATGCGGCGACTAGACTCGGCCTTGCGCCAGTTGATCAGCCAGGCATGCTGCGCGCCTGGGACTCGTTCGTGAGAAATTGTCGCCGCCGCTTCCGACTGGCAGGCGGTCTTGGACAGGGTTTCACCTCTGCGAACGGGTTTGAAGGCGACCCACTTGCATGCCTTGCGATGAATATCACGGCTTATGTGATCATTCTCAAACTGAGCATCGCAGATCCACTTTTGGATATTGAGTTCTTCGCGGACAATGGGGTGATCAGAGCCAAGACCTTCGGTCAGCTTGCGGCTGCCATATCCCTGCTTGAGTGGCTACAGCATATTTTGGACTTTGAGGTTTCTGCCACCAAGTCATGGGTATATGGCACCACGCAGGCGCTTCGATCACAGATCCGAACACTCCTGTTCAAAGGTGAACCGATTGCATTGAAACTCCAGGGCATTGAACTCGGAGCCCAGCTTGCCTATGCTCGTCAACGCAGACTTGGCAATTTGACAATTCGCATCAACAAAGCCCTTGCTACTTTAGAGGGGATCAGCCGTTTGCCTGTGGACCTCAATCTCAAATCTCGATGGGTCCGCAGCACTGCGAACCGACAACTTGCTTACGCCATTGGTTGCTGTCCACCAAGCACCACTGACATGAACATGTTGCGGTCTGCGGCCTGTAAAGCAGTGTACACGAATGGAGGTCGCTACAGAAGCCAAGAGCTGGTTCTTCATGTATTAGCACCTGCTTTTACAGATCCTGCCATGGATGCATCTTGGACAATGCTTTGCGATGTGAGGAGGTTCATTGCGAAATTCCCAGCCAGAATTGGCCAAATCATCGACATATTGACCGAGGCGCAGAATACCGAGGGCAAACATGGCTACAAAGGCCCTGTCATCAACATGGTCGAAGCTTTCAAGGACTTGAAGTGGACTTTTCGGCCTTCAAAAGACGACATTCTTGTTGATAGAGGCGAAGGCAGAGTAGAGCTTCCATTGCTTGGTTCAAATCTTGCGGTCTGGAAAGACCTGTTTGTCACAGACTTCCAGCAAGCCATGTGGACTCGCGTCAGGAAGAAGCGAAAGGCCTACTCCGACCTCCAAGACACAGATGTGGAAGCGACTCAGTCTGCAGTGAAGAAACTTCCCAGGGACGACCAAGGCCTCGTGCGCATGATTCAATCAGGTGCCAGGAGGGACGTAGCCAACTTGGTTCATTGCGGCATCCGCAAAGATCTTCGTTGCAGTTGCGGTTTTGAACCAGAAACACTGGAACAAATGTTTTTGGATTGCCCTGACAGGGCCGCCTCGAGGAATGTCAGCAACCAGCTCCTTGCTGCCTTTAGGAAGCTTCCCTGGGATACGCTTCGGCATTGTCTTGTTCCTGTGGACACTGGTATTATAGCGGCACGAGAGAGACTTTTCGACACTGTTGAGGCACCTCAGCGAACCTCAATCTCTGTTGATATTAAGGGCACCACTGCGGTCAAAGTCTGGGGGGATGGCTCCTGTCGGCCTCCCACATGCAGGCTTACTCGACGATCGACTTTCGCGATTCACTCAGAACAATATGAGTACGTCTCTGTCATTGGAGGATGGGAGCAATCTGCTCCTAGAGCCGAATTGATGGCGATCCTCGCCGCCCTTAGACTGGACATTGGTGAGCTTGAGTGTATTGGGGACTGCAAGTCGATGCTCGACCTCGCTCGGCAGAGGCAAAAGGTCCAGGTTACTTGGCCTCCTTATCCCTTGATGAGGAATGGTGATCTTTGGAAACTGATCGATGAACGATTCCGAGTCAGACCAAAGGAGGCGAAATTCACTTGGGGAAAAGGACACTCTTCAGACGAAGGGAATCACAGGGCAGATCAACTATGTTCTGCGGCCCACAGCCCCGATCCGTCTTTGGCTGTTGCTCGCACCAAGAGGGGTCGTACTATCGAGATTGCCTCTCAGTATTTTGCTATGGTGGCCGCCATTACCCGGGCTGAAATAGATGAAGGAAAACAGGCCGATGCCGACGATGAAGATCATGACCATGGATTGGCTTATCCCGAGCACTGGGGTGGAGATTGGACTAATGCCACCCCCGGTTGCATCAAATTTACGGTTGAGGACGTTATTGAAGAACGCAACAAGCCTTTTGTATTTGGTATGGAGTTCTTTTTCAGACTCCAAACTTACTTGAGGCAACTCCAGTGGCCAAATTTCTCAGAAAAACAAGCCGCTACGTATCATGGGAGATACTGTCGCCTTCATGGCATCACAGAAAAAGAGAATTTGCTCACCCAAGTGTCTTGGATCGAGCTTGCCGCTGACTACGAGATTTCTACAGGCACTCGTTTACCTGTTGCTTTAGAAGGGCGTCGCAAGACTGCCTCGGATCGAGTGCAATACCGCTCCCAGGAGCACAACAAGCAATATGAGCTCCCTGACATCAGTGACAAAGCAAGCGTGGCTGATCAATCCCTGGCCGAGAAAGGTAGGATTTTTCAATCGGCGGTCCAATCTGTCGAAGCGAAACTGAAAGATCGTGTTACTTGTGGTGAAGCAGTTAAGGTCAGCACCCTACGGGCTCTCGGTTTCGCCCGACCAGTGCCAGGGTTGTCTACTCGGCCAAGACTGCTGTGTGGTGGAGCGGTTAAGAGAGTGCTCTTGAACTACTTCTGGGTACAAGCCAATCAGAGCAACATGCAAGGGAGCATCTCATTCCTTGGCCATGGAGCTCCAGTTTTGGATTTACCGAGTCGGAAAGGTGCTTCGGATCCAACTAGCGGCCTGAAACTTTGCGAGCTCCCTAAGGATGCTATTCTGAATGCACGAAGCCGAGAGCGAGGGCTACATGTGGTGGTATATGTTGAGGGCACCACGAGAGGCAGTTCTCAGCCTTTGCCGTTGGTGCAAGAAGAAGACCACTTCTAGCTTGCGGCGTTCTTTTGCTGCCTTGGCCTGTGGCAAAGCTCCGAGGCCCGATGGTGTCTCTGCTGACGTCTTCGCTGCCTCGCAATCGGTGGCAAAAGCGGAGAAAACGGAAAGATCCCAGGCTGGAGCTCCTCAGCGCACAAAAATGGAGGGAGCAAAAGTAAAGTGGCAGGAGCAACTCGTGATGCTCAACTCATCGCCTGCTGCCCTTGAACGGCATCGGCTGTTGGACTCTACTCAGCATGGCGACCGTTTGGTGTGCCAAGTTTGTGGGTTCAGCCGAAGTTTCGACAAACGTAAAGAGTTCCTTGAAGCTAAGTGTGGCACTCTGTCTGCGCGAGCTCTTGCTGGCCAGGCATCATCCGTGTCCGTGCGAGCGGGCACTGCTCTCTGCGGCAAGCAAGGTCGAGCCAGCTCGGCCTCTGTGTCCACTCGACCAGTTCGAGTGGTGAAACGACCAGCAGCAGGTCACGTTCGTCCACGACCTGATGGGTTTGCATTGCACAAACATGAGGCTGTCGTCCGACCACCTCTTGCTTGTTATACACTCCAGAAGGTATCCCACCCGACCAGCAGCGATTTATCTTTGCTGTTTGGAGGATGAGCGAACTCTATCGGCCTATAACATCCAGAAAGAGACTACTCTCCACTTGGTGCTCCGACTTCGTGGCGGCATGCAGATCTTTGTGAAGACGTTCAGTGGAAAGATGATCACCTTGGATGTCGAGGCATCGGATACCATTAACAATACGACCCAAACAATGTGAAGGCAATAATCCATGACAAGCTGCGCTTTCCTTGGTGGATGTGATGAATGAGCTTCCATTTTCTTTCTTTTGATTCATTTTTGGATGTCTTTCGTGTTGTGATGCGCGGAAGTATTTTCCGACAGGCCATATAGTGTTGCCGGTTTTTGCTTGTGCTGACAAGGGTGATTATGTGGTTTGTTGGATATACTGTCACCGTGAAGTTCAATGCTAAAGCGTTCGACTGGTCTAGATTTTATGGTGACTTTGCTCGGTTTGAGCTCTATATGGAAGTGCCTCGACGCCTCGTAACGTCTGGCTCGTGCTGCTGTGCAGTGTGCAGCGCCTGCTATCATGAGCACAGGGCTGCAGGGGAGTAGTGATGTGCACCCTTCTGCCGAAAGAGAAAGAGAAAGAGAGTATCTGTAAGAGCTCTCTGTACATAATGCACTCAGGCGTTGCCATACCAATCGAACTCGATTCTATGTATGATACGAGCGCAAATGCCTATTGCATAGAGTTTCACGTCCTGCAGACAATTCGTCTACATATTGACTGCCATGAATGCAGAGACCCAATAGTTTGGGAACGAGTGCGAGCACCAGAATGCTTGTTACATATGTTGCTGCAATGGTGAAAACGCTAAGCGCTTGCGCTGACAGCTACATTGGAGAGTACATAGTCTGGCTTCTCCAGGGAGGCCAGGGAAAAGCCAAAAGGAAGGTCAGCAGGACCAGGGAGAGGTGAAAAAGCAAGGGGGCAACCCCCCCTCAGACTTTTTTCGTTCCCCTGGTCTTTCTGGGGTTCTTCCATGGCCTCCCTGGAACTCCATCAAACTAGCTTCAGAACAGCCTTGATTCTAGGGGACTTCTTGGGGGGATAGTATATAAGTAACATGAAGCCCTGTGGACACTAAAAAGAGTCACCTTCATTTTATGGCAACACCTTGTTTCCTAGTATTCCCGCCCATTTCCACTGCCCTTCCCTGGCCAAGTTCTAGGCACGCTGTGGGCAGCTCGTCGAGTTGCATTTGAAGAGCTATAGTCATTGAAGTGCCTTTGTGCTGTTATGCCTTTGTGCCTTGCAAGCTTCAGTATGATTTGAACTGAGCTTTTCAATGTGGTGCGTTTGCTGCACCTTTCTCGCATTCCAAAAATAGTGCCTTCTTGCCATAGCCTCCACGAATGCACACGCAGCTTTTGATGGTAAACAGC
>SXGQ01730304.1_pt1 | contig 12049 bp, 17 predicted proteins | sample 3178371 | NCBI WGS metagenome assembly SXGQ01 (sample SAMN11356859, study PRJNA531348) | freshwater metagenome | isolation source: freshwater sample F1-20 | place: China: Fuxian Lake, Yuxi | collected 2017-12-25 | reverse complement strand
GAGCCCGATCTGTGCATCGGAGGCTGCCTTATTGGGTGACGCCTGAGGGCGCTGTGTTGCTTCAGGAGCGTCGCTGGTCGTCATGCGTTGTACTTTTGTCATCTCTTCACGAGAGGGGCGCTTGGACGGATCTGAGCCTGCATAGCCATAGTTTGCTAATGCTCGTCCGATGGCGGATGTTTCACAGTTTTCCATATGGCTTGTGGAGTTGACGCCACGGTCGGTGTGATGTTCTTCTGCATAGCCAGTCGATAGCAGGGTTTCGCCTGCATACAGTTCGGCTTTGAATATGCACCATTCGCCTGGGGCGTAGGCGTGAAGCGTTGTGATGACTCGAGGATCTTCAGCTGCTTCCAGCCATCGCGCCAGTCTGGGCGCTACTGGCTCGTAGTTGTCTAAGTTGAATGTCATGTAGGGGCTCTTTCTGTTATTGGGATGATTTAGTTCCCCAGGGTCGCCACCCGTAGAGCTTGTAAAGCTCGAGGGCTACCTTGAGGTTTTGGTTTCTTTTGAGCAGGTCGTCTCGGCTGTTGATCCAGCCTTCACGCTTTGCCCAGCCGACATTGCTTCCGTTTATTTGTAACAGTCCGAAAGATCCGCCGTAGGGATCTTTGCGGTTGATGCTCGTGGTCTGACAACGCGACTCGCGCCACATAATCTTCATGAGCATCGGTTTCTCCTTTTTGGGCCATCCAAGTTGTACTGCTTTCGTTGCGTAGTATTCGCATCGGAAGGGCAGAGCCTCGGCACTTGCTGGAGATGGGTGAAAAGCGGCAATAAGTAGCACGGCTGCCGCAAGTCGCTTAACAGCGATCCTTTGATCGAGTAAACATAATTCCTCCTAATCAAGAGCTGCTAAGCCCTCTGGGGTAATGGCACAGATCATCTGTGCTGATCCTGCGGAACCGATCCGAGTGGCTCCAGTAGGCACGATATAGCCTGCCGAGCGTAGATCCGAGCACCTTTTCCAGTAGCACCGTGAACGCCTTATCAGGCCTGAGCGTGCGCCTGCTTCTTCATCGGTGAGGTCGTGGTTTCGGTACTCGATGAGCAACAGCATTGCCTGTGAGGTTCTGCGGTGTTTGACGTCTTTAGCGCCTTGGACGCTTGTGGGGCGGTCGGGTTCTCGATGCAATGGTGCATGAAAGAGAGTTCCTTCGTCCCAGTCGTCGGGTCGAATAATTTTGCCTGCCATTAGTGCCTCCGTAGTAGGGATAGAAGGTAACGGATGTGACGTTACACGATCGCTGTGACGAAAGTGTGGATTTCCTTTTTCCAAGCCTGCACAATTAATCGAGGGTTTTGTGCGAACGTCGGCGAGACCTCAACATGGATCCAGTATCCGCCTGGGCCACCGTTGTTTTCGGCGTCCCATTCTTTCCAGCCTGGCTTGCCGTCACGGTTGCATCGGAAACCGCGTCCGTGTGTTCCCCAGACGTACTGGTGGATTTCCTCGATGCCGAGGGCGACGTGGTTGTTGGCGAGCCAGTCACAGATCTGCGTGACTAGTTCCTGTTGGGATTGTTTGTAGCCAGCGTCGAAAGCGCGTCCTGTGCCGTGAACGCTGATAAAGGTTGATCCGCGCATGGGTCGGTAGGCGTAGATACCGAGGTTTTTGAAACCCCATTTGGTGCCGAGAATGTCGAGCAGCTTGCCCGCGCCTGCCGTTGCTTTGCCTTTGGGGTCGGCGTCTTTGTTGCCCGTGTAGGGCATGACGTTAGTTTTGGAGGTTGCTTTGGGAGTTGTCATCTTTGTCCTTTGGCTTGTCTTTGAGGCCGTTGCCTGCGAGGAGACCGATGAGCCCTCCCGAAAGTGTGAGGAGCATACTCGAGAGGATGTTTATTTGAGCTGCATCGAGTTCCGCCATGCTCGCTGGCTGGCTGACGAAAAGGAGTCCGTACAAAATTGTGAATACGGAGCCGACGAAAGATGCTGTCAAGCCGATTGCGACAATCATGACTATCCGTGCTTTGATTTCTTCGTTTGTGAAGCGCTTAGGGGCTTTCATCAGCATTTGCCTCCTGTGCCGTATTGAGGGGCGATGGTGGTTACTGTGGTCTCAAGGACGGTGGCGCTGAGTGCTTTGTTTTTGGTTCGTGGTTCGCAGTTAAGTCGTGTGCGGTCGCCACAAGCCACAAGAATACTGGCAAACAACACGGCCACAAAAGCGCTACGCCAAATCACTTGTGCCGTCCTCTGGGGTGGGTGGTAATTGTGCTATTTCTTCATCTGTCATGTCGCGTATTTCGCTAGGCGTACCGTCTGCGTAATGCGTCACAATTTGTGGTTTAGTGTTCATTTGTTATGCCTTTCGGTATCCGTAGATATTGACATTGCCCGTTACAGTCGTCGCGCTGTTTGTCAATATGCGTATTCCTGTATAAGCGGTAGCTAGGTTGTGTGCGTTCATTCCTACGTGGGAAAAGTATTCGCTATCAACGCCTGCACCTTGACCCGTTAGAAGTGTTCTTTGTGCTAATTGTGGGCCGTAAATATCGTATTGACATGAACCAATAACAAGATTATTTGCGCCCGAATTGCCTGTCCCAAAATAACCTAGTGTTTGTGTCTGTTGTGCGCTGGTGTAAGCAACGCCAGTTACCTTAAGTCCGGGAAGTGCCCAAAAATAGTTAGCGCCCGTTTCGGGTGTAGTACCAGTCAAAAATTGAAAATAAAGATAACCAGTAGCATTGAATGCGAGCGAGTCAATAACAATACGGTAATTTGTGTAAGTAGAGGTAAAACAGCCTGCAAAATTAGTAGCGGTAGAACTAAGCGCGCCACCTGTTATATACACAAGCCCGCTGTTTGCCAAGTAAGTGTTCGTATCTGAAGCGGTCAACACTTCGCCAGTAGTAAAAGTTTTTGTAGCCATCAGTACCCCAGTCTATTTGAATCAAGTTTGCCAAAAGTGGCATTATCAAGAATTAGATACGAGTTTAAGTCCGCGCCCGAAACATAAAACGTGAAGCGTGTGCTATCAGGTGTTGCGCTCATAGAAACGCCCTCAATGACACAAGGGTACGTCGTGCCTCGGAAAGTAATATTTACTGAGCAACCTGGGTAGTAGTACAGCGAAAAAATGGAGACCATTGTGTCAAGTTTGAATGTGGACTGCTGTTCCGCGGTCGCCGAAATGCTACTGATTGCCAATTTCGGGGTCTTGTAATTGTTCAGCAGATAATTAGCGAAGTCGGTTGCCTGACTTGCTGACGCGTTAATGGTGTTCACTTGGTATGTGCGGTAAGGCTTGAAAACGCCCGAGGCCAGCACCGTAGAGCTGCCGAAAGACTCAGTTGAAACTGTGACCTGGTTGTAATAGTTGTCCGAAAGGCTGTCAAAGTTGATGACGTCGTATTTTTGGTTAGTGCCTGTCGGGGCGTCGCTAAAAGCGTAATCGCATGGAACAATATTGAATGGGCTAATGATGTTGACTCGACCTGTGCTCATTTCTGCACCGTCGCGTAGTCGAGCGTTGTTAGATAACGCGACACGCGCTGCCCAGTCGCCCCAGGTACTGCTGACGGTTGTTGCAGCTCCTTGACGCACTTCAAATGCGGAGCGGTATGACATTGAAACGCCCGTCTGGGTTGTTGCCGTAATCATTTGGGCATCTAAGGTTCCAGCTGCCATTGCATAGGATCCGCCGTTCATACGGCCTAGATCAGCGAAAAAGCCTTCCATAAAAATAGTTGCGTAGTCTGCGTTGCCGACGCCTCCCGAATAGGGCTTGCCGTACTCGACAGTTACGTCGGCGATTTTGCCTTCCCACACGTTGTAGGCCGACGCTGGGACGGTGTTGTTTTGAATGATGACTTCGGTACCGCTTTTTAGTTGCGTAATTGGTGAAGCGAACCCTGTCGGATAACGAATGACACAAGATGCGGTGGAGGCTTTGATTTGCTCAAGTTGCGCTTGGACGCCAATGTTTACGTTTATTGACTGGATGTTTGTGAGCGCGGTGTAAGCGGATCCGCTCCAATATTTGACGACATATTGTTGCAAAGCCATCAGAAAATGTTGCTCGTTCTAATTGGAATGGATCCGTTTTGCCTCATATAGGTTCGAAGAGCTGCGACAACTGCGTTGGGGTCGCCCCCGTTGACGTTGATCGTGATGTTGTTGCTTAACGCGCCAGCGCGGTTCAATGGGACGACTGCTTCTGGGCCTGCTTCGCCGATCATTGCCAGCGTCGGACTATTCACGATGCCACCGTCGGCGAGCATTGGTATCTCTGGAACGTCGAAGCCTTTTCCGCCGAGACCTGGCACCCAGCCTGGGATCTTGAAAGAAAGTTTGCCGATGGTGTTGTTCCAGACTGAGGCGATGCCGTTGAATAAGCCTTTGTAGATCCCGACTAGCGTTTTGACGTAGCCCGTGATCGCATCGACTACGACGCCGAACCCAGTTTTGATCCCGTCAAAAACTGTGCCAGCGATCTTGCCAACGCTCTCGAATACTTTGCCGAAAATATTGAACTTGAGCTGCAAGACGACAAGTGCAGCGCCGACAGCGACAAACAACGCGACGAGCAGGAAAATTGGGTTTAGTGCCATTACAGCGTTAAAGGCTGCTTGGACAGCTGTGAATGCTGCGGTCGTTGCTGTCCAGATCTTCATGGCGAGATTTACAGCAATAATGGCTGTAGCGATGCCTGCGATTGCTCCGCCGACGATCAAGAAGGTCGTGGTGTTCTCTTGTGCCCAGGTGCCAAGGCGCTCAATGTACGGGAGGACCGCTTGAATGGCTGGCAATAGTGCAGCGCCGATTGACTCTTTTGTTTCGGCAAGCCCAATGGACAGTTTTTTGAAACGTCCTTCAGCTGTGTTGGCAGCTGCAGCAGCGTCGCCTCCAAAAGTGTCCGCTAAGACGCTCATCGCTCCCTCGACATCCAGCCCGTCTTTCAGGAGGGTTTTCATGCGCGGATCAAGGGCTTTAAGTTTCTTGTCATTTCCTGCGTACGCAGCCGCGAGGGCATCTGAGACGGAAGCCAAGTCCTTACCGGTCCCAGTTGCTATGTCTTGAGCGAGTCTGAGTCCTTCTTGAGCTTCCTCAAGGTTTTCTGTTCCGACAACTAACTTGGCGAGCGCTGGGCGTAGTTCGTCGTCGGCTGTGGCGGTCGTCATTGACAGCGACGAAATGAAATCCTCATTTTTTTTGATTGCTTTGTCTGAAGCATTGGTGACGCCTCGAATGTTGCGCGCCAATTGTTCTTGTGCTGCTGCGTCTTCCATTGCGCCTTTGACGGCATCAAAAGCGACAGCGCCAAGACCTGCGAGAGCGGCAGCTGCTGGTACGGCTGCTTTCTTGATAGCGAACTGGGCTTTCTCGCCCGTTGTTTCTAACTGCTTAAACTCTCGAATAGCTTTATCGACGCCAGTACCGATGTACTCAGTAATGATCGGGATGTTGATAGCCATTAGCGCGTCTCCTCGTTTACTTTTCGCATGACGTCGCGCACAAGATCCGACAGACCTTGCTCAACTTGTGGAAGATGCCGTTCTGCTGTGGGCCACAAAACTCGAGGCGTCCTAGTGCGTAAATTGCTGTTGAAGTTTGTGCCTGGGTTTGCTAGGCCTGCGACTTCAAAGATTGCGCCTGCTGGATCCGATTGGGTCACATAAAGTACTGCTGCTTTGTTTCGGCGCGTAGAAGTTTTGAACTTGACGCCCGACCGAACTTTGTTGATAGTCCAGGGAAGCAATGTGCGCCCTCGAGCGTCTGTCCACTTGTATTTCATGCCCGACAATGGCATCTGTGGATAGTTGCCTTTTCCCTCGGCAAGTAGTGGGGCGACAATGCTCTTTGCGTCACGATTAAACTGTTTGCGATATTCGGGGTCAATGCTTTTCAGGGCTTTGATAGCAGCTGCACCGCCGACAAACTCGGTTCGCGCTGTTGCTGTCATGTCTAGCCCTTTCTCTGCGAATTAATTACGTCTATGCAAGTCATGAGATCCTGCGTAGTGAAGTTGATGTCTGGGGGCCAGTAGCCAGTCTCCACAAGAAGCTCGGCGAGAGTTCTTGCTACTGATCCCCGACGGTGGGGTTTTCTGCCTCATTGCTGATGACGTCCAGAGTGACTAATTTTTTTAGGAAGTCATCGAGGATGAGTGGGGGGTTGTGACCTTGCTGTTTCGCTGCCTCGTGAGCTAGGTAGCCGAGCATCTCTATAGAGATACCTGAGGCGAGGTCGGATGCTTTGACCTTGTATTTTCGCTCCAGTTGCACAATGTGAAAGAGATTAGTTTCGACAACGTAATCTCCTTCACCTGTGTTGACTTTGATGGATAGTTTCATGGGTTTTCCTTTGCACGGTAAGGGATCGGTTTAGGGGGTGATGTCGCGTACCCAGGTGCCACCTGAGAAGGAGATCTCCATGACCTGAAGCTCTCCGACCGTGTAGGTGATCGGGTAGTTGGCGATCATGGTGTTAGAGATCGTCCATTCTGGATTGCTCGCGCTGATAGCACCTGCATCTTTTTTGACGATAATAGTTGTCGTGCCTAGTCCAAGTTGGCCAGCGATGACGCCTTCAACTTCTGTCGCGCCGTATGAGACGTAGAGGGTGATGCTGCCTTCTACGGTCTGTAATCCTGGCACCATACGCTCGCCGAGGTCTCCGAAGGCTGTGCTGGTTAAGGGGTTGCTGCCAAGCGTGAATGAAATGCTTGAGGCCTGATCAGTGAGATCGACGGTTGCAATTTTCAACTCTGATGGCTGTGAAAGATAAGTGGTTGTTGCCATGATTTCTCCTATGGGTTTCTTGAGGTTCCCACACGAACAACTAGATCGTATGAGGGGATGTCTTGGGATCCGATTGTCGTGACAGAAGGAGCGCCCGAGATGAGGGAGATCGCGCTGTTCATGATCGTGTCGGCTGTGGTAATCAGGTAATCCTCGGCGTCGCTGTTACCTGGGGGAGCTGCGAGGATCCTGAGTCCGAAAGTGATTTCGGCGATGTTGCTATTGAAGCAGGTAAACGTGGGTGGCTCAACAAAGACTGTCATCGGGCGAGCGTTCCGCGAGTCTGTGACAACTGCGAGCCCGAGTCCCGTGAGCGAGGCTACAAGGGTGCTTTGGGCGCTTGCAAAGATGCCTGTAGCACTCATGCGACCTGGCTCCTGTTGACGCCTAGTAAGCGGTTGATCTGTCCCATTGAGCCGACAGATCCTGGGATGTTCATTGCTTCAAAACTGGCGAACGAGTCAACGCTTCCGCGCTCTCGATAAAGAGCTCCAGCGAGCATTGTTGTCCCGAGTTTGACGTCCGCGCCTGGGACGGTAGTGAGCGAGTCAAAATAGCCTGCTTCTTTCCGTCGCCGAAACGCGAACGCGTTAGCTGCATCCGTGCATGAGCCAACGAACGCTGTGTCGTTTGCGGTAGCAACACTTATTCCGAGCCATGCGAGGACGTCGGCTGCGACGATCCAAGTGCAGGTCTGAGTCCATGTGAGCGTCCCAGTCGGGATCGCTGCACCACGTTCTAGATCGTCACCGGCATCGTAGAAGAGCAGCTGGTTCGGAATAATGATGTCTGGGTCATAGACGAAGTCGCCTTCGTCGTCTGTGCCGAGGAAAAGGTACGTCGGGACGGCCCGAACGAGGTGTGTCCCGTTCAGACCGTGCCCGAGTCCTGAAAGCGTGATGCTTTGACCGATACCGATGTCCGTGTCCTCGAGGGTTTGCACGACGGCATAGTCGTCTAGTCGCTGGTGAAAAGTGACTGTAAACGTTGCCATCGGTGCAAACTTTCTCGGGTGGTGCTAAGGATCAGGGGACGCGCTTGACGAACTTGGTTGCGTCCATCATTACCGAGGAGAAGTATCCGCGGAACTTGATGACACGACCGAGAGCGCCGTCGCTGAGGTCAACGCTGACTGCTCCGCGTTGCTGTTCCCAGCACTCGAAGCCAGTTGAGTCGCCGACATAGACCTGGTTGTTGATGTTGCGATCAACTACGAGGTTCAGGCCGAAAGCGTTGCCGTTGAAGTTGCTCGCTGCAGTTGTGCCGAACGCGTTTTGTGGGCCGACGTTCGGGAAGAGTGGACGGTTTGATCCGTCTGTCAATGCGCCGAGCAATGCGTAGAACGATGGAGACATTACGAGCACGTTAGGCAAGTTGCCGTTGCTGTTTGTCAAGATCTGCTCTGCTGAGTTGTAGATGAACGACACCCAGTCGGCTGGGTCTGATGCGTTTGCGAAAGCTTCGGTCTGGCTTACGCCTGCTTCGAAGGTGGTGCAAGCTGCAACGTCGGTGGCGTTTGCGTAAACGCGAGCCATGTCGTCAATGAGTGCTGACAGTACTTCGGGTGAAGTCATGTCGATCGACTCTTCTGACAATTTCACATATCCGCCGTAAAGAGCTTTTGTGATCTGAATGTCATCGACAACGAAAGTTCCTTGATCGAGTGCTACGAGTTCGCCATTGCTTGCGCCGATGGTGGTGTTAGTGACTACTTTCGGACGGATGAAGACTTTTCCGCTTTGTGGCATTTGGCGAACGCCCATTGCCGTGATGAGCGGCCTGTAGTTGGCGACAAAATTGTTGTAGATCGGTTGCACGATGGGAACTGGAAGGATGCCTGGCAAGTCGGTCGTCTGCACATTTGGTGCAGCTGCGTGGATCCGAGAGTTGAACTCTGCGAACTCTGAACCGCCAGCAACAAACTTGCACATATATTCAGCAGCCGATGGCAACTTGAATTCGCGCTTTGTTTGTGCGTAAAGAATTGGGCTTGTGGGGGTGGTTGCCGACTCTGGTGACTCGGCCTTGATTTCTTCTGACACTGTGTCCTCCTGAGGGGTGTCTATGGGTTGGTTATTTTCGTCATCCTCAGGATCGGCCGAGGCTGCGATTTCTGTGATTACTGCTTCCGAAAAAGCAGGAACCGCGACAAGTGAGAGCTCAATGAGTTGTGCTTTTGACACAATCATCACGCCTGCTTTGTCAAACTTGAATGAGACGGGATTAGCTCCGACGCTAACTGAGTCATACGCGCCAGCCTTCAAAAGAGCGACCGCGTCCTTACTGGCTCTTGTATCCGCCAGCGTCGCTTCAAACTCAAGGCCAGCGTCGGAATCACTAAGAGCGTTAACGACTCCGCGCAATTGACTCATGTCATGGTTCTCAAGAAGTTTTGCTGGTTTCTGAGTTAGGTCAAACGCGCCTCGAAGGAACTTGACGCGCTGACCTCCTGAAACAGTTGCGACAACATCCCAGGGGACGGCAATACCGGCGATACGCGCTGGGCGGTTCTCGTCGCCTGCTTCGGCGATGATGAGATCTAGATCTGCGTGAAAATGGATCATGATTACTCCAGATTATTCGTGGGTGAGAGTGGGTTGACTTCGGTTTCTTGCATAACCGACTCGTGAGTATCTTCGCCGTATAAGCCGACGTATTCCTCAAGATCAAACTGGGTATGACGTCCTCGAGGGAGCACGTCGTCCATAGACAACCGTTCCTCTATGGCGTGAAGAATCGGACGTGCGCCAAAAAGGAGCAAGTCTTGGCGAGCCTGTTGCGCGTTTGCGTAAGTCATTCCGCTCTGGTCGATTGCCAGCAGGTATGCAGGAATGTCCATAAGGCGTGAAAGTTCTTTCGTCTGGTACTCGCGGCCTTCGACTAGTTGGAGCTTTGAAGGATCCTGATCAAAGGAAACAAAGTTCACGAACTCATTAAGAGCGCCGATCGCATTAGTGCGACGATTAGAAGCCCAGGCTGCAGCCATTTCTCCGAGCTCCTCGCCGCTCATGGGCTCCCCTCCGCGCTGTTGAAGGTATCCAGCCGCAATTTCATTGGAGGCGAAGCGCTCTGCACTCTGATCAAGTTTCAAACTGATTTGAATGGCGCGACGGCCCGAGTACACGACGCCGATGTTGCCGTTAAGGAACTGGATCACGTTTGACGTGTCTAGAGGCATCCCGTTGAACTCAAGTTCGTCGGCTGGGCCGAACCATTCCGGTGGCGCATTGTTAGGACTTTGAACGAGGTTCGCTGGGAGCCATTGGAAAGTAGCAGGAAAGCCTGTGCTGTAGCGCGAGGTCACAGCCCAGAAAGCGCGACCGTAAAGGATGAGGTCTTTCGCCGTTTTTGCCATGATGAAGTTGCGAGTGACCTTAGGGTCGGGCCGTGTCATCCATGACTCGCCTTCGACGTAGATCTTTTCGTACTCTTCACCGTTCCATTGGAGGACGTAGGACTTCATGTCGAGGGTTCCCACGACCGTCGAGAGCAACGAAACAGCCCGAGCGATCGTGGGTACAGATAGTGCAGCTTCCTCAAATGCCCCTACGGAATAAGAGTAAAACTGGCCTATCTGCGACGCGCCTGCAGCAGCTCCTAGTGGGGCGGAGTTATACGCTGGCGCGGTGATCTTTTTACCGAAGAGAGGCATCACCTGGAGTCTCTACCTACTGAGTGACAAAATCAAGCACCACGGCAAAAGATAGAAAGTGATTACCTACCGAAAGCGATTGCTGCTCTCGCTTTTTGTGTCGGCTTGGCTACTAGTGCAGCTGCGAAGATCATGCACCTCGCCATCGTGATCGGGCCGCTGCTTTTCTGGCTACTGATCGTGTACCCAGACTGGGTCTTGACGCCGACGGCCCTGTTGACGTGCTCGAGGAGCATTTGCTCACCGGTATGCACGAGGCGTCCCTCGTTGATGAGTTGACGGATGGTGCTTGTATGGGTGACTAGTTCGCCGTAGCCGACGTCTATTTTTTTCTTGTCAAGATCCATCGGGGCCATCTGAAACAGCGAAGGGGTAAGCGCGATCTGTCGGCAAGTTTTGGCGGACTCATGCACCTTCTCCCAGCAAGCCCCAAGAGTGTCGGTCACGAACTCAACGGTCACTGCGATCTGCCCTTCGTCGTTGAGTTGAGCCCTAATGCCACAGTAGAGACTTTCGTCAATGCTTGAGTCAACAGCCAGCACTCCGCCATCTGGCATCGTGCTAGTTGTCAACTTGTCAAAGACGCCAGGGTTTAGCCACGAGTTAGCGCTCGAAATCCACAAGTTCAAAGATGCTCTCATGAAGGCTGCTTTGTCCACTTGCTCGGACTCATCGACGAGGATCTCTGGATCTAGGGTGTAGCCGATCGCTGGGTTCGCCATCGCCCAGTAGCCCTTTTCAACCATTGGGTCAACGCCTGGGGGAACGCTCCACTCAGCGAAGAACAATTTAGAGAACTTCTTTTCGTCAATAGCGCGGAGCCCTTCTTCTCTCATTTTGAGCATGGCGTGTGAGTCCTCTGTCCCAGCTGTGCCCCAGCACGACAGCAACGGGGACCGCATTGCGCGTTGAGATGGCAGAGCGCCATTGAAGAGAACGTCGGCGGAGATGCCCCAGACTTCGTCGGCGACAATGTACGTCGGCGAGAAACCGTGGAAGGCTTTCGGGGTTGCAGCTTGAACAAGCCAGCGCGACTCGTCCGGCATGACAACCTCATTCCGACCGTAACTCCAATAAGCCTTAGCGCCGAACTTCGCCTCGAGCAATGGGGCGAGCTGCTCAAAGATCTCCACAGCAAGATCCAACTGGTGAGCAGTAGAGATCACGAGGACTGGCTCGCCACGTCGGATCGGTTCCTTAGTCAACATCCACAAGATCATCGCCTTAAGAGCAACGGTCTTGCCGTTCTGACGCGCAACCGAAACAAGAGAACGCCGACGGACTAGATCGCCGTTTTCATCGTGCTCAAGTTGGCCCCTAATCGCCAATAATTGCCACGGCATTAGATCCACGTTCATCACGTCATGCGCAAGAGCTGCAACTTCATCCACATAAGAGCCACATCCCAACAACCCAGACATCAGCCGAGGCGCGATCATCCCAGGCCCAGGAGCATCGCTCACCATCCGCCGAGAGCCAGCCATATCAGGAGCCTTCTCTGCTTTCTGGGATAGATGCATGGATCTTCGCATCTCTGAAAAGTGGCCACGCCCATCAACTGTTGGGGCAAATGGTCAATTTATGGTGATAAAGCGTCAGGCTTACTTTGATTGCGATGGCCATAAGGGAGTTAAATCTGAAGTCTTAGATG
>SXGQ01657272.1_pt1 | contig 12049 bp, 11 predicted proteins | sample 3178371 | NCBI WGS metagenome assembly SXGQ01 (sample SAMN11356859, study PRJNA531348) | freshwater metagenome | isolation source: freshwater sample F1-20 | place: China: Fuxian Lake, Yuxi | collected 2017-12-25 | reverse complement strand
ACTCTCAAGTTCATGCAACCAGCTGCTACGGGGAAAACCGTTGGCAACTGACTGTTGTTCAGGAGCTTATTCTGTTCACAAGATCACTAACGTACCGGCAAAAAGCCGGTGTGCTATGTGGTATTGAGACATATAAGCTTTGGTTTTAACCACGGCACTCGGAACCTGAAATCCCGAACCGTGGACCGCCGCCCACATGTCCCTTCATTTTAACCTACGATGAGAAAGAGCGACACCGAACATTCCCCTGGCGAACCAGGCTCCTGACCGGCGTCAATTTCGAGGTCGGCGGCAAACGCTTTGCTCTGGTCCAGTGGACCGGGGCGGTGGGTTCGTCGTCGGCGACGGAGGCGGCTTATGGTCCGCTCGAAAGTCTCCGTCAACAACTTTTTTTCTGGCGCTTCCGAATTACTTCGGAAGCTTGAAATCCCCGGCGCCGCAACGATTGTTTGCCCACTTTAAGGGTGGGTCAAGTTGACCGTCGCTGTTGTCTTGGCTGCCTGAGGAGCGTCACTCGGAAGCGGCGTCCCCGTTGGCCGGGAGCGCTCCTCTATGGGCGACCCACCGGCCTTGCAAGCGCTTTTTGCGAGATCGTGTAATTTTCTGTCTCTTCCTTGGAAGAAGTGAACCTTGTCCACAGGGCGCCTGTGGGGACTACCGCCATCACATCGGGACAAGCCCGGCAGAATCACTCCACCCCGATGCCCGAATCCGGCAGAATCGCCTCCACAGTCGCCGCTTGGCAGCTCCAGGCCTTGTACAGAATCGGGTATTGCGCCGAATCAATCGATCAGACGTGCCCACATCAGCTGGCGATATAGTGCTTCAACGATTCGGCTTCGGCCTCGGCGTCCTCGATTCGGCGCTTCACGAGATCACCGATCGAAACGAGACCCAGCAGCCGGTCACCCTCCAGCACGGGCAGATGGCGGAATCGGCGGTCGGTCATGATCGCCATGGCATCGCACACGTTCATGCGTGCGTCGGCCGTGATCACCGGCGCCGTCATGAGATCAGCGGCGGTGGCATCGTGCACGCCCTTCCCGTGCAGGTGCATGCAGCGGCAGATGTCACGCTCGGTCACCAAACCGGCAATGACATCACCATCCATCACCAGCACAGCGCCGATGCGATGTTCATGAAGCAGGGCAACAATGTGAGTGATCGGCGAATTGCGGCCGACTGTGACAAGCGGCTTCTTGCCGACGAGAATCGAACCGAGCATGATTCGCCTCCCAATAAGGGCGCCGCATTGGCGCCGCGGGCGGAAATCATGCGCCCATCACCACCGGAAGGCAAAATACAATGAATGGCCCAGGCCCAAACCCTTCCGATTCGGCTGCCCCCAGCGCTGCCTGGGTGCCGTTCTGGCGCCTGATGCGCATCGTGGCACTATGTGCGCTGCTGGCCGTCTTGGCCGCGCTGGGCTGGCTGCATGCCACAGGTGCGCCACAGCGATTGGAATTGTGGCTGGCGGTGGCCGGCGGCGTGGGCGGCTCTGTGTTGCTGTCAGGCGCGCTGATGGGCCTGGTGTTCGTCTCCAATCGCTCCGGCCACGACGACAGCGTGGGCCGGGGCGACTAGGGGCGGGCGTCAATCAGCCGATTCGGTTTCCGCGGCCGGCTTACGGGTGCGGCGACGCACGGGCTTTTCAGTCGGAGCAGCTTCGGCGGCGACGGATTCGGCTGGAACCGGAGCTGCCGGGGCTTCCTCCGCATCGCGACGCACGCTCAGGCGACGGCCCTCGCCGCGCGAGACGGGGGGTGGCAGCGCCTGCAGAAACGATTCGCGGTCATCGATCGCCGGTGCATCAGTTGAATCCTGATCCCGCGGCTGCTCTGACCGTTCCGGCCGGCGATCACGGCGATCACGCTGCCAATCACGGCGGTTGCCATCGGCGCCATGATCTTCACGTGGCCGATCTTCGTGGGGGCGATCTTCACGCGGGCGCTCGTCACGCGGACGGTCATCGCGCGGACGGTCATCGCGAGGGCGATCATCGCGAGGGCGATCATCACGGGGACGTTCGTAACGCGGACGATCATCGCGGGGCCGGTCGTCGCGGGTGCGGCCATCACGGTTGCGATCATCCCGGCGACCACGCTCACGGTCATCGCGGGAGCGATCATCACGGGGCCGGTCGTCGCGGGCGCGCTCATCACGGCGTTGATCGCCGTCATCACCGCGATCATCGTCGCTCTCGGCATTGCCGCTGTCGCCGTCCACGCCGTCATCATCATAGCCGTCACGGCCATTGCGGCCTTCGGGCTGGCGATCACGATGATCGCCCAAAATGCGGAAATAATGTTCGGCATATTGCAGATAATATTCTGCCGTCACCCGGTCGCCGGCCTGTTGGGCATCACGCGCCAGGGCACGATATTTTTCCAGCAGCTGGGTAGCATTGCCGCGCTGGCGGTTATCAAGCCGGGCACCATAATTGTTGCCGCCAGCCATTTGTTGCGGGCGCGGACCGGTGTTGCCGCCTCCACGCCGCCGCCGCTGGTTGTTCCTGATCAAGATCGTTGTCCCCGTTGACTGGCCATATCGCGGCGGCTTTTGGGTGTAATCATGCCCTTCGCGCGGTTCGGACGCCGGGGGCCAACAGGCCCATCCGCGACCGGACTTGCCCTTTGCTGGCGTACCGGCTGATGCTGCGCGAGAGGCAGCCCGCTGCTTTCCTGCTGCGGCTACCTGAATGCGCCTTAGCCGGGCAAATCCCATCCGCCAAGGGAAAAACGACGCAGGCCCCTCAGCGTGCCACCTTGGGCGTCATGCCAGCCATCAACTGGAAGCAGGCTTCAGGGTCCTGCCGCTTCAGGCCGAGCAACTGCATTTCGGCCGCGCCATCCCGGCCGACGGGAATTTCGGGCACATTGCCCGTGATCCCGGCGATGATCTGCGCGGCAGCCTCGTGGATGGAAATGCCGGCATCCACCGGATCCTCGCCATCACCTTTCTGGCTACCATCACCGCGCAAGGCGTTCTTGCCGATGCCGGTGGCGACAAAGCCGGGGGTGAGCACGTGCACCTGCACACCATATTGGGCGATCTCGGCCCTGAGCGCGTCGGACCAGCCGACCAGTGCGTGTTTGGCAGCACAATAACCGGTGCGCAGCGGCGAGCCGACCTTGCCGGCGACCGAAGCGTTGTTGATGATCCGCCCCGAGCCGCGCTGCACCATGGCCGGCAGCACCAGCTGGGTCAGCCGCAGCGGCGCGAAGAAGTCCACCTCCATCAGAGTGCGATAAACCGGAAACTCGGTATCGAGCGCCAGGCTGCGTTGCGAGATGCCGGCATTGTTCACCAGCCAATCGACACCGCCGGTCGCGGCCGCCACCCGCGCGGCAATGGCCGGCAGCGAATCAAGATCGGTCACTTCAAATGCCTCGACAATGCTGCCGGGGCATTGGGCGGCCACTTCTTCCAGCGCTGCCTGGTTGCGGCCCGACAGCACCAGCCGCGCGCCCTTTGCCGCCAGCGCCAGCGCCAGCCCCTTGCCGATCCCGGCCGAAGCCCCGGTGATCCAGATGGCCTTGCCTGCAACATCGCTCATTGGAAATAACTCCAGCCGGCGGCCGGCACGCCGATCAACATCGGGTGGGCCCACAAGATCAAGAACCACAACAGCAGCCCGCCCAGCACCGGCACCAGGCCGGGCCAGATCGCGCTCCATGGTTGGCGGCCGGCCACGATGGCCAGAAATGGAAAATGCGAAGTGCGCGCCATGTGGGCGGCATAGGCGGGGTTCTGCGCCTTCTTCTTGCCGTCCTGCATGGCCGTGCCGAACAACGCCAGTACGGCCACACCGCTGGCCAGCACGATGGTGCGCGGATCAGCGGTCATCATGATGTGCACGCCGGCCCAGATCGCCATGCTCCACATCATCGGGTGGCGAGTGATGCGCTGCAGGCCCTTGGGTTTCCCCTTCACGCCCGGCATCATCGCCGGGTTGGGCGCGCTCACCGATCCCACGAAGAAGATGAAAGCCACCAGCATCGCCGCCAGCGCCGGGATGTAAGCGCCTGCCGGCGTATCCCACAGCCGTTCCTTGGGCGTCTCGCGCCACAACTGCACGGCGCTGCCAAAACTGGCCAGCGCCACCACCGAATAGACGACGGCAAAGCCCTTCTCCCCCAGCCGCGCCACCAGGGGCGCGCGCAGCGGGTGCGACAGCAATTCATGGCTGACCACGAACAGGCCCACCAGCAGCGCCAGCAGCATCAGATCAGACACGCGATACCCCTCTTCCGGCCGGCGGTTCGCCGGCGGCTTTTCATTGCCGCCGCTTCAAGTCGCGGCTCATCGCGGATATTGCAACGGCAGATCAATGCGGCCAAGCGCTTTGTAACGCTGCGCCAATAAGGTCTGCCGGCTGGTCATCGGCTGGGCCGCTCCATCAATCCATACGGCAACTGGGGAGCTCATCAGTTCCAGCGGATCGCCATCCCACAGCACGATATCGGCCCGCTTGCCCACTTCCAGTGTGCCGGTATCGGCAAGGCCCAGCACCCGCGCCGGGTTGGCGGTGATGCTGGCCAGCGCCTGGCCTTTGGTCAGGCCCTTGCCGCCAGGCACGGTGCCCTGCCCCACCGCATTGCCGGCATAACCGGGCAGATTGACCGGCGTGGTTCCGCCCACCCCGCCCAATGGACCCAGCACCACCGTGACGCCAGCGGCCTGGAGATGGCCGACATTGTTGCGCGATGCCGCCAGCCCTTCGAAATCGTCGGGCAGATCATACAGGCTGTGGGTAATCACCGGCACGCCAGCGCGGGCAATCTGCGCTGCCACCAGCCAGGCCTCGCGCGCGCCAACCAACACCGGGCGCAGCGCCGGGTAACGGCCCTTCAGCTTCAGCACCTCCAGTATGTCGGAGGCGCGTTCGACATGCACCATCAGCGATTGCGCACCGCTCAGCACCGGCAGCAGCGCCTCCACGTCGCGGCGTTTGACCAACGAGCCGCTGTCATCGCCGCCCACGCTCGCCGCCGGGTTGGCAGCGAGCCGTTTGGCGGCATCAAGCAGGTCGATCAATTGGGCATAGGCCGCCGGACGCGAACCTCCAGCTAGCCGCGCGCCAGCTTCGCCCAGCTCGACATATTGGAACGCCCGCGGCCGGGTGACGGTGGGTCCGTTGGCCGCCAGGCTGACGACAGCCCCCTGACCGCCGAACACAGCATTGCCCGAATCGGGCACGGCGGCCGCGCGGGTGACGCCGGCCATGCGGTAAATGGCAAAATGCAGCGAGCCGGGGTTGATGGCGGCGGCCATATCGAGCGCAGCCGAATAGGGCGAGGTGCGTGCGCTGCCATCGCTGGTTTCGCGCACGCCGCCCACTTCGGTGAGGCCCAGATCGCTGGGCACGGCAACAATGCCCGGCGTGACGGGATGACCCTTCGCGTCGATCACCGTCGCGCCGGCCGGTATGGCCAGACCAGCGCCGATGGCGGTGATGCGGCCATTGTCGATGATGATGGTGGCATTGCGGATCACCTCCTCACCACGCGCGGTGTGGGCGGTGGCACCAGTGATGGCGATGGGGGCCGCAACGGCGGGCGCGGCGGCCAGGACCATGCTGAGCAGGACGCGCTTCATTTCACTTCTCCCGCACCGGGCTGGCCGAGCTCGAAATCGGCCGTGGGCCGGCGTTTGGGATCGCCCCAATCATACATCAACGCGCCATCGATCCACACATGGGTGGGCCGGGCATAGACGCTGAACGGCTCGGCCGACCACAGCACCACATCAGCCGCCTTGCCCGCTTCCAGGCTGCCGGTGCGGTCACCAATGCCCAGGCCCTTGGCCGGGTTGAGGCTCAGCCAGGTCCAGGCCAGTTCGGGCGTGATGGTCAGCCCCAGCCGGCGGCCGGCGGCGATGGCCTTGGCGGCTTCCTGGTTCAGACGCTGGATGCCGTTTTCATCATCGCTGTGCACGATGGCGCAGGCCCCGACGGCGCTCACCAGCGCGATATTCTCGCGGATGCCGTCATAGCTTTCCATCTTGAAGCCATACCAATCCGCCCACATCGCCGAGCAGATGCCTTCGGCCTTCAGCATATCGGCGATCTTGTAGCTTTCAACGGCATGGTGGAACGCCGTCACCTTGTAGCCGAACTCGCGGCTCATGCTGATCACATTGGCCATTTCATCGGCTCTGTAGCAGTGGTTCTGCACCAAGATCTCGCCGTTCAGCACGCCCATCAGCGTGTCCAGCGCCAGTTCGCGGCGCGGCGCGTCGGTTGGCTTGGCGGTGCCGGCTTCGGCGCGTTTGGTATAGTCATCCCAGCGCCGCTTATAGCCCACCGCATCCGACCAAAGCTGACGGGCATAGGCGATATTGCCCATGCGGGTGGCCGGCAACTGGTTGCGGCTGCCATAGACGCGCTTGGGATTCTCCCCACATGCCATCTTCAAACTGTAAGGCGCGCCCGGAAACTTCATTTCCTGCACGCTGCGGCCATAGACGGGTTTGAGCGTCACCCCGCGCCCGCCGAACAGATTGGCTGATCCCGGCAGCGCATGCAGCGCCGTGATGCCGCCAGCCAGCGCCCGCGAAAAGCCCGGATCCTGCGGCCACACACTGTGTTCAGCCCACACTTCCGGGCGGGCCGGGCTGGTCGCCTCGTTGCCGTCGCTGTGCGCCTGCACGCCAGGGCTGGGATAGACGCCCAAGTGGCTGTGAATGTCGATGATGCCGGCGGTGACATATTTGCCCTGCGCCTCGATCAGCGTCGCGCCCACGGGCACGGCAACGCTGGTGCCGATCTCGGCAACCTTGCCGCCTTCCAGCCTTATCATGCCATTGTCGATGCGGCGCCCGGCGCCGTCATAGATGGTGGCCCCGCGGATCACCGTCACCTGGCCGGGATAGGGCCGGTACTGGCTTGGCCAGGGGTCCTTGCCCACGCGCACCACGTCGGGCGGGGAGGCGGGTGCGTCCTTCGGCTTGTCCTTTGCGGCGGCGACAGAGGCCAGCGCCACACCGGCGATGCCCAACAACAAAATAGCCCGCATGTTCAATCAACTCCCCTGTTGGCCCCACGTTGGGCCAACAGGCACGCAAGCGCAAATTACCCTACCGCCACTATTTCACGCCGTGCATCAGGCGCTTGAGCAAGGGCGAGATTAGCAGCAGCACGCCGCCAATCGCCGCCGAAGCGAAGCCGATGGTTTCGAACACACCGGCATAAGTATCGAGGCTGACCTTGAGATTGGTCACCTGCCCGCCCACCGTCTCAACGCTGGCCACCTGCGCCACCAGGCCGCCCACATATTGCGCGCAGGCGATGGACACGAACCACAGGCCCATCATCAACCCGACGATACGGGCGATGGAAAGCTTGGTGACCATCGACAGGCCAACCGGCGAAATCATCAGTTCGGCCATGGAGTGGATGAGATAGAGGCCCGCCAACCACCAGATACCCACTTTGAAATCATCGCCGGCAAATTGCGTGCCCCACACCAGGAACAGGAAGCCGCCGCCAACGCCGGCCAGCGCCATGCCGAACTTCACCGGAATGCCCGGTTCCAGCCCGCGCCGGCCCAGCGCCTGCCACAACAGACTGAACAGCGGCGCCAACATGACGATGAAGATGGCGTTGAAGAACTGTGTCTGGCCCGGCGAGATTTCAAACAGGCCAAAGATCGACAGATCGGTGTTGCGCGCGGCAAACAGCGTCAGGCTGGAACCCGCCTGTTCGAACAACGTCCAGAACACGACGTTGAACACGATCAGGATGATGGCTGCCAGCATCATCTGCCATTCAGCGCGGTTGCCATAGACGATCGACCAGATCGGGATCAGCACAACACAGGCCAGGAAGGTGGCAAACAGCACCTTTCCCAGGATCGGCAGGCCCATCAGATAGCCCATGAAGCCTGCACCTTCCACCGGCGGCGGCGCGGCCATCAGGTTGGTGAACAGGAACCACACCAAGGGCACGAAGGCGATCGCACCCAGATAGATGGGAATGTCGCGATTAGGCGCGCCCGCAGGCGGCTCACCATAGCCTTCAAGCTTCGGCCCGGCGAACTGGATCAGATACCAGCTGAGCGCCATGCCCAGCGCCGCCAGCAGGAAGCCGGCCCACCAGCCATAGGCATCGGCCAGAAACGGACAGGCCAGCTGACTGCCGAGTGAGCCAAGGTTGATGCCCATGTAGAAGATGGTGAAGCCCGCGTCCCGCCGGCTGTCGCCCTTGGCATAGAGGCTGCCAACCATGGTGGAGATATTGGGCTTGAAGAAGCCATTGCCGATGGTGACCGCCGACAGGCCGATCAGCATGATGGTGACGAACAGCGCATCGCGCTCCCCGCCGGCTTCGAAACCGCCCTTGTCGATATGGCGGGCTTCCGTGCCGTCGCCGGCCAGCAGCGAGACGCTGCCATCCTCGTTGCCCTTGATCTGCAGCTTCTGGCCGTCGAGCGTGACGAACTGCGCCTTGTCATTGCCCGTGGTTTCGACGCTGACCGCATATTGCTGGCCGTCAAACTTGGCCCAGGGCTTGGCCGCCTCGCCGCCGAAGCACAGGGTGAAATAGCCCAATGCCATCAGGATGGCGCCGAACTTCACGGCTTTCTTGGACCCCAGATAATTGTCGGCCAGCAAGCCGCCGACCAGCGGGGTGAGATAGACCAGCGCGGTGAAGCCGCCATAGAGGCTGGTGGTCGTGCTGTCGGAAAACAGGAAATGGTTGGCGAGATAGAGCGTCAGCAACGCCCGCATGCCGTAATAACCGAACCGCTCCATGGCCTCGGTGGTGAACAGCCGCGCCAGCTGCGCCGGGTGGCCGAACCATTGCGGGCGGGTATCTGCCGCCGCCGCGCTCGCGTTCTCGCTCAAAATGTCTCTCCCACGCACGCCAGACCCAAGCGCGCCATTTCCGGCACCGGTGATAGCGGGCAGCAACGGTTCCGCCAAGCCGACTTGACCTTGGCCGCTCGCAGGAGTCTGTTCGGGCCATGATCCGTCACCTGCTCCCCGCTCTCTTCGCCCTGTTGCCACTGCCTGCCGTGGCCGCGCCCATGCTGATAACGCCCGATCGGGTGTGGGATGGGGAGGCGATGCACGCGGGCTGGCAGGTGCTGGTCGATGATGGGCGCATCGTGGCGGTGGGGCCGAATCTTGCCGCCCCAGCCGATGCCCAGCGCGTCGCCCTGCCCGGCCAGACCTTGCTGCCCGGCTTCATCGAAGGCCACAGCCATCTGCTGCTTCACCCCTATGACAAGGTGTCGTGGGACGATCAGGTGCTTAAGGAAAGCGAGGCCTATCGTGTTGCCCGCGCCGTGGTGCATGCCAAGGCCACCCTGCTGGCGGGCTTCACCACCGTGCGGGATCTCGGCACCGAAGGCGCCGGCAATGCCGATGTCGGGCTGAAACGCGCCATCAATGAAGGCCATGTTCCCGGCCCGCGCATGATCATCGCCACCCGCGCCCTTGTCGCGCCGGGCAGCTATGCACCGAAGAACGACGCCTGGGCGGTGCCGCAGGGTGCCGAAGAAGCCGATGGCCCCAATCTGGTGAGCGCCGTGCGCCGCCAGATCGGCGCCGGGGCCGACGTGGTAAAACTTTATGGCGATTATCGCTGGCGCCCCGGCGAAGGCAGCCGGCCCACCTATTCACAGGCTGAGATCGCCGCAGCGGTCGCCGCATCCCATGATGCCGGGCGGCAAGTTGCCGTCCATGCCAACACCGCCGAAGCCATGCGCCGCGCCTCCGCTGCCGGGGTGGAGGTGATCGAACATGGCAGCGAAGGCAATGCCGCGACCTTCGCGTTGATGGCAAAGAACAAGACCGTGCTATGCCCAACTCTTGCCGCAGGCGATGCCTTCGCCCGTTATCGCGGCTGGAACGGGCAGGAACCGGCACCGGCCGATGTGCAGCAGGATCGCGCCGCCTTTCAGTTGGCGATGAAAGCCGGCGTGCCGATCTGCATGGGCGGCGATGTCGGCGTGTACGAGCACGGGACAAATGCCCGAGAGATGTTGCTGATGGCCAAGGCTGGGATGGCCAATGGCGCCGTGCTCACCGCTGCCACGGCCGGCAATGCCCGCTATTTCGGCCTCTCCGATCGCGGCCGTGTCGCCCCCGGCCTGCTGGCCGACCTTGTGGCGGTGACGGGCGATCCGGTTGCCGATCTCGCAGCCGTCACCCGGGTGCGATTCGTGATGAAGGGCGGGGCGGTGGTACGGGCCGATTAGACGGCGGCTGTCCTACAGGGGGCAATTCCGCTTATCATCCGGCCCGGGTTCGCCCGCCGCTCTGTCTCAATTTGCAGTGTCGAACAGCCTCGCGCGCACAAGAAAAAACTGTAACCTTTGTAACCTACAGGCGCGCGCTGCCGGGCGGCGCTGGCAAGCCTGAAGCCCCTTCGCTGGACCGACAGTCAGTCATCCGATTTGGCAATTCAGACGGTCCGCATTACTGCCGACCCCCATGGACAATTTCAACGACACCGCCAGCACCACCGCCCTGCTCGCCAGCCGCCGTTCCGGCAAAGCGCGGGAGATGATTGCACCCGGCCCCGATGCCAGCCAGTTGCAGGCCATGTTGGCCGCAGCCGCGCGCGTGCCCGATCATGGCAAGCTGAACCCGTGGCGATTAGTGGTGATCGACAATCGCGCCGCCTTTGCAGACGCGCTGATGGCCATCTATCTGGCAGGCAAGCCCGACGCCGGCCGGCTGGAGCGCGAGGCGGTGACCCAGTTCGCCACCCAGGCGCCCTGCCTTGTCGTTGTGATCGCCAGCCCCAAGCCCAGCCACATCCCGGCTTGGGAGCAGGAGCTTTCCGTGGGTGCCGCCTGCCAGAATCTGGTGCTGGCCGCACACGCCCAGGGCTTTGTTGCCAACTGGCTGACCGGCTGGGCGGCGTTTGACGATCAGGTGCTGGCGCTGCTGGGCGGCGTCGCCCCGGAACGCATCGCCGGCTTCTTCTTCATCGGCAGCCAGGGCAAGCCGCTGGAGGAACGCCCCCGGCCCGACCTTGCCGCCATCACCAGCCACTGGCGCGGCTGAACCGCCTCAGCTGCACTGCACCGTGCCGCTGCCGGCGACCTTCTTGATGCAGCGGGCGCCGCCGGTGATGCGCACATCGCCAGAACCGGCGATTCGCACATCGGCCTGACCGCTGGCGCGCGCGCTGACGTTGCCCGAACCGGCAATGCTGATCGCGGTGTTGGCACAGGCCAAGCTAGCCAGATCAGCATCACCACTGCCGGCAATCTTCACATTGAGCGCACCACAGCGGCCGGCGACCTTCACGTCGCCCGATCCGGAAATGGCCACATTGGCGGTACGGGTATCGAGGCTGGCCAGCATCAGATTGCCTGAACCGGCGACTCGAATATCGAAGGTGTCGCCACTGCCCTTGTCCGCCTGCGCATCGGCTGAACCGGCGAGCGACAAGCCATGCAGGGCCGGCAGCGTGACGGCGACGTTCACGTCTTTCCCGCCCCAACCCCAATTGCCCTTCTTGCGGCCGATATGGAGCACGCCCTTCTCGACCCGCACCTCCAGCTTGTCGAGGTCGGCCGCTTCGCCGCTGGCGATAACCGAATAGCCATTGCCCTGACGAACCGAGACGTTGTCGCTGCCGCCGAGGGCCACCTTATCAAAGCCTGACGCATCGAACCGGCGTTCTGCAGCGTTGGCAGGAGCAGCGGCAATGGCAGCGGTGAGCAGCAACAGGGCGGGGCGGATCATGGCAGAAGCTCCTTGTGTATTGCTGTATTAATACACAAAGGCTGGACAGCTGCAAGTCCATTACGAAACAGGCGCCGCTCCCTGGGTGGGAAGCGGCGCCTGTGTCATCGCGAAGCCGTGTCGGCTTCGTCGAAGCGGCTCACGCCGCTTTCAGCACTTGCTGGATCTTCTGCTGAGCAGCCGGCTCGTCGATGTTCTCCATCGCGGCCAGTTCGCGGGCGAGGCGGCCAATCGCGGCTTCATAGATCTGCCGTTCGGAATAGCTCTGTTCCGGCTGGTCTTCGGCGCGATGCAGATCGCGCACCACTTCTGCGATGCTCACCAGATCGCCCGAATTGATCTT
>SXGQ01853697.1_pt1 | contig 12050 bp, 6 predicted proteins | sample 3178371 | NCBI WGS metagenome assembly SXGQ01 (sample SAMN11356859, study PRJNA531348) | freshwater metagenome | isolation source: freshwater sample F1-20 | place: China: Fuxian Lake, Yuxi | collected 2017-12-25 | reverse complement strand
TGATCATGATCGGCGAGATCCGCGACTTTGAAACCGCGCAAATTTCCATACAGGCCTCATTGACAGGCCACCTGGTGCTGGCCACATTGCACACCAACGACGCGGTCAGCGCAGTCACCCGTCTGAGCGACATGGGGATCGAGCCCTTCTTGCTCAGCTCGTCTTTGCTGGGCGTGCTGGCCCAGCGCCTGGTACGCAAGCTGTGTACCGCTTGCCAGGGGCAAGGCTGCCCCGAGTGCGGGCGCAGCGGCTACAGCGGCCGCACAGGCGTGTTCGAGCTGTTGGTCACCAGCAACTCCATCCGTGAGCTGATTCATGATGGCGCGTCCGAAGCGAACATCAGAAGTCTGGCCATCGAACAGGGCATGACCCTCATGCGCGAAGACGGCCAACGCCTGGTGCAGTCGGGCATCACTTCGCTGCAAGAGCTGGTGCGGGTCACCCGCGACTGATACACGCCCCCCTTCCCCCAGCACACTGCGGCCATGCCTGCTTTTTCTTACGAAGCCGTTGACGATCAAGGCAAGGACAGCCGGGGGGTGATCGAGGCCGACTCTGCGCGCGCGGCTCGAGCGCTGCTGCGTGGCCGCGCTCTGGTGCCCATGAACGTCCAACCGATCAAGGCGCAGACCACGCCCGCCAGCGACAATTGGCTGCATCGGGACCTGTGGACCCGGCGGGCTTTGAGTGCGGCCAGCCTGGCCATCTTCACCCGCCAGCTGTCGGGGCTGGTATCGGCAGGTCTGCCGATCGAGCGGGCCCTGACGGTGCTGGCCGAAGAGGCCGAAGACAAGCGCCAGCAAGCCGTGATTGCAGGACTGCGTGCCGAGGTCAATTCGGGCGCCAGCCTGGCCAAGGCACTGTCACACCACCCCAGGGAATTCGCTGACACCTACCGCGCCGTGATTGCTGCTGGCGAACAAGGTGGCGACCTGGCCCGGGTGCTTGAAAGCCTGGCCGGCGACCTTGAGGAGGCGCTGGCTCTTCGAGCCAAGCTGGTCGCAGCCGCGCTCTATCCGGCCATCGTCAGTTTGGTGGCCATTGCCATCGTCGTCTTTTTACTCGGCTATGTCGTGCCTCAAGTGGCCGAGGTCTTCACGGGCACCAAGCGCGCTTTGCCCATGCTCACCGTCATCATGCTGACACTGAGTGCGGCCGTGCGCTCATGGGGGCTGTGGGCGCTTCTCACGCTCGCTGGCATGGCGCTGCTGCTCAATCAGGCGCTCAAAAACGAGGCCTTTCGCCTTTCATTTGATGCAGCCTGGCTCAAGCTGCCTCTGGTGGGTCGACTCTCGAGGGGCTACAACGCGGCCCGGTTTTGCGCCACCCTGGCCATGCTGGCGGCCGCGGGCGTGCCGATCTTGAGGGCGCTGCAGGCCGCCGCAGACACCTTGAACAACCGCGCCATGCGCAGCGATGCACAAGAGGCCCTGGTGCTGGTGCGCGAGGGCGCGCCGCTGGCCTCTGCCTTGGCAGCGCATCCCCGCTTTCCGACCCTGCTGCCCATGTTTGCCCGCATGGGTGAGCAAACTGGCAATCTGCCGACCATGCTGCAACGTGCAGCCAGCCAACTGAGCACCGAGGTGCAGCGCCGTGCCATGCAACTGGCCACCATCCTGGAGCCGCTGCTGATCGTGGCCATGGGCGGCATTGTGATGCTCATCGTGCTGGCCGTACTGCTGCCCATCATTGAACTCAACCAGCTCGCACGCTGAGGCACTTCCCAGGGGCTTGCCATGAGACTGACCCGCCTCGACGCCCTGCGCGGACTGGCCATGGTCTGGATGACGCTTTTTCACCTGTGCTTTGACCTCAACCAGTTTGGCTGGATCAGCCAGGATTTCTACCGAGACCCGCTTTGGACCAGCCAGCGCACGGCCATCGTCAGCCTGTTCCTGCTGTGCGCCGGCGCTGCTCAGGCTGCCGCCATCGCACAAAGGCAAAGCACAAAACGCTTTGCCAGACGTTGGCTGCAAATTGCCGGCTGTGCCGGGCTGGTCAGCATGGGGTCCTGGTGGATGTTCCCCGGCAGCTGGATCTACTTTGGTGTGCTGCACGGCATGGCGGTGATGCTGCTCATCCTACGCTGGGCCGCCCTGCGCTGGCCGGGTGACGACTGCCGATGGTGGCTGGCGGGAGCGGTCGCCATCGCCTTGGCTTGGGCAGGACCTGGGCTCATTGCAGCACACCCTGCGCTGAGCGTTTTCAATCAAAGTGGGCTCAACTGGATCGGCCTGATCTCACAAAAACCCGTGACCGAAGACCACGTCCCTGTTCTGCCCTGGTTGGGCCTGATGATCTGGGGCCATGTGGGCATGCGCCACCTGCTGCGCCACCACCTGGCTTGGCTTGAAAGCCCCCTGCCCCGCACCCTGCATCGTCCCCTGCAGCTTTTGGCCGGTCTGGGCGGGTGGAGCCTGACCTACTACATGCTGCATCAACCGGTGATGATCGCTGCACTGATTGCAGTAGGCTGGCTGATGGGGAGCTGAGCCCCACATGCGCACTATTCACGATAAGGCGAAACACCGTCGGCGAGCATCAAATAGCCCGCCGAAGCCACCGAGGTCTGATGCAACTGCGTCTGCAGCTGTCCCCAGATCCAAAGCACATTGCTGGTCTGGATGCGGGTCGCCCGCTTGAGACGCACCAGCACGATCTGATTGATCGGCGGGGGTGGCAGATGGATGCAGGCGCCAAAATAGGGCACGAGCAAGAACTCCCGAGTGCCCTCACCACTTTGGTCGATGGTGACCACGTAGCCGGGCATCCGCACCCAAGCCCCGTTCAGATCGCTGCGCACCGGGGCGCTGTCCCAAATGGGTCTGAGCTTGCGCCAAGCCTGCGACTCCTGATCCGAGCCCTCAGCGATTGCGCGGGAATCGATCTTGGCCTCGCGCATCACGGCTGCGGGGTCCCAGTCTGGGGGCAGCAGGTCGGGCCAATCAAGGGTGCGATAACTGCGCCGACCCAAAGTCCAGGACAAAGCGGGGGCAGCACCTGCAAGGAGCAGACAATTTGCTACACCCTTCAAAGCATCCCTGCGGTTGATATTCATCTCATGGCCCACTGCTTGAATCTTGCGAATCGTGCAGCGGCATTTGCAGCAGATCATGCTGCACACGCCGCAAAACAGGATCCCACTGGCAATCTCGTTCCTGTCGGTAAAGCCGTGCGCTTGCATACCAGGGGCTGTCACTGCGCCCAAGCATCCATCGCCAATCGGGTGCGTAAGGCAGCAAAATCCAGGTGGCTTTGCCCAAAGCACCTGCCAAATGGGCCACGGCGGTATCGACGCTGATGACCAGATCCATCAAGTCACACAAAGCCGCGGTATCGGCCCAGTCCTGGAGCAGATCGCCAAAGTGCTTTAGGCCGCTGGAAAGCAGCGCCTGAGAGTCGTCAGATTGAATCTCTTTCTGCAGGCTGTAAAAGTCAAACCGCTCAGGCAACTGCGCGAGCAGCTGGGCGAGCGCCAAGCTGCGGTTGCCGTCGTTTTTGTGCAGCGTACTGCCTCTCCAAACCAGGCCAATGCGCGGCTTGGTCCTGGGCCCCAGCCGCCCGCGCCACGACTGCAATTTGGCCACTGACGGTGGCAGGTAGCGGCCGGGGCTGGGAATGGTGTCGGGCCGAGTCCGAAATGCCAGGGGAAGCGACAGCATGGGGCAGTGCAGATCAAACTGCAGACCTGCTGGCGCATCTTGCCCATCAGCAAGCAGTTGATCGACCCCCGGCAAACCTTGGAGCAGTGGAAGCAGCGCCGCTGGCGCCTGCACCAGCACCCGGGCGCCAAGCCGATGCAGCGGCGTGGCATAGCGACAAAATTGCAGCGTATCGCCCAAGCCCTGCTCGGCATGCAACAAGATGGTCTTGCCTGCCAGCGTCTCCTGGCCGAACCACTGGGGCTGAACAAACGAGCGTTGTACGATCCCCAAACCTTCAACCCGCCAGCGCCACTCGTAAGCGGGCCAGCCGCGATCAAAATCGCCCAAAAGCAGCAAGGCAATGGCTTTGTTCCAGTGGGCCGGGGCCAAATCAGGCGAACGCTCGATCAGTTGATCGCATTGCGCGATGGCCTCTTGCAGCCGGTGGCTTTCCTGCAAAATCACCGCCCGATTGACGCAAGCCTGGTTGTTTTTTGGGTCCAGTGCGATGAGGCGGTCAAAAATCTCAAGCGCCTCCGAGGTGCGGCGCATGGCCTGCAGCGCCACACCCAAATTGATGGAAATTGGCGCCGAATCGGGCTCCAAGGTCAGGGCCAGTTTGTAGCTGTGCACCGCCTCATCGAATCGTCGCAACGCGCGAAGGGCATTGCCCCGATTGAAATGCGCCTGTGCCTGGCCAGGCGCCATCTCAACGGCGCGCTCGAAGCTGGCCAGTGCCTCGTTCTCCAGGCCCAGTGATTGCAGAATGATTCCGCGATTGATGTGCAGATCACTGGCCTGGGGCCGAAGCGCCAGGGCTGCGTCGATGCTATCGAGTGCTTCGCCAAGCCGGCCCAGCTGATGCAGCGCGTTGCCGCGGTTGCTCAGTGCCTCTGGATAATCGCTCTGCAACTGCAACGCTTGTTCGTAACATGCAACGGCCGACTCCAAGCGGCCCAGCTCCTTGAGAGCAACGCCTTTGTTGCAGTGTGCTTGGGAAAAATTGGGGTCAATCAAGAGTGCCTGCTCATAGCAGTCCAAGGCATCCTTGAAACGCTTGAGTTCCTTCAATGCCACGCCACGGTGATTCCATGCAGGGGCATGCTTGGGTGCTTTTTTCAGAGCACGAGCAATAAGCCGCTCGGCCAAGGCCGGATCCCTTTGCTGCAAGGCCAAGACCCCGAGCAGATGCAGCGCGTCAAAATTGCACGGCTCCAATGCCAAGACCTGCTCATAGCCAGTCCTGGCCTGCGTCATATGGCCTTGCAGGTGCACGCTCAAGGCCGAGTGCAGCAGGGAGGCAATTGGCCCAGGGCGACCACTGACAGATGCCGGCATTTGCGGCGAACCTTGGCTCAAATTCGTGGTCATGCGAACATCCGATACACAGGTCATAGAAGCATGCAGGAGCTCATCAACCCAACTCACTCATCAAAATCCTCCTGTGCAATCGGCAGAGATGGAGCGAAAATCAGGGAAACGAACGGCCTGTTTGAACATGAACCGTCTGGGGAGATGCACCGATAGTTTTCGGACACGTCAACCTCCTCGCCACCGCCACAGGCAGCAGTCAAGGAGGTGAGCAGCAACAAAGTCAGCCGTATTTGCCCGCAGATCGCAAGATGTCTGGATCTCATGTCAGGCCTCATCCCGTGAAATTGCAACTCGGGTGCTTGCGTCCCTCGGTGGGATTGGCCAGGCCAAAAAAATCCAGGATGTGTGGCGTGATCGCATCGACATGATAAAAGACGGGTCGGGTCAGACTCAGGTTTCCAGTGCAATACGACTTTGCGCCGGTTTTCTTGTAGGTGTTGTTGAGAATGACGAAAGAATTTTTCTCCTCGTAGGTCTGCTTGTTGTGACCGTCGTTTATGCCTCCGTGATCGGATGTCACCACGATCAGCCACTCCTCATTTTGGTATGAGGGGCGACTCGTCAAGTGATTGAGCACCATTTCAATCAATTCGTTGGCCATTGAAATGTAGTACTGGTAAACCGAGCTCGTGGGGTCGTAATTGGCGCGATGGATGTCCGTCAATCCAATGTGCCAAAAAATGGCGGTCGGAGGTTTGCGCTGATTGAGCAAACTGATGATGGTGGCAGGACCTTCGGTGGTGTATTTCGCAGTCTGCCTGACGAACTTTGAAGAGTAAGGCTTCATGTTTTGGGAGAGGTTCTCCCAGTCGGCCAAGACAGCGCTGGTCGATGTCGGATAGCCCTGGCGCAAAAGATCAAAGACATGGGGCTTGATCATGCGATAGGTCAGCGTGTTGTCAGTCAAGCCATGGTCGTCGTCCCAGTGACCGGTCAGCACCGATCCCCAGCCCGGACCACTGATCGAGCGCTGTTCATTGCCTACGGTTTGGGTGCCGTCTGGCAGCTTATCGATCTTGATGCCGCCGGCCAATACATTCAGATGGTAGGCACCGGTCTTCATCAGGGCCAACAGTGCCGAGGGCTTGGCGCAGCCATCGCAGGCAATGCTGTCACCACGCATGCCGTCCATACCGATCACAAGCAGCCGCCGGTTGCCAAGGCTTGCACCCGCCTTGGCTGGCACATGGCGGATGTAAAGATCAAAGTCGGCGTTGGAACGAACGGGTTGAAGATTCACATCCGGCGTGAACTCGCTGAAGGCGCATTGACTGACCGCAGTGTCAGATGGCTTGGTATAGCGAAAAGATTTGCACCAGGGGCGAGTCGAAGCTCTACAGGCCGATGCGCACTGGGTGGGCGTCTGGCTGGTCAACGTCTCCCGGTAGGTGTTTGAAATGACTCCGGTCTCCTTGTTTTTGTAACTCGCTCCTAAAGATGCAGATGGAATCACCGAAAAATCCATCAAAGGGCCCTGCCGCAGGCTGTAATGGTCCAGCCTGTCGGAGCTTTTGACCACACTGAGCCCCTGAGCCGGATCAGAGGCCAGGGAAGTACTCAAACCACACGTTCGATTGACAGCATCGTAGTCAAACGATTTGCACCAGCTCACATTGCTTGAATTGAGGCAAGTCAAAGCGCATGAATCTGCGCCTGCCACGTTGCTCAGCGTGAGCCTCTTTGAGGTCTCGACCAGCTTGGTATTGCCCATACGCACGAACTTATCGATAGGAAACGATTGCGCCCAAAGCGCGGTTGCGTTCAGGACAAAGACCAGCAACAGGAGGCGATGAAAAACTTTCATGATGTCCTTCCTCGTGTATCTATGGATTCGTTCAAGGGTCGCAAGGCACCGGCTGCGCATCGGTTCACACCAGCAGGACACGGCTTTCGATCAAGGTCAAGAGGTTGTCTACGTCACTTTGGCCAGACAGCCGGGCAAGGTTGCCGGCAGCCCATGCATTGGAGAGCAAGACGGTCTGCTCGGGCGCGGCGAAGTTGGCAAACCCATCCACGTCAATATGGAGCAGGGCGTCATGGGTGCCGGCCTGTGACAGCTGCAAGTACCTGGCCACGCTGTGGCTCAATGTGCCATCCATCCCCCCGCTGGCCAGCAGCCCTCGCAGGTCTAGTTTGTCCCCTTCGGCCTTGTTGAAATCTGTGATGCGATCGAGCCCGATTTCTTCGGCGCTAAAAGAAAAGAGGTCCGCGCCAGCCCGCCCGGTCAAGGTGTCATTGCCTTGCAAGCCCTGAAGAAAATCGCCTGCAGAGCTGCCGACGAGAACATCGCCCAACCGACTGCCCACGACCCTTAGAAGATCGCTGGGCAAGCCGCCGCCCCTGGCATAGACCCAGACCTGACCCAGCGCGTCGCTCCAGCGCTGATCGTAGACCGCCCCATCGACTTCAAAATACCCCCATTGGGCAGCGTTACTGGTCATGCCAATGACCTCGATGGCATCGTTGTCACCCAGCAAGACGCCCAGAGAGTTGGTCTCGCTGAGCTGGTCGGCATCCGCACGTTGGACCGTCAGACGCTGCGCACCTGCGTTGAGACGAAGATCGATCCGCTCGATACCCTGCAACTTGTGATAGCCATACAAAGCCAGCCGGGAGTTTGCGGCCAGATCGGTGCCCGAGTCGCCACGGCTGTTGCTGACATGGTCAGCCAGCACAATGTCATTGTCGCCCGTGTATTGGCCACCGATCACCAGCGCATCGATGCCCTTGCCGCCATCGATTTGCCGAAATTGCAGGTCGCTGATGACAATCCGATCATCGCCAGCGCCAGTGCAAACCCAATCGCTACCAGCAGTGCTCACCACATCCTCGACCTGCCCTGCCGAGCGACGATCCAGCAGGTTATCGATCAGGCAAGAGGTCGCACGGCTCACCGTCAGGTCGTAAACGCCACGGATCGAGGCCACGACCTCATGGCCCATGACTTTGTACTTGGCCGCCAGGTAGCTGTCGATCTCCTGCCGGGCGGCCAGATGGGTGATGGACTTATTGAACAAGATGAAGTCACCCATCATGGAGCCGTCGGTGGTCTCAAAAACATCAGCAAGATTCCCGCCAAAGACCAGATCATCGGAGTAGGAATAGCCTGCGATGTTGTTGCTCGCGACGGCCGACTTCTGCCCATTGAGATAAGCGGTATCTGTTGCTGTGGTGACGGAATTGACGGACGAGACAGAAGTGACCAGACCCACCAAAGCTGGCGCGTTGATCACCTCGGAGCCGGCCGCATACGCCCGACTGGCGCCTGCGCTCCAGTTGAAGACTGCGCTGTAGCCCGAGATATAGCCGGTGCTTCGATCCGACGTTCCCAGTGAAAACAGCTGGGACGTAGAACTCGACTGCTTGTGTTGCACATTGAAAATGCTGAACGATGTCTTGCCAGACATGTCAAAGTTCGAGTCGAGCAGGTCCACCGCCATGCGTTGATCCCCGGTCTTGGCCACTGGGTTTGCATAGCCAAAACTCAAGTAATTGGCACCATCGCTTCTAGGGACCACCACAGGCGATTGGCCCTCGGTGACGGGAGTTGCATAGACACCACCAACCGCTGAGACCAACGGTCCGGAATAACCCTCAAAATAAGTGGACGGATTGAACCAGATCGAATCGCCATTGGATGGGGCAGCCGACCAGTGATTGCTGTCGCCACTGACCATGACCCGCTTTTGGTCGGACTGCATGAAGCTGCCGTTTTCGCGTGTCACCGTAGCAGTCACAACACGTTCCCCATCAGCACCCCAGACCTCGGGTTTGAGCTTGACCATCACAGTTTGCAAGGCATCGAAAGGAAGCTTGTATTCGACCGACTCAAAATCAACCCCGCTGACCGCGACCGTGAAGGGGACGGGGACGCCATCGACCAATATCCGCAAGATATCGCCAGTTGCGATGGGGCCTTGATAGGCAAAGCTAACAGCCAGAAGCTGATGGGCTTGATTCAGTTCACTTCGGTCAAGGACGTTGTCCGATCCAATATTGCCCAGGCCAGAAATATACGGACCGGTGAGCACGTCCGACGGGATGGGGATATAGACATAGCCCGTGTGCCCCGCCGTATCGCTGACTCCCTCAATGACCACGGTACCCGTGGTGGCAGACAACTTGTAACCTGGGCCCAGGTTGATCTCCCAGGCCCGGGCAAAACCATTGACGTTACCCACCACCGAGGCCACAGCCTTTAGTCCAAAAATATCTGGCAGATCGCCCAGCTTGACTGGCTCGTCGAAGAATACCGTGAGCACCGGTGTTCGGGCCGATTTGGAATCAACGGCTGCGTTGCCCGTTCTTCGAATGCTGACTGCGCTTTGGGTAAGACCTGTATCAACGACCACCGGTTTGGCCTGCGATGCGGGTCCAAGATTGCCGCTGCCGTCCTCAATGCGTGCGGTCAGACTCTTGACGCCCGCACCGCCCCAGTCGCTTCGTTCCATGTTCAGGGTGACGCTGGCTGTGGTGTCCGCCGAAGCGATCGTTCTCGCTTTGCCCTCCAGCTCTACGCCGTCGAGGTAAAAACGAACCCGAGCGTGACCGACGTGGGGTGTCATGAAGTTAAAGACCACCGAGACACTGTCGTCCGCCGGCAGCGAACTGATGATGTTGTCGCCACCGATGACGGTCGCAGGCGTCAGACCCGCAGGCGGACTGATGTTTTGAAGAGAAAACGACTGCGTCTGCGAGGCACTGCGTCCCCCTGTATCCACCAGGTTGCCTGCATTCAGCGCAAAGCCACTGCCATTGCCGTAGGCGTAACCGGTTGCAGCCGTGAATCGGTATTGAGTGGCGTACGTGGCATCGCCCAATGAAAACGGATTGAGCGCCTCGATTTTGGCGCCGCGACCTAGGCCACCGACCGCAGTGGACTGCTTGATGGTCACCGCATCGAGCAGTCCATCATTGGCGGCGGTCGCATCGGTATCCTGGAAGCGCAACAAGGTACTGCCGCTCTGAGCAACAAAAGTCAGTGTGTAATTTGACGCCTGAGTTCCCAGGGTGTGGGCGACCTGGGTGGAGTTGAGCATGCTCACACCATCGAAGGCTGCCAGGTTCATCCCGAAAGCGCCAGAACCAGTGCTCGCCAGATCAAATCCTATGGTGTAACTCACACCAGGCACCGTAGGAATGACCTGCCGCAGCAAACTGCCGAAGCCATCGCCGCCCACATTGAATTTGGCCTTACCTCCTTCGATGACCAGGCGTCCCGTCGATGCATTGGCCGAATTGGTCGTCCAGCCTGCGGAAGAGGAAAACTGCCCGTTTTGCAAGGGAGGCAGTGGGTTGCTCACACTCCAGTTGGAGGCCAACAGGACGGCGCTGGTGCGCACCGCTTCGCTGAAGCTGATCGTGAACTGGTCGCCCAACACACCATCGCCATTGGCGTCAGCCACCGACACCAATCGGTCGAAGCTGGGCGCGCTGCCGTTGACGATGATCCGGGACACAGCGGGCGTCAGGCTCGTCAGGTTGGTCGCATCGGTGGCGCTGATGGTCAGGGTCCGCACGCCGTCACCCATCTGAGCGCTGTTGGCCGTGTTTTGGTACCTGAGGCTGTCGAGCAGCGCCTGGACCTGGCTGGGGGACGCCCCATCGGCTTTGGAAAATACAAATCTGCCGTTGAGATGGCTCAAGGTCCACACCCCGTTGCCGTCGCTGACCGCTTCAGGCAGATTCACACCGCTGGCCAAAAAGCGTGTGCTGCCCAGCTCGAGAAACTCCGCGCTGGTGTTTTGTAGGCCCGCAAAGGCAACGCTGATGCCCATGACCAGGCCGCTTTCCTTCACCACAGCGCCACTGGCGATATTGACGCTGCCTGCCCCGTTCAAAGTGAGGGTGGTGTCCAGCCCGGGACTTGCAACCCCGTTGAGATCAATGATGGGTGCCCCCGGATCAAATGTCACCGTGGTGCTGGCACTGACCGTTTCACCCGCGCTGTCCTTGACGGACCAGGTCAGCAACCGGTTCGTGGACGGTGCGTTGCTGTAACTGTACTGGGCCGAACGAATCAGGGCTTGTGCGCTGCTCATATCGGCCAGGCCCAGCTTTGGAGTCAGCAACCAGGCGCTACTGAGTCGGTTTAGAACCCACGTCACCCCACCGACGTGCAGATCGGCCGCTGCATCAGCGCTCAGCGCAAGGTCCTGGCCACCAAAACTCACGGCTTCGCCAGCGCTTGCACCATCAAAAGCCAGCTTGACACTGATCACCTTGGTACCTGCCAGGTATTGACGAAAGACAGCCGATGAATCCATACCCGGACCGTTGTCCAGGCTGTAAAAGACTCCTGCAGAGGTGGCGTTCACCGAGTGATCAAGACCCTCAGCCCTACCATTGAGATCCAGCGCTTTGACCTGCTGGGCCTGCGCCAGCGCGGCGTTACCCGCCAGATCAACGATCTTGGCATGAAAGACCGCACTGGCCTGCGAGACAGGATCGACTTGGTCCCACTGCAAGGACCAGGTGTTCAAGCCGTTGAGTCCGGCCACAACTGAAGTCAGTTGCGCCTGTGCATCGTTGCCACCCATCCAGACCTTCACGGTCTGGCCAATCTCAGCCGACGTTTGGCCGCTGAGTATGAAGCCAGTCACAGGTTTGGCGGGGTCAAGCGGATCGGGCGTCAAAACACCGAGCGCCATGTCAATCTGCGCTGCAGTGGTGTCTACGCTCTTGAGTACCACGGGGCCGCCTAAATAGGTCGTACCGTTAACCACCTTGGATGCGCTGATGGAAATCTGTTCAGTGCCATTGAACTTAGCAGTCAGCGCCCGATAGTGGTCACGCCCATTGGCGCTGGTGTGGCTGAAATATTGAGCCACTGGCGCGATGGTGCTCTGCGATCCACGAGAGATTTGTAGAGTTACCGCAGCTCCTGCGTTCACACTGAATCCCTCGTCATAGGTGTTAGCGACGCTGGCATCGGAGTCGGGCGTGGGAAGGATGACCATGCCCACCGGCGCCAGATTCTTGGTGCCCGTGAGCGCATCCGTTCCCGTGTTGCCCGCCTTGTCCATCAGGGTG
>SXGQ01504485.1_pt1 | contig 12050 bp, 8 predicted proteins | sample 3178371 | NCBI WGS metagenome assembly SXGQ01 (sample SAMN11356859, study PRJNA531348) | freshwater metagenome | isolation source: freshwater sample F1-20 | place: China: Fuxian Lake, Yuxi | collected 2017-12-25 | reverse complement strand
TATGTTCTTCAATCAGATGTAACACCAAAGTTTACTGTAGCATTTTATGGTGGTTTTGATGGTTTTGATATAACTGAAAAAGAACCAATTATAAACAACACTTATTTAGAAGGCGGCAACGAAACATCTAATTACGCATTCTACTCACTTCAAAGAGCATTAGACACTATTGATGATGTTGACTTTGTTGAATGTAACTTGATTGCAATGCCCGGTGTTACTAATTCAACATTAACCCAAAACTTAATCGAAGTATGTGCTGAAAGAACTGATGCACTTGGAATTATCGACATTAAGCACGATTTTGTACCAATATACGAAAACGTATCTTTAAGTGCAGAATCAAGAAGACCAGACCCACAACAAGCATCTGATGTTTTGGTAGATAGAAATATCAATTCAAGCTATGGTTGTGCGTTCTTCCCATATGTTAAGATTCAAGATGAAATAACTTCACAACAAGTATTTATGCCACCATCTGTTATCGCACTCGGAACTTTTGCAAGTTCAGAAGCTGCTTCTGAAGTTTGGTTTGCACCAGCGGGATTCGTTCGTGGTGGACTTTCAGCAGGAGCAGCAGGATTAAATGTTGTTGGCACTTCTTACAGATTAAATGCTGATGAAAGAGATACTTTATACGAAGCTAATATTAATCCAATTGCATCATTCCCATCTGAAGGATTGGTTGTATTTGGACAAAAAACACTTCAAATTACACCATCTGCACTTGACAGAATTAACGTTCGTAGATTGATGTTGTATGTTAAAAGAGAAGTTTCCAAAATTTCAAAACAAATTTTGTTTGAACAAAATGTTGACGCAACTTGGGAAATATTTAAAAACAAAACAGAATCTTTCTTAAGAAACGTATCTTCTCGCCAAGGTATTACAGAATATCGTGTTGTGTTAGATAAAAAAACAACAACACCAGATTTGATTGATAGAAATATTATGTATGCTAAAGTATTTATCAAACCAGCAAGAGCAATTGAATTTATCGCACTTGATTTTATAATCACTCGTTCTGGTGCTGCTTTAGGAACTTAATACTATTTAGGAATATATAAGGGAGATTTAAAACATGGCATTTTGGACAGGTGTTGATGGGGCCGCTCATGACCCAAAAAGAGAATCTAGATTTGTCGTTTCTGTTGGCGCTTTGAATAAAAGCAGCTATGTTTGGTACGCTAAAGCTTTTACCAAACCTGTTGCAACAATCAAAAGTGTAGCCCATAGATATTTAAATCATAGTTTTAATTACCCCGGTTCTGTTGAATGGAACGAAGTTACATTAGAAATGGTTGACCCAACAACAGATGTTGATGCAGCAGGTACTCTTGCAGCACTTTTGGAAGCATGTGGATATCAAGTCCCAAACAATGAAAATGGTTTAGTTACTATTTCAAAAAGAAAGTCAGTTGTTGCATTGGGTGCTATTTATGTATCACACATTGACGACCAAGGTGTTCAAATTGAAAAATGGACCCTTAATCAACCAATTGTAACAAAAATAGATTGGGGTTCTGTTAAGTATGAAAGTGATAATTTAAACACTCTTAAATTGTCTCTTAAATACGATTGGGCTACATGCACATTAGGTGCTGAATCTGCTGAATATACAACCGCAGTAAAACCAGTTGCAAGCTCTGACACAACTAGTTTCTTTAAGCTTTCTGGTTCCACATAACAAAAAATTTTATACAATAATATAGAGGTGTATATTGCGTAATAATGGTGATAGATTTCAAACAACACCAGATGTTTCTCACGATCAAACAATTCCCAATACTGCAACAACATTAGAATTTGTTGTTCCAACTGATTTTGTTGATTTACCATCTAATGGTGTATTCTATCCTGTTGGTCATTTGTTACATGGTCAACAACAGATAGAAATAAAACATATGACAGCAAAAGAAGAAGATTTATTAACTTCTCAAACTCTTATCAAAAAAGGAATTGCAATAGATAAAATGTTGCAAAGCATAATCATTGATAAAAGAGTTAATGTTGATAATCTCTTTAGTTGTGACCGCTCTGCTTTGATGGTTGCAGCAAGAATTACTGGTTATGGTGAAGATTATGTCTTCAATTTAAATTGTCCATCTTGTGGAACAAAATCAGAAATTACTTATGACCTTACTTCAGCTAAAATAAGTCATGGAAAAAATCATGAAGATGGTGAAGTAGAATATTTAAATGATGGGACATTTGTTATAACTCTTCCAAAAACACATTATAGAGTACAAATGAAATTATTAACTGGTAAAGACGAAAGAACAATTTACGATTTAAATGAAAACAGAAAACGTAAAAACCTTCCAGAAGCTTTATCAACAGACCAATTAAGACTTTCTATTGTATCTGTGAATGGTGTCTCAGACCAACAAACATTAGACAGATTTATTATCACATTAAGAGCAATGGATGCTAAATTGATACGAACAATGTATAAAAAAGTTTCCCCTTCTCTTGAAATGAAAACAGAATTTGTTTGCTCTTCTTGTTCACATTCGCAGGAGGTCGAAATTCCGCTTACTGCGGAGTTTTTTTGGCCTAAGTGATAAATATATGGAAGGAGTGTATGAGCACTTCTTCTATTTAAAATACTATAGTGGTTGGAGTTTTACTGAGTTTTATAATCTTCCAATTGGGCTAAGAAACTGGTTTGTTAAACGATTATCTAGTCAAATAGAAAAAGAAAACAAACAAGTGGAAGAAGCACAAAACGGAAGTGGTAAAACAAGCTATCCAGCACCACCCACAAGATAAATAATGCAGGACTTTGTTCCTGCATTTTTTATTTGTTTCTATTTATAACAAAGGAAGTTTTTAAATGGCAGATACTATTGATTTTGGTTCAATGACTCCAGAGCAAATGCAACAATTTATGGAGAATTTTGTAAGATTAAGCCAAGAAATGAGAAAAACATCTGATGCATTTAACAAACTTTCTAGCTCAAATAGCGAACTTCTTAAAACATTTTCTGATTTAGGCAAAAAAACAAATAATTTAATTGATGATTTTAAATCTTTAATTGAGGCCGCCGGTGATGCTTTTGGTGATAATTTAGGAAATACCCTAAATGTTGCTGCTAATGCAATTTTAAAAGCAAGCCAAGATTTAGAAAAATCATTTGAAAAAATGAGAGGAGAATTTATTCTTTCTTCTGGGCAAACTGCTGCTTGGGGAACACAAATGCGTGAAGCAATGCAAGATGCTTCAAATAATATTAGTAAATTTGGTGTTTCTACTAAAGAATCAATGATGGTTGTCCATTCATCTTTAAACCTTATGCAAGGAGATTTTGATTCTGCAAGTAAATCATATTTAAAATTAACACAAGACCAATTACAAAATAAAGAAAATGTTATGACTAACATAACACTAATGCAACAATTTGGCGTTAGTGCAGAACAATCTGCCAAATCAATTGATGTTGTTTATAATAGTATTTCTATTACAACTGGTGCTGGCGCTGATTTTTCTGCACAAATGTCGCAAGCGTCTAATATTGTTGCTGAAACAACATTAGAAATTGCTAATATGGGCTTTTCTATGTCACAAGCATCTTCAATTATGCAAAAAGGTTCTGATATTGCTTTGGTATTTGGAAAAGAAGCGTTGCAACAACTTGCGGGTCAAGCATCAAGAACAAGAATTGAATTTGATTCTCTTGTATCTGTAGCAGCTAAATTTGATACATTTGATTCGGCTGCGAGCCATGTAGGAAAATTAAATGCCTTATTAGGAGCAGACTATGTTGGTGTTACCGATATGATGTTTGCGGAGCCTGCCGAAAGAGTAAAAATGCTTTCTAGTGCTTTTGACCAAGCTGGTCTTTCTGCCGAATCATTACAAGGTGTTAGCGAGGCAGAAAAAAACTTTACTCTTATGACAATTCAATCAACTCTTGGATTAAAAGATAAAAATGAAGCATTAAAGTTTTTAAATGCAGATGAATTTGAAAGAGGAATATTGTTGCAAAAACAACAAGATGCTGCAATTGACCAAGCAGATGCACAACAAAGAATGAATAAATTGCTCGTTGATTCAATGCCAGCAATGGAACAATTAGGAAATGCATTTAAAAACCTTGCATCAGTTATGCAACCTGTTTTAGAGGGTATAAACAAGTTTTTAACTTTTGGTGCTGGAATTGTAGAATTTTTTGGTTCTTTTGCAAAAGGTACTGAGGGTTGGGTAAAATATTTACTTTCACTTATTGGAACTATTGTATTCCTTGGTCTTGCAATAGGCGGATATGCATTGGTTGCTAAAACTGGCGCAGCAGCAACCGGTGCATTAAGTCGTTCAATGGCAAAACTAGCTGGTGCTCTTGGAGGAACAGCAGCAGCTGCACCACCTGCTGCTGGAGGCATAGGATTGCTTGGACAAATAGCAGCTATAAGTTGGCCCCAATTGCTTGCATTAGGTGCTGCTATAGCACTTGTTGCAATCGGTATTGGTGTTGGTATTGCTGCTGCTGCTTTTGGTTTATCATATTTGGTCGAAGCCTTTCAGAATGTTGGTGATAACGGAACTGCTGCTGCTTTGTCGATAGTTGCAGTTACAGGGGCAATTGGTTTAATGGCATATGTTCTTCTTACTTCTGCACCGGCAGCGGCGTTGGCCGGTTCTGCTTTAACTCCTTTGGCTGGTGTTATTTTAGCAATCGGAGTCGCAATTGGAATTGCAACAGCAGGATTTGGATATTTAGTTTCCTCTCTTGCATCATTAGAAAAATTATTTGTAATACTTGGAACTTTTCCTGCATCTAATTTGTTAAGTATTGCTGGGGGACTTTATGTACTAACAGGAGCACTTATAGCATTTGCTGCTGCTGGTGTCGGTGTTTCTGTTGCTGGAGCGGTGGGAGGAGCTATTGGAGGTATTGCTGGATTTGTAACTGGTAATAGAACGGACCCACTTAGTATACTTTCTTCTCTATCTCAAATAGATGATACCAAATTTACTAAAATGGCTACCGCAGTTAGGTCACTTATTGACTCGTTAAATGCAAGTGTAAACACTCAATTATTAGTTGTTTTAAATCAATTAAATACTGCACTATCAACATTAAACACAATTACTGCAATAAATCCAGCAGTTGGATTATTGCTCGCTGGTGCAGCAATATCTGGTGCTGCAAGAACAACAACAGCAACAACAGCAGAAACTAATGCTCCAACAGAAATGGTAATAAAAAATATTCCTGTTGTAATTAAGATAGGTGATACAACAAGTTTAGATGGTCATATTGAAAAAATAACAATTTCAACAATGGCAAAATATGGAATTACTACAAGATAAGGGAAAACATATAAATGTCATTTTTTACTAAACCAGCATCTAAAAAAATAGGAAAAGTAGGAAAAACAAATTCTACATATATAAAAAAAAGCAATTATTATATTCCAAATGAAAAAATAATTAATGTATCAACACCAGAAGAATTATTTGGACCAGAAGACTATAACACATATTATGGTACAAGTAACGCTGCTAAAATTTTTATTACTTATGTAAAGTCTGGATATACTTTAATATTTCCTTCTATTATAGATTCTATTTCCGATTCATTCAAACCAAATTTTAGTAGTGAACAAATATATGGTTTTACTGATGGTATACAAAAATTTTCTAATACTTCCAGAACAATTGCATTAACATATAAAGTTTTAGCTTATGACGAACAACATGCAAAAAAGAATTTGGATGCTATCTCAGCATTAGCACAATTTATGTACCCTGTATATGATGGTGCCGTAAAAGGAAGTATATGTAATGCTTTAGTCTTAAGGGAACCACCAATGTTGAGAATTAGATTCTCTAATCTGATTCAAAGAACGGCAAGAGGCGACAAAAAGAAAAAAGATAATGATGCTTATTTGGCAGAAGATGGTTTATTAGTTGTTGCTACTTCGTTTAACTTTGCTCCAAATATAGAAGCTGGATTTTTTATAGAAAATGATAGTTTATTCCCAAAAGAAATTAAAGTATCTTTAAATTGTAATGTTCTTCACGAAGAAACACCGGGTTGGACTATTGAAGATGGTAAGCTACATTGGATTGGTAAATTAAGCGATAAGGGGGCAGTTGTCTCTAAAAATGTTAATTTTCCTTGGGGAAATGATTTTGTTAAATTTAACAAAAATAATTCACAACCAGCCGTTCAAGTTACTATTCCATCCTCGACACCTACTGGTTCAATTTAGAAGTACAAAGGAACAAACATGGCATTTTTTACAGGAAACAAAAACAAAATTCCAGAGAAGTTACAAGGCCCATTAAGTAACGCCAGTTCGCAAAACTTTACCGATAGTGAATATTATATACAGCAATTAAAAACAAATGATACAGGAACACCCAAAAATGGTTCTGGTCCAGATGATTATGGTAATTTTTATAATTCATCAAACGCAACAAAGTTATATATATCATACGTCCCTAATAATGGTAAAGAAAAATATACCCTTATGTTTCCTGCTATTATTGACGCATATACAGAAGATTTTAAAGCAACTTTTGACCAAGAACAATTATATGGAAGAATGGACCCTGTTCAAAAATATAAAAATACTTCAAGAACAATTAATGTTTCCTTTAAAGTGCTGGCGTATGATGAAAACCACGCCCTCAGAAATTTGCAAGCACTTTCAACATTGTCTCAATTTTTATATCCTGTTTATGTGCAAGATGGAAGCGAATCTATAAGCAATGCCACATCTATAAGCCAATCTCCATTATGGAGAGTTAAATTTGCTAATTTGATTCAAAGCACAAAAATTAACAAAAATTTATCTAACAATGATTATGTAGATTCTGGATTGTTGGTTGCTCCGACAAGTTTTACATTTCAACCAGACTTAGAAATGGGGTTCTTTGTTTCACAAAAAACATTTTTGTTTCCTAAACAAATAAAGCTTTCTCTTGGTCTTACAGCCGTCCATGAATCAACACTTGGTTGGGTTTCGAATAATAAAGTAGATTTTAATTTTATTAGCAATATAAACGAAAAAAATGGAAAGATAGATTTTGGAACAAAAATATTTCCTTGGGGAGATATAACATTTTTAGAAGGACAAGTAAAAAGTGGTGACGAAGCCTCTGAGGAGGAGTTCGCTTTAGAAGATATAAATGGGCAAAGAATTGTAGAACAACAAATACAAGAAGAAGGATAAAATAAAATGGCAAGAATGTCTACAAGAAACATAATAACAACAACCAATGAGTTGGCGCAAGACCTAAGAAATAAAAAATCTATTTCTCACTATTCAACTCCAAACTTTAAAATATTAACAAATGAACAACTAAATACTTTAAGAGTATTAACACACGTTTGGGAAGAAGGCGATAAATACCATAAATTAGCAACACAATATTATCAAGACCCAACATATTGGTGGATAATAGCAAGATTTAATGGTAAACCAACAGAAGCACATTTATCAATAGGTGATGTTATTTATATTCCAACACCATTTGAAAGAATTTCATCGTATTATAGAGAGTAGATTATATGCCAACAATAGACCAAGTAAATAACAATATCAAAGACCTTCAACAAAGAATAGACAATGCTTTATTAGCCGAAGGTCTTATTGTTATTGATACAACTAAAGAACAAATTCAGTATCCAAAAACAATTCAAACTTATCAAGAAAGAAAAAAAGAATTAGAACAAATAGTTGACACATATAAACAAAATAGCATTAATACAGATGGAAGTGTAAATCAAGAAAACGCAAATCAAGCTTATCTAGATGCTAGTCTAGATTTGGCAAAAGAAACAACTTCGCCAAATACTGGAGGTATTTTTATAACACCAGAAGAAGTTCAAAAAGCTGGAGGCCCAGAACTTGAAAAACTTGCTGTAAATATTGCTAAACTTGAGGAACAAGAAGCTGCTGCACAAGCCCAAACTGAAGAGGAAAAAGCACAAGAAGAAAGATTAGTCGCTCAATGTATTTTGCTAGAATTAATAAATCCACTTTCAGAAAAAAATTATGTTTTTCGAAATAAAAAAGAACAATATGATAGCAAATACCCTCATGCTGTCTGTATGTCTGGTGACAATAATTATTTTTCTTCTTATGTTAATGGTTCCGATATAAAAGGAATATTTTTGGATTTTACCCCACAACAACTATCTTCTCTTGTTCCAACATTAGCATTTTATAAAGTACAGCAAGATGGAGAAGGTGGTAAAACTAATGATTATTTAATACCATTTTCTACACATGCAGCATGGCAAAACGGAAGAACAACATATGGAACAATTGAAAATTTAATTATAGATAAAGAATTGGAAAGACCAATGGATGTTGGTGTTAAAAGCTTTAATTGGGTTCTTGAAGGTTCAAATCCTGTTTCTTCTAGAAGAGATATATCTGCAAAATTAACTTTGTTTTCCAATAGTTTGAATAACTTTGCAGAACCTTTTTTTATATATTCAACAATTGGTGGTAAAAAGAAACCATTTAGATATGTTGATTTAATTTTACGTAGCGGAAAAAAGTTTGATGAAGCACATCAATATCGTGCTCAATATTATACATTTAAAGTAGTAGTTGGCTGGAATACAAATAATAAAAATTTGTTTACAATAAATGAAATGGATAGTTTAAAGAAAAACACAACTACACTTATGCTAACATTAATTGACCATCAATTTAATTTTGCACAAGATGGAACGTTTACAATTGACATAAATTATCGTGCTTATTATGAAGGATTATTGTGGGAAAATAGTGCTAATTGTTTGCAAACACCAGAACAAACAATAAAAGTTGAAGATGCTAAAAGAGAATATCAAAAAACATCTGATAAAATTGCTGCTTCTCAAGCAACAGATGACGATGAAAACCCTCCAGATACAAGTGAAGAAGATAATAAAAAACTTGAAGAAGCAAGAAATAAATATGAAGAAACTATATCTGAAATAAACAAAGAATCACTTCAAACAATATTAAACAATATTAATACCTATATAATTGGAATTAAAGAAGCAGAATATAAACAATTTAAACAATCAATAAAAGAAAAAAGGAGTACAGCTTCAATTAGTACATTTGTTGAGTATCAACCAAAATCACAAGAAATAAATGTTTTAGTAGAAGAAAAAAAAGAACAAGTTAAAGAGGCAATATCCGAACCACCAGAAGAAGGTAAAACAAATCCTAATTTAACAACAATTGTTCCTAAATATGAAGCTGGTATTTATTATATTTCTTATTTTTATTTAGGTGATTTATTTACATATGTTATTAATAACACATATGATAATTTAAAAGATGAACCAAATAAACCAAACTTTTTGTTTGGTTCTGCAATTCTACGAGATAATATTTTACCAATTAAAACTAATACATATAATATTTTTGACATTCCTGTTAGTGTTGATTGGTTTGTTGAATGGTTTACATCATCAATAATTTCTCAAAATAAAACACAATATTTACTTTTATATTTTATAAGAGATTTTGCTTCAAAATTAATTAACAATATTTTGGCTTCTAGTTGCAATAGAACTACATTATTACCATTAAAAAATAAATTTAATATTTCTAATTTTTACATCAAGAAAACAGATAATGATAGTGATGCTATTCTTGATAAAAGAAAAGAATTAGAAAGAGATATAGCAGTAGGTAAGTTGTCAACATTAATGAAAGAACACTCTGTTGATGAAAAGAATATTGACTTGAGCAAAACAAGACAATATATTGCAATTTATTGTCAAGATTTTGCATCACCAAATAACGTGCAATGCGAAAAAGATTTGAAAAAAGGAATTTATCATTTTTATTTTGGTAGAGATAGAGGTCTTATTAAGAATATATCATTCTCTAGGTCACAAGTACAAGGCTTACGTGAATTAAATTATGTTCGTGAATCAAATGGTTATGATTTACAACAACTTATGACACCATATGATGTTGATGTTAAGATGGTTGGTAATAATTTATTTATAAATGGAATGATGGTATATATAAATCCATCTGGATTTGGAAGAAAAGTGGGAGCACCATTTGAAACAGATTCCATTTCGTATGCACTAAAACTTGGTGGGTATCATACAATTTATAGAGTTGAATCAACAATAAATACTAATGGATTTGAAACAAATCTAAAAGCAAGATGGGTTGGTTCTGGAGCAGAGAAGAAATCGGTTGTCACTAATCCAGCAACAGCAGGCTCTGTTGCAGAAACTGGTGTTGCTTCGCAAGAAGTAAAAGAAATTAATGAAAGTGATGTATTGTTGTCACAAAAATCTGGTTATAATTATAGCGTATTTGCTAGTGTTCGTAATCGAAGTGATACAGGAGATTAACATGGCTAAATACAATTTTTTTAATGGCTCTAATTCGTTATCAACAAAACGTATTTTTTATGAAAGAGCAAAATATTTAACTGGTGTTTTTGATGAAACAACTGCACCAAAGCCGATGTTTAATTCTTTTTTGGCAGAAAACCAATTTTATGGTAAAGTTGACGACTCATTAAATCCAGTTATTGCAAACAAACAAAAACTGAAAATTATCTCAACTAGTGAAAATTTGTATGCACTTGACTTTGTAAAAAATCAATTTGATGCATTGAAACAAAATTTTGTTAAAGCCATAACAATTGGGTCAATTAGTAAAACAGATAATTATCTTTCATCTATAAAAGCATTTAAAGGTTATGAATCATTAGACAAACAATACACATCATATATGAATGTTGTATTGACAAGTTTAAACAAAGATTATATTATTGATGGTAGAAGAGAAAATAATATTAAAGACTTTAATTCGTATGTAAATAACTTAATTGAATATAGTAAATTAACCTCAAAAATTATGCCAATAACAAAAACTTCATTTTTAAAAACTAATTTTTGTCCATTGAATGTTTCTGGTTTAGTTGTAGAAATAGCAGAATTAAAGTATTCAAAAGATGAAGAAAAGGTAAATTTTATTCAATCACAAAATTTTGATTTTTTTCGTAACGCTTGTATAAAACATGGTTTTTATATAGATTATAATGCTCCTTGGAGATTAATTGCTGATTTAGGTTCTCCTTCAATGGCAGAAGCAATGATAAAAGTTGGAACAACAAGACAAAATGTTTTTGCTACACATTTTATACCAACATTGCAGACAGAAGTTGACAATATTAATTCTGTATTATTAAATGGATATAATACGTTTGTTAAAAATAAACCAATAAGTAAAGTTGTTTTTGAATGTGATAAAAGATTAGCATTTAAAAATATTATTAGAAATCCAACAACTCTTAGAAATGTTAAAAATGAAATAGATGACAAAACTGCACTTCAAATATATCTTCAAATTAGATTGAGCGAACAAGAACAAGAAACATCAAACTCTACAAAAAACATGATTTTGTCTAATGCAACATCCATTTTAAAAAATTCTGATTTAAACTCAGCATTAAGGCACATTGAACAACAACTAGTAAAAAAACAACTTGCTGGCTCTGGTACATTGAACACTCTTATGTTAAACTTAAAAAAGTCCAAACAAGAGGGGTAATGATTTTTGAGGTAATCGACAATAAGCACGATTGCTTTGGATTCTTTTTTGATGGTGAGATTTATAAAAATCCACCAGACCAAAATGAACAACATTATTGTTGGACTTATAACTCTGTTTTGGATAATTATAGTAATGTACAATACGTTTCGCTATATTGTGATGGAAAGACAATTAGTGAAGTATGTCCTCAACATCTTGCAGAGGATTGGAAATACTTAAATGATAAGTTTAAGGCTTTCTTCCGATCATTTTTTCTTTCTAAGATTGACTTGGAACAGAACTGCTATTACGATATGGTGCCGTTGTCCTTCTTGGTTGATTACTTTTCTGTAAAGACAAAGATAATTCAGCACGTTGTTGAGAATTATCAAAAGCCAAATAACTATGACCATCTTGTGGAGGTCATGAAAGTTTGCAATAATATTTCTAAACAACGACTTAACGTCGATACTTCCGTACTTGATCTTAAAATCGCAAATCCTGCTGTAAAAAGAGCAAAGATT
>SXGQ01094551.1_pt1 | contig 12051 bp, 11 predicted proteins | sample 3178371 | NCBI WGS metagenome assembly SXGQ01 (sample SAMN11356859, study PRJNA531348) | freshwater metagenome | isolation source: freshwater sample F1-20 | place: China: Fuxian Lake, Yuxi | collected 2017-12-25 | reverse complement strand
TTCAAGAAACGTGCGAATATCAATTTGCTACAGGTGCCCTATAAGGGAGCTGGTCCAGCCATCACAGACGTCATGGGTGGCCAAGTCGATGTTTACATCGGTACTCTAGCTTCCTTGGCTCCGCATGCTAAGAGCGGCAAGCTTCTCGCCGTCGCAGTCACCAGTGGTGAGAGGTCGCCGGAATTCCCAGACGTCCCAACCTTGAATGAAACCGTGGCAAAGGGTATGGACTTTAATATTTGGACTGGTTTGTTTGCCCCTGCAGGCACACCAGCTGCAGTCGTTACGACCCTCAATCAAGCACTTAATCGCGTAATCGCCGACCCAGATGTCATCGCGCGCTTCAAATCTGCGGGTGTAGCTCCTGGTGGTGGAACAGTGCAAAACTTCGGCGCCTTCGTCAAAAAAGACTATGCCAACTGGGGTCGCATTATCAAGGAGTCCGGCATTAAGCTGAATTAATCCAGCTGCTTAGTCCCTGATGCCCCGATCCTTCATTACCGGTGCCCAGTGCGCCAGTTCTTGATGGATAGAGGCATCAAGCTTTTGGGGCGAATCGATCAAATATATGGCGCTCCATCCCTTTCGCCAATTCCTCTTCCCCAAAAAATATCTTCCCGAAACCGTCTGCTGCCAACAACTCGGACTCATCTTCACTATGCGTGCGCACGATGATTTCAATTTCTAGATTCAATAGCCTGGCGGTCTCAACCATTTGTCTTACATGGACGGTATCTGGGGTTGCGATAACAAGCATGGCAGCCTTCGCAATATGCGCTTGAATCAACACCGCAGGATCGCCCAGATTTCCTGATACAGCAGCAAAGCCCTCCTCACGTAAGGCTTCAACCCGCTCTCGACTTTGTTCAATAATCACGTAGGGAATACCACACTCAGTGAGCGCCTGGCCTATCATCTTGCCTACTCGCCCATACCCTACAAGTACCAGTTGCCCTTCTAAATATCTGCGATCCGTGCTCATGGGTAGCGCCGCAGTAGGATCCTGTCTTTGATCCAACCTTCTAGCCAAGGCGGACCGACTAAGCACCTAGCGACGCAGTGGTTCGACCGCTTTAAACAATAGCGTGTTGAACGTGATCGATAACAACACACCCGCGAGCACGAGATTCATCACCTCTGAGTCAATCACACTCAAACTTAAAGCAAGACCTGCAAGAATGATTGAGAACTCACCAATTTGCCCCAAGCTCGCTCCAATCGATAATGCCGTGCTTAGGGGGTATCGGTTCGCAATGACAATCGCGGCCGCACTCGCGAAGTTAACAAACATGACCACTATCACAACGACGAGTATCTGCCCTGGCTGACTCAGAAATACCACCGTGCTGGCGCACGCCAAACAAAGGCCAAAAATCAGGCCGGACGCAAACCCCCACCCCCATAGCCAGGCGATTCCGGCACCAACCGACGTTGTCAGCGTCATTTGTATCAACGCACCAGAGGCAGCGACTCGCTTAACCGAGAATAATTCACTCGGTGAGAAATGTAAGCCAACACCAAATATCCAACCAGCGCAGGAACTCTAATTTTCTCTGTGATGAACCCAAAGTACAAGGCTGCGATAAACGCAGCAGCGATGGTTGTGATGGCGGTGATGTTATGGCCCAACAGTTTCTCGCGTTGCAACTGATGGACGATGACGAATGACTAGTCCGATTTGATACCGTTATCGCGGATAAGTTTGCCGTAAAGTTCGTACTGTTTCTTAGTCGCTTCCCCAAACTCTTGCGCACCAGTCCCGCGTATCGTGACACCTAAATCGACAATCTTTTTGCGCGTCTCGGGATCAGACAAAGCCTTTTGTATTTCAGCATTTAGTTTTGCAACAATGTCTTTTGGCGTACCGGCCGGTGCGACGATTGCAAACCAAGAGTTAAACAGAAAGTCTTTTGTACCTGCCTGCGACACCGTCGGAGTATCCGGGTATTGAGGCAAGCGCTCAGGCGTCGAGACGGCAAGCAGCTTTAACTTACCTCCAGCGATCAGGCCCGTGACCGTACCTAAACCTTGATAAGAGACATCTACTTGGCCAGCCGCCGCAGCCACTGCCGCCGGGGTTGCTCCTTTATAAGGGACGTGCGTCATCGTGACGCCGGCGCGTTGCGTCAGCAAGGCCATCGCAATATGCTGTGGACTGCCATTGCCTCCGGAGCCATAGTTCATTTTTCCGGGGTTCGCCTTGGCAGCAGCAAGCAATTCAGCAAGCGTTTTGTACGGTGAATTCGGAGGGACAACGATGCCCCATTCAATCGTTCCCACAAGTGAAACCGGATCAAAATCTTTCAATGCATTCCATGGCATATTGGGATAGATGTGCGGGATCATCGTCAATACACTGTCATTGACTCCACCGAGCGTATAACCATCGGGCGCTGACTTAGCGAGCCGATCTGCACCAATCAAACCGGATGATCCGGCGATATTTTCGATCACGATGGCTTGCCCCATATTCTGTCCCATCTTCGCGGTCAGAATGCGTGCAGCATTGTCGACTGCACTTCCTGCCGCTAACGGAACAATCATACGGATCGCTTTGTTCGGATAGTCTTGCGCGTAAGTGACGGCGGACGCAGCTGAGAGTGTTGATGCAATCAATAGCGTCTTAAACATCTTTTTCATGTTGGCTCCTCATGTAATACGTTAACGATACAACTAGGAAATTCTTTAAGCTACTTTCATCGACTCGATACCAAGGTCTTTCGCAAGCGCGTCAAGCTCTGTGACGAGTGCACTCGCCACAGGAATTCCGTGTTCGCCATAAGCTTGACGACGCGCGTGACTCTGCTCTCCCGGCAGCCAAACTCGGTCTACTCCAGGTAGGCGCTCACTTGCCCGGATGTCTTGGACGAGCGTATCCACTGCAAACTTGAATACACTAACTTCGCCAAAGGCCTCTAGATTGATCACGAGTATCGCCTGGCCAGTATTCGTGGGCGTCACGCTATCTTTATTAAAGTCGACAACATCTTTACCCATCGCCGCGCCTTGTAGGGTCCCGGCTAATAGTCCCACAATCAAGGCTAAGCCGTAGCCTTTGTAGCCGCCGATTGGCAACAGGAACCCCTCCTCTGAACGCTTAGGGTCCAGCAAGGGCTTGCCCTGGCGATCGATCATCCACCCCTCGGGCATCATCTCGCCACGCTTCGCTTTTGCTTTGACTTTCCCATACGCGGCAACCGTTGTCGCCATATCCAACACAATCTCAGGCTCGACACCTGCGGGGATGGCAGCGGCAATGGGATTGGTAGATAGCAGCATGTCCATGCCGCCCCAGGCCGGCAAATGGTTGGCATTACCCACCGCAAAATACAGACCGATCATGTTGTGTGCTACCGGCATACGGGCATAAAGTGATGCGGGTCCTGCGTGATTACTATTGCGCGTACCGACCCAGGCCACGCCCGCTTCGCGGGCTTTTTCAATTGCCAAATCAACCGCCCGTGACACCGCTAAGTGTCCCATCGCATTATCTCCATCCACAATCGCCATTGCTGCGCGCTCTTGGACAACGCGAATATTCGGACGAGTGTTGATCCCACCCGCGCGGATCCGCTGTACGTACTGGGGTAGTCGAATAACGCCATGCCCATCCGAGCCTTGTAAATCGGCTCGCGCCATGAGCGTTGCGACAACCTCGGCATCCTGCAGAGGCAGGTCAACGCAGACTAAAGCACGGCTAATAAACGCTCTTAACGCATCGAATTGGACAATCGGATTGGGGCTGGGGTCTGTCATGGTCTTAGGCTCAGTGTAGGGACCTCCACGATACCCCACTGCAAATTCGATCCAAAGATGTTCTTGGGCCATAGACAAATCAGTAACGATAATGTATTATCACTATCAATAAGAACAGCACTCGGCTCTTTGCCGCGAGATCAAGGACATTTAACAATGCAAAAACTAACAGCCCTGAACCGTACTTTGGTCGCACTTGGCCTAGTTGCGGCCCTCACTCTGCCTAGCGCAAGCTTTAGCCAATCAGTCTCTGCTGCAGATATTGCGAAGCTCCAAGAAAGCTTGCAGGCAATGCGGGATGCATACGAGCAGCGCATCAACGCGCTCGAGCAAAAAATAACAACGCTGCAACAACAGAACGCACCAGCTGCTAGCCCAAGAGCGGCCGCAACCCCCGCCAGTAGCGCAAAGCCCGGCACGGCGACCCTGCCGCCGGCAGCTATTACCTATGCGCCCCAAGCACCTGCCGCCGCCCCAACTGCCTCTACAGCGCCCCCAGCTGCCCCCCCCGCCCCCACGATGGCGCGCGGGGTAGTCTTGCCGAAAGTCGGCGCGTTTACGCCAGAAATCTCTCTGATTTTGGATGGCAAGTACTCTGCGCAAAGTCAGAATCCAGAAGCTCTGCGACGAGGTTTTATTCCCTCTGGGGGAGAAAGTGTGCCCCGCGGATTCTCACTCGGGGAGTCTGAGTTCGCCTTTGCAGGCACCGTAGATAATCTGTTCCGTGCCGAAGCGCGCTTGGTCTTGGGCCAAGATGGAACGGACTTCAGTGTTGCGCTCGAAGAGGCATTTTTCGAAACGATAAATCTTCCTGTCGGCCTAAAACTAAAAGCAGGAAAGTTCTTTTCAAACGTTGGCTATCTCAACAATAAACATCCTCACGAATGGGACTTTGTAGACCTACCTCTTGCCTACAAAGCATTTTTCGGCGGGCAGCTCAACAACACCGGGGGCCAGCTTTCTTGGGTCGCACCGCTCGACAACATGTATCTGCGTTTCGGCGCAGAGATCGGCCAAGGCATGCACTACCCCAACAGCAACAACTTCAACGAAAACAAGCCCAGACTTGGCACACTCTTCGCTAAGCTTGGAGGAGATGTCGGTACGACCACCGCTTGGCAAGGTGGGCTGTCCTATGTTGGCGCTTCAACGGGGGGACGTCCCAGCATCTCTTCACTCAACGACACCGACACCTTTGATTTCTCGGGTAACACAAATATTCTGATTGCAGATTTTGTCTATAAGTGGATTCCCAAAGCAGGCCAGAGCTTCAAGCTACAAGGTGAAGCCTTTTGGAATACGCAAAAGGGCACAGCAACCATCAATACAGCCGTGCCTTATGGCGCTTGCGAGTCGGGCTCTTGTACCGGGAACCCGTACAACAATACGCAAAGCGGCTTTTATGTTCAGGGCATTTATCAATTTATGCCTAACTGGCGCGTGGGTTACCGCTTTGATCAGTTGTATGGCGGCAACTCAAACTACGGTTTTGGCTCAGGCACCTTTGCTGGCAGTGCGCTGGAATCGTGGAAGCCTACTCGCAACACCGTCATGCTTGATTGGGCGAACTCTGAAAACTCGATGTTCAGACTGCAGCTCGCGACAGATACCTCGTACGGTCCTGGAAAAACGAATAATCAAGTCTTTCTGCAATACATCATGAGCCTTGGTGCACACGGTGCTCATAAATTCTAGGGCGGCGGCGATGCATACGTCTCTCTTTACTCACTTAATCGCCCTTTCACGCAAGGCTCGCTGGTGCTGCGCCGGTCTAGTGTTTCTGTTGAGTCTGAGCGCCGCCGCACAGGCTCAACTCAAGATATTCGCCACCGTTCCTGAATGGGGGGCACTCGCACAGGAATTGGGTGGGGATAAAGTTTCTGTCTTTACTGCGACCAATGCATTACAAGATCCACACCTCATCCAGGCTCGACCTGGATTGCTCGCGCGCGCGCGCACCACAAATTTATTGATTGCAACAGGGGTAGAGCTAGAGGCGGGATGGCTACCCGTCCTGCAGCGCGATGCAGGCAACGCGAGCATTATGCCCGGACGAGTCGGTATGTTCGAAGCGGCACAATATGTGCAGGTTCTTGACGTACCTCTCTCGGTAGACCGTAGTCAAGGTCACGTTCATGCAGCGGGCAATCCACACATCCAACTCGATGCGCGTAACTTTATCCCCATTGCACGAGCGCTCACAGAACGTTTGATACTTTTGGATCCCGCAAACAGCATGCATTACCAAGCGCAACTCCGTGCCTTCTTAACTAAATGGTCAGCTCACCTTGCACGCTGGGAAAAGCAAGCGCATGTGTTGCGTGACATGAAAGTATGGGTGCAGCATGACGGGTTCACTTACCTAAACCATTGGCTTGGTCTGAAGCAGATCGGGATACTTGAAGCGAATCCAGGCGCGAACCCTTCCCTTACACACCTAACAGCTATCCTAGAAAAGCAAGCGACCTTAAAGGGGCGCCTCGTGATGAGTTCCACTTACTTAAACAGTAAGCCCGCATTATGGTTTAGTGAAAACGCAAAGATACCTGCTGTGATTCTGCCATTCACCGTCGGTGGTAACCCCGAAGCTAAAACGCTAGAGACTTTATTCGAGGACACCATTCGGCGTCTCGTGCAAGCTCCCTAAGATTGCATGGCTGAGCTCACACTACCTGGTGACGTACCGCTGAGTCTGTTGTGGCCCGCGCTCTGGGCGAGCGTCTTAGTGATCGCCACCCATATTCCGCTTGGCGCGCAAGTCCTCGCCCGCGGAATCATCTTTATCGATCTCGCGATTGCACAAGTGGCGGGTCTTGGTGCCTATCTGGTTCTGGTGATTGCAGGCGAGCAGGTGCCCGCATACTGGATACAAATAGGAGCCGTATCACTCTCCCTATGCGCGGCATGGGGGCTTGTGGCCTTAGAGCGTCTGAGTGGTCAATTGCAAGAGCCCCTCATTGGCGTGGTGTTTATATTGGCGGCGACAGCGATTCTGCTGTTAGCCCATGGCGACCCCCACGGAGGACAACATCTTTCCGATTTGCTTGCGGGCCAAATCTTATGGGTTTCCTCTGAGCTACTCTCCTATGCCAGTGTCGGCACAGTGGTTGTCCTTCTTGGTCTGTACACACTAAGAGCACGTCGTTGGGCTTTCTATAGCCTCTTTGCGATCGCCATCACGATCTCGGTACAACTCGTTGGGGTCTATCTCGTGTTCGCAACGCTCATCATTCCAGCATTAGCGGTGTCAGGCAGCACGGGCCGAAGAAAATGGCTTCACGCATACTCTTTAACGATCACTGGCTACATGACTGGCCTATTAGGCTCAGCATGGCTGGACCTTCCAACAGGTCCGCTTATAGTCTGGACCCTGGCCGCAATGGGGATCCTTGTGAAACTACGTCTCACCAGACGATCAGTGCGAGTGACTCGGTAGATGCCGATTCGGTGACAGATAAGATCCAATTAACATTCCGCACAAGCTTGCAACGGCGCCAAACACTTGCGGTTGGACCGGCTCATCGATGCCGGTCACTTCCAGAATGATCCATGTGGAGAGCCCGAACAAGATTGCTAACGCCGCGCCGAGATTGCTTGCTCGCTTCCAGAATAGTCCAGCCGCTAAGGGCACGAACGCGCCAGCTAACGTGATGCGATACGCGTTTTCAACCATCGTATGAATCGATGCTTCTGGTCCGATTGCATACAACGTGACCAACCCACTACACCCCAGCACCGTTACTTGCGTCGCGATCAATAAGGTACGATCGGACATGTGGGGCACGAACCCTTTCAGAATATTTTCTGTAAAGGTAATCGATGGCGCAAGCAGTGTGCCTGATGCTGTGCTCATGATCACAGAAATTAAGGCGCCAAAAAATATCACCTGCATATAGAACGGCATATGCTCCATAATCAGTGTAGGTAAGATAAGTTGAGCGTCGGTGTACAAGAGCTTAGACACCATCTCTGGATCGATGATATTGGCGGTATACGCCAAAAACAAAGGTACTGCGGCAAAAAAGAAATACGTGACGCCACCAATCGTTGTCGCCCAAATCGCGATATTCTCAGTTTTGGCTGAGTTGACGCGCTGAAAGACATCTTGCTGTGGAATCGAGCCGAGTGCCATCGTACAGAGCGTCGCAACCCAAGCGATCATGTCTAGCCACTGTAGCTTGGGCAAGAACTCAAACTTGCCCTCCGCCGCCGCTTTAGCGATCACATTCGAGACACCACCCGCCTGATCCGCTGCGTAATTAGTCACCAGCAGTAAACCAATGATGATCACGATCATTTGCACAAAGGTGGTCAAGGCGACCGACCATAAGCCACCAAAGATCGTATACAGCACGACGACACCTGCACCGATCAGCATGCCTTGCGTCATGCTGATGACGTCCCCCGACAACACGTTAAAGACGAGACCGAGTGCCGTAATTTGTGCAGATACCCATCCCAAGTAGGACACCACAATACAGATTGAAAGCAATAATTCGGTTTGACGGTTATAGCGAATGCGAAAGAAGTCGCCCAGCGTCAACAGATTCATTCGGTAAAGCGGGCGCGCGAAAATCAACCCGAATAGCACTAAGCAAATTGAAGCGCCCAACGGGTCAGAGATAAGCCCGCTAAACCCCTCCTTGAGAAAGGTCGCTGAGATACCCAGAACGGTCTCGGCACCAAACCATGTTGCAAACACCATCGCAAGCACGATGGCGAAGGGCAGATTGCGCCCTGCGGTGACATAGTCCTTTGCGTTGTGCACCTTAAAGGCGCCATACAAACCAATAGCAATCGACACAGCGAGATAAGCGATCACGAGCCAGAGCAGCATGGAGAGTTACCCTTTAATTGTCAGAGTTACAAGAACCTCAACAGCACAAAAGATTATAGACAGCATCACTAGAATTTCGGTAGAGTAGGTCTTTCTTTCGAAGGTGCTCACATGCAAACCACCTCAAAATATCCTTTAAGCTTGCGCCTTGTGCACTGGATCACAGTCCTGTTGCTACTGACTTTAGTCGTGCTCGGATTTTGGATGACTGACCGTTCCGCAGCGAATATCTGGGACGCGCTCACGAACGCCCTCTATGCATGGCATAAAGCCCTAGGTTTTGCTGCCCTGATAATTGTTGGTGTGCGCTTAGTAATTCGGGCTCGAACACAGCCGGTTTCCGATAATGTTTCATTGCCTCCGATGCAGCGCACGCTAATCAAGCTTGTTCACGTCAGTCTTTACCTATTATTACTCGCAGTACCCCTGCTTGGATGGGCTGGGGTCACTGCTTTCCCAGCGCTGATCACCTTGGGCGGATACAACTTACCCGCAATGCCCGGGGTGCCTGTGGACCAAGCCTTGGCAAAACAATTGCTGGGCATACATGGCACTCTTGTGATGGTGTTGATTGTTTTAGCGATTGGCCACATGCTGGCCGCGCTTAAACATTTGTTGATCGACAAAGACGGGATATTCAACAGGATCTGGTTCGGAAAGTCTCCGTAACCAGATCTGCACTAGGACGATTAGTCGAGTTTTGCACCAGACTTCTTGACAATCTCACTCCATTTTTTTGCTTCGCTTTCCACGTACGCGGCAAACTGTGCGGGCGTGGATCCGACGGGTTCCGCCCCCATTGCCTCGTATTTGGCAATGACCTCAGGATTTTTCAACGCCTGAGCCGCTGATGCCGCCAGCTTCTCTACGACATCTGCAGGGGTGCCTTTGGGTGCCCAATACGCATACCACGTGCTGATATCAAAGCCAGGAAAGCCCGACTCTGCAATGGTTGGCAAGTCTGGGCGCGCTTTCGCACGCGTCGTTGTAGTCACTGCGATCGCGCGTAATTTCCCCGAGTTGATCATGGGGGTGGCCGACGGCATGGAATCAAACATCAGCTGCAACTGCCCACCCGCCAAGTCGGTCAATGCGGGCGCACTACCTTTGTATGGGATGTGTTGCATCTGAATACCCGCAGCAATCTTGAACGACTCGCCAGCCAGGTGTTGTGCTGAAGCACTTCCTGCAGAGCCAAAATTCACCTTGCCGGGATTGGCCTTCGCATACTCCACGAGGTCCTTCACACTTTTGATCGGAGAATTTGCAGGCACCACTAACACCAACGGCACTTGTGCAAGCTGAGTAATTGGGGTGAAGTCTTTGATCGCATCAAAGCGCATGTCCGGGTAGACACTGGGATTGATCACATGAATCGACGCATTGGCCAGTAAGGTATAGCCATCAGGTGTCGCCTTGGTCACCATCTCAGAGCCGATCATCCCGCTTGCACCTGGACGATTATCGATCACGATATTCTGACCAATCGTCTTCGACATCTCAGCTGCCACCACACGCGCCGTGATATCGGTTGGTCCACCCGGTGGATAAGGCACAACCATACGAATCGGTTGATTAGGGAAGGAACTTGCTGTTTGTGCAACGCTTGTTACTTGAGCGCTCAGCATGACCGCAACCAGTCCTCCAAGCACCACCGTGCGCGACAAGCCACGTGCACGACCTGCGATTAATTGATATTTCATTTTTTTATATCTCCAAGAATTTCGAGTGCGAGCTTGCCTGTTACCTGGCGATGATGCAAATCAGCCAGAGCATCTGTCAGGCCGGTGAGCGGATAGGTTTTGGTCACGCCTGGCTGAATGCGACCTTTAAGTGTCCAGCGCTGTAGCGTAGTCATCATTTTTTGCATGGCAGGCAAATGCTTTTGAGTCTCGTTCTCGTGTGTCCAGCCCGTATACAGACCGAAAAAGAAACCCAAAATAGACAGGTTTTTCACCAAGGCGATATTCATCGGGATGACGGGGATTTGTCCGCTCGCAAATCCGATGGTCAAGATCCTTGCGCCTTGCGCCGTCGCTCTGACCGCGCGTTCCATCACAGCGCCACCAATCGGATCGAAAATGACATCCACACCGCGCCCATGCGTCAATGCCTTTACCTGCTGCGCAAGCGCATCACCCGGCTCAACGGCATGATCAGCTCCTCGTGCAAGCGCAAGTTCGCGCTTGGCCTGCGTGCTGGCACAGGCAATCACCTTAACTCCCAGCGCCGCCGCGATTTCAACGCACGCCAATCCAGTCCCAGAGCCTGCCCCGAGCACTAACAAAGACTCTCCAGGCTCAATTTTGGCGCGCCACAACAAGGCTGTATATGCCGTTCCGTAGGAGTTAGGCAGGGGTAAGGCCTGCAACCAGTCCATTCCGCTCAGGATCGGGTAAACCGTATGGGCAGACACGTTAATGCGTTCTGCAAAACAGCCCCAACGCGACAACGCCATGACGCGGTCGCCTGGCTGAACATGTTTAACCTCAACACCGCAGGCAACAACCGTACCAACCGCCTCCGTTCCCGGGATAAACGGTAACGGTGGTGTCGTTTGATACTTACCCTCAATCAGAAGACCAGACGAATGACTCACGCTTGCATAGGCCACATCGATCGTGACGTCATGATCATTCGGGGCGCCTGGCTCAGGCCAATCTTTTACATGCGCGACCTCTGATGGAGGTCCAAACTGTTCACATACCAACGCTCGCACAACGGCTCCTATCGAATAGTCTGAGTCAAAGGAATGTAGCTCAGATCGCCTTGGACGACCCCAAGATGGGTTAACCATTAATCGGACAACTTACACATTACAGGCATAGGGTTAATACGATGTAATCTATTGTAATTATTTTGTTTACCTACCGTAATATTATTGTTAAATTGATGACTTGATAGGGAGTAGCTTAAGACGTAAAAGCCATTGTTTTCGATTTCGGCTTCTACTTCTTCAACCAGTCGTCAATACGACGGTACAACGTCCGGCTGGTTGGGCCAAGCCATAGGCTTCTGTGCTGAGCAAGACTGTCGACCCGATGACCAAGCGGTAGTTCGCGTGGCGCGGTCTGATCAGAGACGCCCCATTCCCTGAAACTACCGATGCCCATACGGTCTTTAGACTGGATTTTGTATTGACTTTTTTTTGAGGTTTTAACAGATGGAACTCTTTTCGGCAGCGTGGTTTTCGGCACTATTGGCGATTATTCTTATTGACCTGGTGCTGGCAGGCGATAACGCTATCGTGATCGCTTTAGCGGCTCGCAAACTTCCACCTGATTTGCAGAGAAAGGCAATTATTTGGGGTACGGTAGGCGCGATCGTGGTGCGCTCAGCGATGACGCTGGTCGTTGTCTGGCTCCTGAAGATTCCCGGCTTGATGCTTGTTGGCGGCCTTGGTCTACTGTGGATTGCTTACAAACTCTTGGCCGGCGCTGCGGCGGCTCGAGGCCGAC
>SXGQ01059736.1_pt1 | contig 12051 bp, 19 predicted proteins | sample 3178371 | NCBI WGS metagenome assembly SXGQ01 (sample SAMN11356859, study PRJNA531348) | freshwater metagenome | isolation source: freshwater sample F1-20 | place: China: Fuxian Lake, Yuxi | collected 2017-12-25 | reverse complement strand
TAAGTGTAAGTGGCGGAGGAACTGCTACTTGGAATGCATCTACCTACGCCACTTCATATAACGTTCAATGGCAACGTGCTACTAGTAGCGGCGGAGCAAACCCCACAGGAACCACTACAAGTCCAGACATTGCTGGAACAAGTTATCCAATTCCATCAGTTGCTGGAAAAATTTGGGCAAGAGCGCGAGTTAGAGCCAATAACAGTGCTGGTAGTTCGGCTTACTCGGCTTACTCGGCTTGGGCATAAATATGTTAACTAATCAAGAAAAAATAAATTTTTTGCTAGGAAAATTATCAAACTTAAATTTGATAATACAAGAAGCAGAAACAATGCCAGATATAGAGGGAAAACCTCCTATGTCCTACTACTTGACTAAATATCAAGCAGAAAAGGCGGTTGTACTACAAAAACTACAAGAGTTAGGCCATCAAGCCTAAAAACCTATAGATAGCAAAGTGCTATTATAGAACCCTAAGAAGGAGAAAAAAATGCCAGAAACATATGATTACTTATCTAATGAAGATAAGCAAAACATTGTTACCAATCACATCCGCAATCTGGAGTACACAATGTACAACAATGAAGTGTCTATTATTGCTCTTACAGGAATAGATGGCACTGCTGAACAGATTGCCTCGTTGGAAGCAGAAAATGTTGTCGTTAAAGGAAAAATAACGGCTTTACAGGCCCTATTACCTTAACCAAAGGACCATAAATGAACGAGACTAATGACAACAAAGACTTAGTAATCATTGCTTTACGACAACGTATTGGTGAATTAGTTCAGAACTATGAGTATGCTGTTGCTACTCTTCGTGCTGAAATAACAAACTATGACGCTATTAATAAAGAACTTACTAAACGACTTACTCCTCAGCCTGAAACACCAAAAGAATTTCCATCTGTTTCAGAAATACTGAAAGATAAGAATGTTTGAAGTAAAAGATGGTTCTCGTGTTCTTCAGTTTAATGGAAGACTTTTAGGCGAATCTACTTCGTGGCGTAAAGGTTCCTCTCGTTGGATTGAGTTTGCTCTTTACAGAACAGAGAACGGTTCTTACATTCTTTCTCGTATTGGTGTATCGTTGGTCTATCACTGCCCTTCTTGTCCTCTAGTAAAAAACTACAATCTTGTAGAAGGAAGCCCAGAAGAGTTAGATGACGACGCTATATCTTGCGATGTCTGCAGCCCTGTGAGAGATTTGCCAGTGATATTTCCTGAGAAGTATCGCTATTGGGCTCAAGTTAGTGAAGACCCTAGACCAGTACTTGATGCTCTTTACAAATACGACCCTAATGGGGCAAGATATCTTACAAACGTGGCTCAACGGCTTCTTGAGCAAGCGGCAGAAAACGATGAAAGAATAGATGCCATCTACAGAGTAGAGATGATTCCGTAGAACTAAAAAGATAAGGACACAAAAGACAAATGACAAAAGGACTTGATGGAATTCAAGTTACCCTTATCGACTCTGTAGAAAAAGCAGATGCTTTTATTACTTGGCTTGGCGAACGTCGTCCGCATAATGCTATTGCTGTAGATACAGAAACAGGTGAAAAACCTGGCAGACCAAGAGAAGATGCACTTTCTCCTTGGCACGGAGATTTACGTCTTGTACAAGTTGGTGATGGGATGCAGGGCTGGGCAATTCCTTGGCAAGAATGGTCTGGTGTTTTTTACGAAGCAATGGATAAGTTTGATGGACCAATTGTGTGCCACAATATTGCTTTCGAGGCTAGATGGTTTGCAGTTAAATCTCGCTGGGAAATACCTTGGCATCGTGCGCACGACACAATGATTATGGCGCATCTTATAGATCCTCTAGGTCCTGGAGGTTTAAAACCTTTATCTGCTCGTTTAGTAGACCAGCAAGCAGCGCACTTACAAGACCAACTCGAGATTGATTTATCTAAAAATGGTTGGACTTGGGGAACTGTTCCAACAAACTTTCAGCCTTATTGGTCTTACGGAGCACTAGACACAATTCTTACAATGCGTTTGTGGGAACAGTTCTATGAAAAATGCGGACCAGAAAAGCCATACTACCAAGCCTATGAACTTGAAATGGCTGCTCGCAAAATTGTTACTCGTATGGAAATTAATGGTGCTCGTATAGACATTGATTACTCTAAACAAAAATATGAAGAACTTATTTCTTACACAGACAGTGTAAAAGATTGGGGAAAGAAAAACTACTTTGGAACAAGTCTTACAAGTAATATGCAGTTAGTACGTTTGTTTGAGCAGATAGGTGCTGAAATTACAGAGTTAACTCCTTCTGGACAAAAGGCTTGTACTAAAGACCAACTTAGACTTCTTGTTCGTGACGGCAATGACGAAGTAAAAAATCTTGCTGAAACCGTTTTAAAACTTCGTAAAGCAGACAAACTAGCCAATACCTACTTCTTAAATTTTATAAACAAAAATGTTGATGGGATTCTTCATCCATCTGTTAAGACTCTTGGTGCTAGAACATCTCGTATGTCCATTACCGACCCAGCGCTACAGACTCTTCCAAAGGGAGATGACACTGTACGACGTGCCTTTATTCCTAGAAACAAAGACCATGTCATTATTACCTCAGATTTAGACCAAGTTGAGTTTCGTATGTTTGCTTCTTTATCTCAAGACTCAAACCTTGTTAATCTATTTAATCGTGCTGATGCAACTGGCTCTGACCCTTTTACAGAAATTGGTCGCGAGGTTTATCAAGAAAAAGAAATGACTCGCTCTGATAAAAGACGTAACTTAATTAAAGGAATGGTTTATGGTCGTCTTTATGGAGCAGGTGTAGCAAAGCAAGCGCTAACCGCAGGAGTTTCAGAGGCTCAGATGAAATCTGTCTCTGATGCTTTTGACAAAAGATATCCAGGAATGATTAAGTTTCAAAAACAAGTAGAACATATTGGCTCAACTAGAGAGCGTAAAGAAGGGCAGGGGTATGTTCATACTTGGACTGGTCGTAAGATTCCTTGCGATGATGGCCGTGTCTACACCCTTATCAACTATTTAATTCAAGGAGGCGCTGCTGAAGTGTTTAAAAGTAATCTTGTAAAACTAGACCAAGCAGACTTAACTGAATTGTTGATAGTTCCAGTTCACGATGAAATTGTCCTTCAAGCACCTCGTGAAGATGCTGAAGAGATAAAGCGTATTGTTCAGCAATGTATGACAACAACTGAAGGTTGGTCTGTGCCTCTTACCGCTGGCGTTGACGGACCTCTTGAAACGTGGGGGGATAAATACTGATGCACGCAGTTTTAGCGATAGACCCAGGAAAAATAACTGGAGTTGTTTTATTAGAGTGGGATGGAACTGAAAATCTTCCACAACAAAAACTATCTATTGAAGTTGACGAAGTAAATTTTTATACTACTGTTGATATTGCTATGACAGGGTGGAAAAACTATGAGTCTTTTGCTGTAGTTTGCGAAAGGTTTACTATTACAGCACAAACAGTAAGAAATTCGCAAGCGCCATTTAGTCTTGAACAAATTGGAGTTTTGAAGCATACTTGCCGTATGCGGGGATACAAAGATGAAGAGATTAAATTTCAAGCACCTGTAGACGCTAAAACAATGTTTTCTAATGAGAAAATTAAAAAAGTAGGGGTCTGGCATAAAGGGGGCGAAGGTCATGCTTTGGATGCGACCCGACACGCCCTGCTTTATTTGGTCAAAAAAGGTTGGAAGCCAAAAGTTCTGCTAAACTAGTTACGGTTTCAAAAAAGTAAAAAACTATTTTTTCTGATACCGTATCTTCAAGACAGAGTGATAAAAGGGAGTAGTAAGTGGCAGTTTCAGTAGAAGTTGATAGCGCTGAAGAACATATTCTTATCACCGCTGACTGGCGCTTTAAAGAACTTATAAAGTCCCTTCCAGGAGCCTCCTGGAGCCCTTCAGAGCAGGTTTGGAGGGTTCCCCTTAGTTGGACTACCTGTCTGGCTTTACGGTCCACATTCCGCGAAGAATTGACAATTGGACCCATTCTCAGCCAATGGGCTACCAACGAATTAAACACTCGTATTAGCCCCTCTACAAGCCTTAGAGAGTTAGAGACTTACGAAGGTGACGAAATTCTTTTTCCTCATCAAAGGGCTGGCGTAAAGTTTCTTGCTACAGCCAAACGAGCCCTTTTAGCCGATGAGCCAGGGCTTGGCAAAACTGCTCAAGCCATTAGAGCCCTCAAAGAACTCCAAGACCGAGGGGAAGATGTCTTTCCTGCTCTGATTGTCTGCCCTAATACTTTAAAGAAAAACTGGGCACGAGAGTTTAAAAAATGGTGGCCTGATGTTAAAACTCAGGTAATTAAAGGTTCGGCAGTACAACGTAAGCGACAATTTGAAGAAGATGCTCAAGTTTTTATTATCAATTGGGAGTCATTGCGAGCGCACTCGCGCCTTGCTCCATACGGCTCTATTGCACTTAAAAGATGCGTTGCTATGGGTGGGCACGATGAAAAAGTCACTGAAAATCAATGCGAAGTTACATTACGAGAATTAAACAAAATTGATTTTAAAGCAGTAGTTGCTGACGAGATTCATCGCTCCAAAGACCCTAAATCAAAACAAAGCCGTGCCTTGTGGGCAGCATCTGGAAATGCAGAAATTAGATTTGCTCTAACTGGAACACCTATTGCTAATAATGTTGTAGACCTTTGGTCAATTCTTCATTGGATTTCGCCTAAAGACTGGCCATCTAAAACTAAATGGATTGACCGAATGGTTGACACAATGCTCAATGCTTTTGGTGGAATGATGGTTATTGGCGTAAAGCCAATGATGCAGGACGAGTTCTATAAATCCGTAAATCCAGTTATGCGTCGTATGTTAAAGAAAGTTGTATTACCACACCTTCCTCCAATAATAAATGAACGTCGTGATGTTGAAATGTCAACAAAACAGAAAAAAGCCTACGACCAAATGCGTGAATTAATGATTGCTGAACTTGAGGCTGGAGAAACTATTACAGCCCCTAGTATCTTGACACAAACTATAAGACTTTTACAGTTTGCTAGTTCTTACGCAACCTTGTCTGTAAATGAAGAAACTGGTGAAACAAAAGCAACTCTTGACTACCCTTCCTGCAAAGTTGAAGCATTGATAGATGACATTGATAACGGAGATTTTGGTGATGATTCCGTTGCCGTTTGCGCTGTCTCTAAACAACTTATTAATCTTCTTAGCGCAGAACTTACTAAGAAAAAAATTCTACATGGACTAATAACTGGCGACCAAGATGAGGACGAACGTCAGAAGGCTATTGACGATTTTCAGTCAGGGGCTATACGCTGGGTGCTGTTCACAGCGCAAGCGGGGGGTGTTGGTATTACATTAACGGCTGCTCGTAGACTAATAATGCTTCAACGTCCTTGGTCATTAGTTGACCACAAACAAGTGCTAGACCGTGTACATCGCATTGGTAGTGAAATTCACGACTCAATTGTAATTACAGATTATGTAACTGAAGGAAGTATTGAAGAACGGGTAATACAAGTGTTAGAAACAAAAGCAGACAACTTTGAGCAAATAGTCCGAGACAAAGACCAATTACTCAAATTACTACAAGATGATAGAACAGGAAATCTATGACCACACCGATAAGACTATCTAACTCTGAGTTACAAACATTTAAAGATTGTCGCAGACGGTGGTGGCTAAATTACTATCGTCGCCTGCAACCAAAACAAAAAGACATGACTGGTGCGCTAGCACTTGGAAGTCGCATACACGCAGCCTTAGATGCTCACTATGCTCAAGGAACTCCGCTACTAAAAGCACACGCAGAACTGGTTGAAAAAGATAAACAACTTCTTCTTGCTGATTTTAGAGACGTAAATGATTTAGAAACCGAAGCAGAACTTGGTCGGATTATGCTTGAAGGATATGAGCAATGGGTTGGCGAAAACGGAATTGATGCTGAACTAGAAATGATTTCAACTGAAGAAAAAATTGTTGCACCGCTGTTTAATGGAGAGATAGAACTTCAAGGAAAACTTGATATGCGTGTTCGTCGTAAAGCAGATGGTGTTAGGTTGTTTAGAGACTTTAAAACTGTTGGTGGTTCGTTGTCTGAGTTTTCTAGTATGGCTCATATGAACGAGCAGGTTATGACTTATATGTTATTAGAATCAACAAAGTTTGATGAGAAAGAACGCTCCGAAGGTGGAATCTTTACTCTTCTAAAAAAGGTTCGTAGAAGTGCGGCAGCAAAACCTCCGTTCTATGACCACGTTGAAATTAGGCACAATATTTTTACAATGCGTTCTTTCTGGCAACGCATTCACGGAACTATTGCTGACCTAATGAGAATAAGAACAGCACTAGACGCTGGAGAAAATCCTGCGTTTCATGTATATCCACGAGCCAGTAGAGATTGTAAGTGGAAATGCCAATTTTTTGCTATCTGCCCAATGTTTGACGACGGAAGCGCCGTTGAACAAGCACTTAGCGATTCGTATGAGGAAAAGGATCCTTATGCGTACTATGACACAGACAAAACAGGAAGCGAGTGACGATGAGCGAAATTCAACGCTCTTTAACGGTTATGGTTTACGGCGAAAGCAAAGTTGGTAAATCAACATTTGCTGTAACTGCACCATATCCTCGCCTAATGCTTGACGTTGAGGGCGGGCATCGATTCCTGCCTATCGTTGTTAAGTATTGGGATCCACTGCGAGAAGAACCGCCAGTGGCTGATGGAACTTGGGATACTGTTGTAGTCCAAGTTCGTGATTATGACACTGTTATTAAAACATATCAGTGGCTACAACTTGGTAAACATCAGTTCAAGAGTTTAATTATTGACTCAATATCTGAACTCCAAGTTAAATGTATGGACAGTATCGCTGGAACAGAGCAGATGAAGATGCAGCAATGGGGAGAACTTCTTCGCCATATGGGTGGTCTTCTACGCGACCTTCGCGATTTGACTATGCACCCAACTAATCCGTTAGAAGCAGTCGTTCTAACAGCAATGTCAAAGACCTCACAGGATGGGCGTCATCGTCCATATCTACAAGGTCAGTTACAAATTCAAGCACCATATTTTTACGACATTCTTGGTGCTTTAACTTTGGAACAACATCAAAGTATCGACCCAATGCAAGCGCCTCAAAAGGTGCGACGTATGTATGTCGAAAGAACAAATGAATACGAAGCGGGTGAGCGTGTCCAAGGACGCCTCGGCGCAATCGTTGAACAACAAAATTTGTCGATTGACCGAATGTTAGACATGATTTTCGGACCGCGACAAACAACAACAACAACTAAGAAAGAGGTAACAGCGTGAGTACTCTCAATTGGAGCGATCTCATTAAGGAAGCCGGCGAAACTGGAACGTATGATGCGCTTCCAGACGGCGACTACGACCTTGTAGTGCTTGAAGCAACTGCAAAGGTTTCACAAAGCGGCAAAACTATGTTCGCAGTCAAGGCACAAGTTGAGGGTGGTGCTCATAATAAACGTCTTGTGTGGGATAACTTAGTTGTCTCACCTGACAGTCAAGCAGCACTTGGAATCTTCTTCAAGAAGATGAACGCACTCGGCTTACCTCGCGAGTATTTTATGCAGCAACCACAACCATCAAATGCTCAAATTGAGCAAGTTCTTGCTGGTCGTCGTTTCCGTGCTCAAGTCGGTACACGCACTTGGCAAGGACAAAAGAAAAACGAAATTAAAAACTACTATCCAGCAGTTGCTACAACAACCGCAGCAGCACCAGTTGCCGCTGCACCTGCACCTGCTCCAGCGCCAGCACCAGCACCTGCTCCAGCGCCAGCCGCTGCACCAGCAGCACCGTTCTAATAAAAGTGATTACTAAGCGCTGCGGCTTAGGAGAGTGCGTAGCGCTTAGTAGTCCTCTTAAGAAAAAGGTTCTTTGATGAAAATTTTTATTACTGGATGCACAGCAGCACATGCATCTAGGTCGTCAAACGAGAAAAACGCTTCTTTTGCTGGAACTATTGATGCTGCTTTAACTGAACTTGGATGTGAAGTTGTTTGGGATGTTCCTTCTGTAAAATTAAGTAAAGATTATTTATCTCAATTTGACTCTGTTTTAGTTGGTATCTCTTCTCCAACAAATGTAAATGCTCATAGAATTTATGGTGCTCTTTCTGTCATAAAACATTGTTTTGAGTTAGGCAACCTTTCACTCTACATTGACACACCTGACCCACATAAAATCTATGCTGGAATTAGAGAGATTTATAAAAATCCTCAACTATTAGTAAAAAGTTTTTATTCAAAAAGAAGAGAATATAATTTAGTTTTAGAAAAAGAAAACTACACAAATGCGATTACTGCAATTAATAAACTTTATACAGATGCTTGGCCTAGGGTAATAATTCCTTCATATCCTTGGACACCGTCAACTGTTGTGTCTAAGTATGTCCCAAACGTAGATAACAACAAGTTGTTTCTAGTCTCTCCCGACTCATACTTGTTAGAAATTCAACAAGACAGAACAACACCTGTTGATGGAGAGTATTGGTGTATTGATAGCGCCAAAACTAAGTGGTCTCAGATGGTTTTAGAAGGCTTATCAAAGCCTGTTGTAAACCATAGAGAAAGTAAGTGGGACGGCAATAAAGAGGTCTTAAACCGCCTCAGCGGGTCATTAGGGGCTCTTGTATCAACATACAAGGACGGAAACTCTTGGTGGATGCCTACGCTCTCCCAAGCCCTTTTTGTGGGGGTTCCTGTAGCCACAGACTGGAGACATACTCAACATATGGGTAAGGAGTGGTCAATTCTTCCTGTAGCAATTGAGGATATGTCCTCAGACCAACGTCTTTTTGTTGCAAAAAAACAAAAAGAGTATTACATAGAAAATTTGCCTACATGGGCAGATGTAAAAGAAAATTTGGGCAATGTATTGTTCCAAAAAACATACGCATAAAAGGAGGAAAAATGTCTGGCACAGATATGGATTGGATAAAAGAACAATTTATCCAAAACAAAACTACAAAGGCTGTAGGAAATGCTGTTATCAAGTTAATTGATACTTGGGAACAACTAAAAGAAAAAAATAGCAAAAACTCTGAAGAAATTTTAGAGACTTTTAAAAAACTTGCTTTAGGGCACGCTATTGTTAAAGAAAATAAAAACGAAAAATGGCTTCAGGCAAGAGCAGGTGACATTAAGGTAGCCGACACTGTAAGAGTTGCCTTTAATGCTTTTGACACAGCGTCTGGCAAATCAAGGCTCAATGGGCGCAAAGGTAAGGTTGTCGCAGTTCGCTACGGAGATATTGTTATTAAAAGTAATGACGACAAACTTCCAGTAATTGATGGCGCTCATTTTAGACCAGAAAACTTAGAAAAACTGGTTTAATATGCGTTCAATGACTTATAAATTTTCTTTCGTTGCCAACAACAGAACAGAAATGCTACAAATAATAAAAGATAAAATTTCACTTGTAGTTGGAAATGAATTAGAAGACCCGCTAAAATATGTAAACTATGAAACAACAATAACTGATTACGACAAAGACAAAAAATATCTAGTAGAAGTAATAGCGAGGGTAACAAATGACAACAGATAGTTCAGTCAACTCGGAGCAGCAACCTCTTCGTGTGGAGGCACTAAGAGAAGCAGCAAAGATTATTTCTAGTGATAGAAATAAACAGTATGGACCACCAGAAGATAACTTCCAACGCACAGCACAAATATGGTCTGTGATTTTAGGAATATCAATCTCGAACGAAGATGTAGCAATGATGATGGTCGGGCTTAAGGTTGCTCGTTATGCATCAAAGTCTGGATATCAACCAGATACTTGGGTTGACATTGCTGGTTACGCAGGGTGTGGTTATGAAGTGGGAGCGCTAGAGAACAAGAAAAACTAAAAAACTCTACAACGGGGAAGGGTAAAGCGTGTCAGATAAACCTTGGGAATTTGAGCAACCACTATGCGCAGAGGTAGGGGTAGAAGTTTTTTATATGGAGGATAGGGATGACCCTAGGACTAGACTAGTAAAAACTCCAGACTACGACTCTGCAAAGAAAGTATGCAAGTCCTGTATTCATAAAATTGAATGCGCTGAGTGGGGTATAGAACACGAAACTCACGGGGTGTGGGGGGGACTGACTCCTCAAGAAAGAAACATAATTAGAAGGTCCAGAAAAATAACTATACACACCGTTACTTTTCAAATCTAGGATGCCTAAAACAACTAGAATTAAGAGTATGGCAGCCAAACCTGCTCTACTACCACTAGCCGTCTGCGAGATGTGCTGGTTAGATGAGCACGCCCGTTGGGAGCCAGAAAGTATGAATGAAGTAGGAAGCATACTTATGAAACTTTCTGGGGTTGATAGTCCAGAAATATTTAAACCAGGCTCTGTAGAAATTTGCTGTATGTGCGGGGTTGTCACCATTGCTGGCATTTATGAGATGAAAGACCCGCTCACTGCTTACTTTTTAGGCGAAGAAACTAACAAAGATTTTGAGTTCAACTTTAACGATATAAACAACGAAGACTAGGTTTTAGGTGAAAGACAAAAGACTAGGACAAGAGTTGTGGCTGGAGTGGCTAGGCTCTGGGTACTTTACAACAAAAGAAAACCCAATTACTTACTATACGATTGACCATATTGATGTTGAAAACGAACTAATTAGGAAAGCACTTGCCTCTGCCCTTCAAAGAGATGGAATCTACGACAGCCTAAACGAAGCATTTAAAGCGATAGATAAAGGAATTGTTTCTACTGGTTGGGCTGGAGTTTTAGAGGAAGATTTTGATTTAATTGTTTGTACAGAACTTGGCGAAAGTGAGTATGGTGATATATTAGAAAATGTGCAGCCTACAACATGGGTAGAACTGGATATATAAAAATAGTACTTTAGTGTGTTTATTCAATAATTTTATACTCTATTAGTGTAAGATAGACTATATGTGGAAACCTGCTAATAGTCTAGAGTGGCAAAGAAACGCTCTTTGCGCTCTTCCAAGTAATAAAAAATACATAAACAACTTTTTTTCTCAAGATTTTTCAGAAAAATACGCAGCAAAAAATTTATGTTTTTCTTGTCCAGTAAGGTCTCAGTGTTTGCAGTGGGCCTTGGAGCATCGTCAAATTTGGGGTATATGGGGTGGAAAAGATGAAGTTGAAATTCGCAGAGCGCTATCTGTTTCTTATCTTGGTGAAGAAACTAGAAGGCGCAGGTATCCAAATTGTCCATACTGCACCGCTCGTCCTCACAAATTAGAAACCTCTATTGCTCAACTAGACACAACTGGAAGATGGACTACAGCAAAAATTGTCACCTGTAATGAGTGCAATTTTTCTTGGCGAAGCAGAACTAGCGCTAATGCAGTTGAAGCATATAAAGTAGAGCGTGCTGAAAGAATTGCCAAACAAGAAAAACAAAAACTAAAAAAGAAACGTAAACCTAGAAAATCTTCTTCAGCCAAACCTGCAAATTAGCCTCTAGCAGCGATGTTTTGTTCCAATGCGCAACTCTGAAAGCATCTACGCCAGCCTGTGGTCTGTCCTTTACTGGCAGATGAGGACCCCACTTGTAATCGTCAAAGGCAAGAACTCCACCATTTTTTAAGCAGTCATATCCATTAATTCCATCTTTTAGAACAGCCATCGCTGTATGGTCAGCGTCTACATAAACAAAGTCAAATTGTTTGTTGTTGGATGCAAAAAACTCATCTGTAGTCATTTTCTTTTTGATAAGTCTGCCTTCGGCAAGCCACTGCGAATTTTTCTCATCATAGACAGACTCAACGCTTTGCCAATTCATTTCTTTATGCGCTTGTTCATTAGAGCCTTCCCAGGTATCAACATCTGTCAAAGTTGACTCTGGATGGGTAAGAACATTCTCAAAAAGCCACTTTGTAGCATCTCCTGTATATGCGCCTAACTGAAGAAAATCTACCTTTATATCTTTAAACTTAGAAAGTTGCGCAGCAAAGTTTGACTGAGCACCGCCACTAATAAACCAATTTGGATAGTCGTTATCTGTCATTTTAGTTTCCCCTCACAAAAAGATAGATTTAATTTTAATCTTTCTTTGTCTTTTTCTGGTCCTAGTT
>SXGQ01433135.1_pt1 | contig 12052 bp, 12 predicted proteins | sample 3178371 | NCBI WGS metagenome assembly SXGQ01 (sample SAMN11356859, study PRJNA531348) | freshwater metagenome | isolation source: freshwater sample F1-20 | place: China: Fuxian Lake, Yuxi | collected 2017-12-25 | reverse complement strand
GGTGGTGGCCATCGGCACTGGCGGCAAAAAAATCAAGGCCACCGAGGCCCAGCAACATATTTTTGGCTACGCGGTAGGACTGGACATGACCCGGCGCGACCTGCAAAACGACATGAAAAAACAGGGTCGGCCCTGGTGCATCGGCAAGGCCTTCGACCACTCGGCACCGATCGGGCCTATCACCCCGACGGCCCAGGCCGGCGATGTGACTGCGGCGGAAATCGCGCTGCAGGTGAACGGCCAGGACCGCCAGCGCAGCCAGGTGAGCAAACTGATCTGGAACATTGCTGAGACCATCGAGCATCTTTCGGCTGCCTGGGAATTGCAAGCCGGTGACCTGATATACACCGGCACCCCCGAGGGCGTGGCCGCCGTGGTGGCGGGTGATATCCTGCACGGCTCGGTGAGCGGCCTGAGCCCCATCACCCTGCAGGTGCGTTGACCGTGCCAGCGGCGGCACCCCAGGCCAAGCGCCTGTTTGTTTGCCGGGCCAGTGGCTCGGCAGCGCCCATGGTGGCCGGCAGTTCGTGCAAGCTTGCATGATGCGCCGTCGCAGGCTGATTCAATCGGTGGCCGCGGCGGCCCTGGCGGCGCCTGGCCAGGCGATACGGGCCCAGCAAACCGTCACCCTGAAGTTCCACACCTTCATGGCCCCTCAGTCAAATGTTTGGCTCAACATGCACAAGCCCTGGATGAACCGGGTCGAGCTGGAATCCGGCGGTCGTATCAAGTTTGAGGGCTACCCGGCCATGCAACTGGGCGGCTCGCCAGCGCAACTCTATGAGCAGGTCAAGGACGGCGTGGCCGACATCGTCTGGACGCTTCCGGGTTACACCGCCGGGCGGTTCCCCCGTGTGGAGGTGTTTGAGCTGCCCTTCATGATGAGCAATGCTGAACCCGCGTCGCGCGCCTATTGGGACTATGTGCAAACCCAGGCCGGAGATGAGTTCAAAGACACCCAGGTGCTGGCCCTGCATGTGCATGGCCCGGGCGTGTTTCACACCAAAGAGCGGCAAATCAAAACCGCCTCCGACCTCAAGGGCCTCAAATTACGCGGGCCAACCCGGCAAATCACCAAAATGCTGGGCTACCTGGGCGCCACACCAGTGGGCATGCCGCTGCCAGGCATAGCCGACGCCCTCTCCAAGGGCACCATCGATGGCGCGGTGATTCCGTGGGAGGTGGTGCCATCTGTCAAGGTGCAGGAGTTAACCCGCTTTCACAGCGAGTTCGCACCCTCTGAAGGCGCGCTTTACACGGCCACCTTTGTCATGGCCATGAACCTCGCCAAATACCTGTCATTGCCGCCGGATTTGAAGAAAATCATTGACAACCATTCAGGCCAAAACACCTCGGCCTGGCTGGGTCGGGTGCAGCAGGAGGGCGACAGCGCCGGCCGGCAGTTGGCCCTGGAGCGAAAAAACAGCGTGTACATCATTCCGGCCACCGACACCCAGGAGTTCCGCCGCAAAGCCGGTCTGCTCGAAGTGGAGTGGATGGAGGACATGAACAAGCGTGGCTATGACGGCCGCCAATTGCTCACCACCGCACGTGCGCTGATCGACAAACACAGCCGGGCCGACATGCAAGGCGCTCAATCACCGCCCAAAAAGGTTTGATGCAACATGCAGCGCGCACCCATCAAACACTGCAAAAACTGCGGCAGCGCCGTGGAGTACCGATTGCCGGATGACGGCGATACCAAGCAGCGGGCGGTGTGCTTGGCCTGCGGCACGGTGCACTACGAGAACCCGCTCAACGTGGTCGGTACCGTGCCCTACTGGGGCGATCAGGTGCTGCTGTGCAAGCGCAACATCGAGCCGCGCTGGGGCAAGTGGACGCTGCCGGCGGGCTTTATGGAGCTCAACGAAACCGTTGCCGAAGGGGCTGCGCGCGAGACCCTGGAAGAATCCGGCGCGGTGTTTGAGTTGGAAGGCCTGTTCTCCCTGGTGAATGTGGCGCAGGTCGGTCAGGTGCATTTGTTTTACCGGGCCCGGCTGCTCAGCGCGAAATTCGACCCGGGCCATGAAACCCTGGAGGCGCGGCTGTTTACTGAAGCCGAGATTCCTTGGGAAGAAATAGCCTTTCGAACCGTCAAAGAGACCCTGACGCGTTATTTTGACGACCGGCGCAGCGGCAATTTTTCCTTCCACACGCTGGACATCACCTGACTGGCAGCGGCTTGCCGCCTGCAACCCATGTTGCCTTGCTACCTGATGCTCGACTTGGAGACCACTGGCGGTAACCCAGTGCGCGACCGCATCACTGAAATCGCCGCGGTGCGCATCGAGCAGGGCAAAGAGGTGGCGCGCTGGAGCACACTGGTTCATCCAGGTGGGCCGGTTCCTCCATACATTGAGCGCCTCACTGGCATCAGCGATGCCATGCTGGCCGATGCACCTGGTTTTGACCAGGTTGCTGCTGCATTGCTCGCATTGCTCGAGGGCGCTGTGCTGGTGGCTCACAACGTGCGCTTTGACCACGGTTTCTTACTCCACGAGTTTGCCCGCGCTGGCATCAAGCTCAAGACCCGAACCCTGTGCACGGTTCGCTTGTCGCGCCTGCTCTACCCACAGCACCGCAGCCATGGCTTGGATGCCATCATGCAACGCCATGGCCTCAACACCCTGGCGCGGCACCGCGCGATGGGCGATGTCGAGATGGTGATGGCCTGGCTGCACCAAGCAGCCGCCGAGCTTGGTCGCCAGACCCTGCGCGAACATGCGCAAGCGCTGCTACAGGGCAGCGCGGCGCTGCCGCCGCTGCTCGAAACCGCGGTGCACAACCTACCGGATGGCCCCGGTGTTTACCTGTTTTACGGCGAAGGGGCGCTGCCACTTTACATCGGTAAAAGTGTGGGGATGCGCAGCCGTGTGATGTCGCATTTCCAGGCGGCGGCACGCCAGCCGCGTGAGATGCGCCTGGCGCAAGAAACCCGCCGTATTGAATGGCGCGAGACCGCTGGTGAGCTCGGCGCACGGCTGCTCGAGGTCCGCTTGGTGAAGCAATTGCAGCCCATACATAACCGTCAATTGCGCCGTGAACGCGGTTTGTGCGCCTGGTGGCTCGAAGACCAGCCAAAGTCCCGCCCGCTGGTCAAGTTGGTCAGTGGCGCAGACTTCGATCCGCGCGACTTCAATCGCCTGTATGGCGTCTACCGCTCACGCCGCGCCGCCCAAGCGGGTTTGCGTGAGCTGGCCAATACCCATGGCCTGTGCTTGCAGGCCATGGGCCTGGAGACTGGCCAGGGGCGCTGCTTTGCCCACCAGATTGGCCGCTGCAAAGGCGTCTGCTGCGGCCAGGAAAAACCCGAACTGCACCGCCTGCGTCTGGAGCTCGCCCTGCTGAGCCAAAAGCTGCGCGCCTGGCCCTACCGCGGGCCAATTGGCTTGCGCGAGCATGACACTGCAAGCGGGCGCACCCAGGTGCATGTGTTTGACCAATGGTGTCACCTGGCCAGCGTGCAAGACGATGCCGCTTTGGCAGAGGCCTTGGCCCAGCCAGGGTCGCTGGCCTTTGATCTAGACACCTACCGCCTGCTGCTCAAACACCTTGAGTCGCCTGGCAGAAAAAATTTGACCCTGACGACCTACCACCCGCTGCATCGCAACAGCAGCCTGGGGCCGACCTGATGAAGGACGCACGGATGAACAGCCTGATGCGCCTGGATGCCAGCGCACAGCTCAGGCCGCAAGGGTTCAGGGGGCAAGCGGCTGGCCGGTCCGCAGTCCGGGGCGTTGCGACACCGGGTAGGGTGGCAAGCCCTGCAACATGCGCTGGCCATAGCCCTGCTGCAGCAGGCGCCGGTCATAGCAGACCACCACCGCCTGGTCGGTCTCGCTGCGAATGGCACGGCCAGTCCACTGCAGCAGGCGCAGGCCGGTGGCTGGCACCACCAACTCGGCAAACGGGTCGCGACCCATGGTCTTGAGCCATTCGGCGCGGGCCTCCTCGACCGGTTCGCTGGGTGCATGAAAGGGCAGCTTGGCAATGAAGACGGTCTCGCACAGCGCGCCGGGAAGGTCAACCCCTTCGCCAAACGACTGCAAGCCAAAAATCACCGAGGGCAAACCGGCCTCAATGCGGGCCTGGTGCATAGCGAGCAGGCGCCCGCGCGACTGGTCGCCCTGCACCAGCACGCAAGGCCTAAGGGTTTGGTCCAGCGCTGCAATCGCGGCCTGCATTTGTGAGCGGGAGGTGAAAAGTACCAGGGCACCCCGTTGGACCCGGCGCAAATCAAACAGCAACTCGCTCACCATCTCAGCGGTGTAGCTGGGCGCATCGCGCGGGTCAGCGTTGGTTTGCACCACCACCAACTGGCCCTGGGCGCTGTAGTTGAAAGGGCTGGGCACCATCAGCGTGCTGACCTGGGCTTGGCCGTCGAGCCCGGACTCTTGTAAAAAATAGTCAAAGCTGCCGCAGCTCGTCAGGCTCGCGGAGGTGATCACAACCGCCCGGGCCTGGCGCCACAACTGTTGGCGCAACAGTTCAGCCGGGACCATCGGGCTGGCATGTGCGCTGACCAGCAACAGGCCCGAGCGGGCATCGGCCTCGAACCATTTGGCCAGAGGCTGCGGTTCATGGGTGAGCAGCAAGCGGCTGGTGCCGGCCACTGCCTGCAAGCGCGGGGCGATCTGGCCCAATCGGGCGTACAACAACGCAAGGCCGGCGGCTTGATCCGTGTCTTCGCGCAACCGTGTTTTGATCTCGGAGCCCAAGGCCTCCAGGGCTTCCAGTAGGCCCCCAGCGTGGCCGCCGATCAGGGTCAGTGGCTTATGCAGCTCGGGCGGCAGCAGGCCTTGGCGCAGGCGATGCAAGGCCTGGTGCTCGCCCGGCCTGGGGCTCAGGCGGGCCAGCAACAGGGCGGCCAAGTCGCGCAATGCCTGCTTGAGTTGCACACCTAGGGTATCGACGTCTTGGGTCAAGGCCAGCTGCAGCTTGCTGCTCACCTCGCGCAGTGTCTTTGGCAGTTTGTCGAGCCAACGCAGGTTGCTCAGATCCATGGCACTTGAAAACTGGCTCAAGGCAACCGCTGGCAGGTGGTGACCCTCGTCGAACACCAGCAAGCAGTTGTCCAACTCGGGCAGGGTCTTCATGCCCACAGACGCCAGCACCAGATCATGGTTTGCCACGATCACCTGGGCCTCGGCGAGGCGGCTGCGGGCCTGGTAGTAGCTGCAGTCGCGGTAGCGCGGGCAGTGCCGCCCGGTGCAGGTGTGCCGCTCGGCAGCCACAGTAGCCCAGTCACGCGGGTCGGGTTGCTGGTTCAAGCTGTCCCGGTCACCGTCCCAGCGGTCTGCCGCCAAGGCCTGCGCCAATGCCGCGTAAAGACTGGATCGGCGCAGCTGGGGATCGACGCCACTGAGCTGCTCAGAAAAGACGCTTGGCGCTGGCGCCAGGTCTTCATCAGGCCCAAAAAAATCATCGTCGGGCTCACCCGTGGCGCCAGCCTGCAGACGTTCGAGTTTGAGTTTGCAGACATAGCGGCCCCGGCCCTTGGCCAGGGCAAAGGCAAACGGCGTCTCGAGCACGGCGGCCAGCGCAGGCAAGTCTTTGCCCATGAGCTGCTCTTGCAGCGCCACGGTGGCTGTTGAGATCAGCAAGCGCGTCTTGAGCGCCAATGCCAGCGCGACCATGGTGGACGCATAAGCGGCCGACTTGCCCACGCCAGTGCCGGCTTGAATAAGCGCAATCGCACGGGTGGGCTCAGGCTCTGCCTCTGCCCCCAGCGTGATGCCGGCCATGCTGCTGGCGATACGCCGGGCCATGGCCAGCTGTCCCGGGCGAGCCCGAAAACCAGGCGTGTTGCTAATCACCCGCTCAAAGGCGGCCAATGCTTGACGCTCCAACACAGACTTGCTCATGCCCCTATTACACTGCCAAAAAATTAGCGTTCAATCACGCCGACCAACCGACGCACCGACGCACCGAAAGCGCATGCTCCCACTTCATCGTATTGCCCTGCAGGTCGGCCTGCTGCTGCTGCTGGCGCTTGGACAGCCGGCCATGGCCACGCTGGGAGCAGCGCCCAGCCTTGTTGCAACGCCCAACCCGCCGCTGGTAACAGGCGTGTACACACGGCATACCCGCACCCTGGAGAGCGGCACGCTCATCCAGGAATACGCATCCCTGGCTGGACAGGTTTTTGCAGTCACCTGGGAGGGCCCGGTTTTGCCGGATTTGCCTAGCCTGTTGGGCAGCCACTATGGCAGCTTCAAAGCAGCCGCCGCGGAAGCCCGTCAGGCTGGGTTTCGAGGCGCACCAGTGAACCTTGTGCATGCCGGCCTGGTGCTGCGCGCCAATGGGCGCATGGGTCATTTTTTTGGCCTTGCATACCTGCCGGTGTGGCTACCGGCGGGTTTGAACATCGACGCGCTGCTGCCTTGACATGCTGATGCGCTGGTGCCTGTGGTGTGTTGTATGTGCCTGCCTGCTGAGCTGTGGCGGCGGCAGTAGCCCCGGGTCGAACCCGACTGTGCCAGTACCGGCTGGCAACAATGCCATAGCGGTGAGCGTCGACCTCGGGCCCAATGGCGATACTGTCAACCGGCTGTATGCCAGCGTCACTTTGTGCGAGCCTGGCAATGCTAACAACTGCCAGACCATTGAGCGCGTGATTGTTGACACAGGCTCAACCGGCTTGCGTCTGCTGGCCTCGGCGCTCAGGCCGGACCTGAACCTCGGCCGGCTGAAAGGCAGCCAGGGCCTACCCCTGCTCAACTGCATACAGTTTGTCGACAACACCCACGCCTGGGGACCGGTGGCCACTGCCGACATCCGGCTTGGTGGCAAGACCGCCGCGGCAGTTGCGGTGCAACTGATGGGCGACACCGCCACAGCGGCCTTGAGCGGCGCCTGCGCTGCCGGCGAGGCCCTCAATACGGTTGCCAGCCTGGGGGGCAATGGCGTGCTCGGCCTTGGGCTTCGCCGGCAAGACTGCGGCGCGGGTTGCGTGGCGTCCTCGGGCAATGGCTACTATTTCAGCTGCACCTCGGCGGCATGCACCTCGGTACGGGGCTCAGTGGCCAGCTTGCAGCAGCAACTCAGTAACCCGGCGGCCCTGTTTGCCAGCGACAACAATGGGCTCTTGCTGGATTTGCCGGCCGTGGCGGCCCCAGGGGCCGCGGGCCTGAGCGGTGCACTGATTTTTGGAATTGGCACCCAGGCCAACAACCAAGCGCTGTCGGCGACGATGTTGAACACATCGGCCAACGGCTACCTGACGACTGTTCTGCGAGGAAAAAGCCTCAACCGCAGTTTTTTGGATACTGGCTCCAACGCCTTGTTTTTTGATTCGTCCACCATGGTCAGATGCGCGGGCACTGGCAAACTGCGCTTTTATTGCCCAGACACACCGGGCAACTTTTCAACCCAGTTGTTCGGCCAAAACGGCAGCAGCAAAAGCGTTAATTTTGTTGTTGACAATGCTCAGGGCCTGTTTGCAAGCCCCCTGAAAGCGGCCCTACCCACCCTTGCGGGCGCGCTGGGCGATGCCTCAAGCTTTGACTGGGGTTTGCCATTCTTCTATGGCCGGCGCGTGTTCATGGGCTTTGAAGGCCAGACCACGCCGCTTGGCAATGGCCCGTTTTACGCCTTCTGATTAGGCCCGGCCGAGCCTTGGTGCATGTGCAAATTCCCAGCCAGGTAGGCCGCGGCCAGGCTGGCGCAAGCGCCGACCAAGGCCGCCACCCAATAGCCTTGCACCAGATTATTGGCATCGCGGCTGATGAGAAAGCCCCCCACAAAAGCAGCCACGCCCATGCCGGCCGATTGCACCGCTGAGTTCAAGGCCATAAAGGTACCGCGCAAGGCCGGATTGGCGCAAGAGGCAATGATGGCCATGCCGGGAATCATGCGACCACTCATGCAGATAAAAAACAGGGTAGAGACAATCAGCACAGCCCACACCGGTAGCCCGGCGGTGAGCGTGATGCTAATCAGCGGAAAAATCACCAGCACCGCCATGATGCGAAATAAGGCCACCTTGCCGCGCCGGTCGGTCAGCACCCCAACCACGCGCGCACTCAGCAAAGTGGCCACGCCGCCGCACAGGTACACATAGAACACCTGGTCAGTACGCCAGCCCACATTGGTTTGCAGGTAAATCGTGATGAAAGGAATCACGGTGAAGCCGGCAAACATCAGCAGCGCCGAGAACGCAAAAGTTTTCAGGTGGTTGCGGTCCTGGAGCACCTGCGCGATGGCCGCAAGCGCAGACGGCCGCGGCCCCACTGCGAGGTGGGCGCGCAATGGCGGCAAGGTGACCAAGGCCGCCAGGCACAACAGGCCGACCAGTGCGGCAATGCCAAAAAAAGGCGCGTGCCAGCTCAAATGGGCCGCCAGAAACAGACCGGCTGGCACCCCGGCCACGGTAGATACCGAAAAAGACGTCATCACAATGGCCACGGCCCGACCCCGGCGCTCAAAGGGAATCACATCAGCCACCACGGTTTGCGTCAAAGCCGACAGCACGCCGCCAAACACACCAGCCAACACCCGCGCCAACATCAGGCTGGGATAGTCTGGCGCCAAGCCGCAAGATAAAGTCGCCAAACCAAACAAGGCGTAGAGCACCAGCATCAGTTTTTTGCGGTCAAATTTGTCGAGGTAGGTGGCCGCCAAAAGGCCAGACAAGCCGGCAGCCAAGGTGTATGCCGACACCAAGAGACCAAAACTGGCGTCACTGACTCCAAACAGCTGGGTGAACTGCGGACCCAGCGGCATCATGATCATGAAATCAAGAATATGGGTGAACTGAATACCCGCAAGGGTCAAGAGCAGCCAAAGTTCACGGCGGCGCGACAGCGCGCTTACAGCAAGAGGGGGCATTGAGGCAGAGCTGGGGTGGAGCGGGCAAGATGGCCCGTTTGCAGCAGCCGCAGGAGCGACCAACGCCGGATGTTACGCCAGCGGCTACTCCATCTGAACACCCGCACTCTTGACCACCTTGCCCCAGCGCTCGATTTCGCTCGCCATATAGGTCTGCAAGGCCTCGGGGGTTGAGGGCGCCACCATCACACCGGCATCGAACAGGGCTTTTTGGGTATCCGCCTGCGCCATCAGCTTGCTGATCTCGCTGTTGAGCCGGTTCACGATGTCGCGGGGCGTGTTGGCAGGTGCCAGCAAAGCCAGCCAAACCGAGGCCTCGTAGCCCGGCACGCCGGCCTCTTGCATGGTTGGTACATCGGGCAGTTGGGGGATGCGCCGGGCGGTCGTCACAGCCAGTGCCCGCAAACGCCCCTGCGGCACCTGAGCCAGCGCATTGGGCACGCCCGCAAAACTGGTCTCGACAACCCCCGCGATCAGATCTGTGGCCGCGCCGCTGCTGCCACGGTAGGGCACATGCTGCATCTTGACACCCGCCAAAGACTCAAACAACCCGCCCATCAAGTGTTGTGAGCTGCCGTTGCCGGATGATGCGTAGTGCAGCGTATCGGGCTGCGCCTTGGCCAATGCGATCAACTCTTTGACCGTGTTGGCGGGCAGCTTGGGGTTGACCAGCAGCACATACGCGGAATCCACCAGTTTGGTGATGGGCACAAAAGATTTGATCGGGTCATAGGGCAGGGATTTGTAAACCCAGGGGCTGATGGTGTGGGTGGTGGAGATCATCACCAGCGTGTAGCCATCGGGCGTTGCCTTGGCAACCTCGGCCGTACCGATGGTCGAGCCGGCGCCGGCCTTGTTTTCGATGACGAACTGCTGGCCCATGGAAGCCGACAATTTTTGCCCAAGGATGCGAGCCACCACGTCGGTGAAGCCACCGGGCGCAAAGGGCACCACCAGGCGCACGCTTTTGTTGGGGTAGGAGCTTTGCGCCAAAGCCTGCGCCATGCTACAGGCCAACAGGGCCGCTGCCCAAGTTAAATACCGGCGGGAAAACCCGCACAAAGGACTCAGCGTCATGAAATTACCCCTTATACAACGGCTCTGGCATGGTGAAAAAACTGTGCAAAATTTGGTAGACCATCAAATAATTTTTTTGCTGAAAACTCGCATGCGATATACCCCGCATCATGCTGAATTGCTTGTTGCTGTTGGGCAGCAGTTTGTAAAAATCAAGCAAGTCGTCGAGGCCAGCAATACCATCAAATTCTCCGCGCAAAATAAGGGTTGGTGCGAGCAGGCGGGTCGGGTCGAGCAAAGGCAAATTGGCGCACATGTCCACATAGGTGCCCGTGGGCATGGAGTCATCCAGGCTCAAGATGGCGTCGGCAAAAGCCTCAACCGTGGCGGCATCGGCCGTGCCGGGGTGGTCGCGGCTGAAGATGCTGCGCACAAAGTCTCGGTCTATCGGGCGCCGGTTGCGGGCCAAAAAATCAGGCAGCTTCTTGCGCCGCTGCGCCAGCGTGTGGCTGCCCTCACCGCTCCAAACAAAGGCATCCAGTGCGATCTTGGCGATGCGCGCGGCATGCCGCTGGGCCAACAGGGCCGCCTTCAGTGCTCCAGAGGAAATGCCGTACATCAGCAGCGGCTCGCCCCCATTGCGTTCGAGCACATAAGCGGTGCCGGCCTCCAGGTCGTCGGCTCCGTTGCTGATGTCGCAATTGATGTCGCGGTGCTTGTCCGAGCGGCCATAGCCCTCGTTGTCCATGGTCCAGGTGTCAAAGCCGCGTGCGGCAAACCAGTCCATCACAGACGAGTGCGGGCGCCCGGGCACGCTCAAGTCAAAGGTCGGCTGAGACGCCATGGACGAGCCATGTACAAAAAAAACAGTGCCCGCGTGCGCCTGCCCAGCGGCGGCTTTTTTATGCCATAAAAACAAACGCACCTCGCCTTTTTGAGCCCAATGCTCCACGCCGCCAGACCAAGTCACATCCACCATTGCCAACTCCAAAGAAAAAATGAAGCCTTGCAGGATCAGCAAGGTTAAACTCATTCGACCGACCAACGCAGGAGACTAACATGAGTGTTTCAGCCATCAGAGCCCCCGAGCCGGCCCCAGCCCCCAAAGTTAATCACAATGTTCAAGCGGAACAGCGGGTGCGCGAAGCCGCTGCCGAAAAGCCGCAGCAGGCCAAGCAACAGCCGGTCACTAAAAGCCAGGATGAGACCCGCGGGCGACAGGTGGACACTCGGGCCTAGGCCCGCCGTGCTTGGTTTCTAGGTCACGCCCCGGTTCAATTTGGGGGCCGCTCAAACCAGCAGCAGGTAACCATTCAAGGTTGCCACAAAGCCCAGCACCCCCAGCGCCGAACCTGCCAAGTACAGCGCGGGTATTGGGCCAATGATAAACATCGACAGCAGCACGATGGCGATCTGAAGCATGCCCTCGCCATAGTCAAACCAGGGGTCCTGGCGCAGGGCGTGGTCGCGCGCCGCTTCATGCGCTTTAGCGCGCACCATCAACTCTTTTTTGCCATCCCGGGTTTCGGGCTCAGACTCATATCGGTCAGCGGTTTTCTTGTACTCGTCTATTTTTTTCTGAAAAGCTTATTTGACTGGCGCTGGCATGGCGGGCTCGCGCAGCAGCTGCAACTCGAGATCACTGTACGCAATTTTGAGCGAGGTCTGGCGAATCGTTTTGGCTTGGTAGAAAGCATAGGCGTTGGCCGCCAAGATGTTCTCCTGCGTGGCTTCCTTGGCCGAGTTCGAACCGCCCAAGCTGGCAATCGCCAGCACCATGGCCAGCACCGCAATGGTTAAGGCGGTGCGGTTTTTTGTTTTATCTTCGCCAGCATTTTCAATCAGTTCATTCGATTCATGGGCTTCCGTAGTCAATTCCTGTGCTCCTGTGTATGTTCAAAAAAATTAAAAAATTTAAAGCAATGGCTTCCAGTGGCGCCCGCTTGACTGCACCAGCGCGTCTGACTCGGCCGGGCCGTCTGAGCCCGCTGCGTAGTGGACCAGTGCGGCACTTGCGTCGCCTGCCCAGTGGTCGAGCAGGGGCTGCACAATCTGCCAACCGGCGACCACATTGTCAGCCCGTTGAAACAGCGTGGCATCCCCAATCATGCAGTCGTAGATCAGGGTTTCGTAGCCTGTGCTGGGCGCATTCTGGAAGTAGTCCTTGTAATGAAAATCCATGTGCACCTGACCAATGGCAATATTG
>SXGQ01238002.1_pt1 | contig 12053 bp, 9 predicted proteins | sample 3178371 | NCBI WGS metagenome assembly SXGQ01 (sample SAMN11356859, study PRJNA531348) | freshwater metagenome | isolation source: freshwater sample F1-20 | place: China: Fuxian Lake, Yuxi | collected 2017-12-25 | reverse complement strand
GCGGAAGCAGGGATGCTTGGCCAGCCGGTATATTTTCTTACTCCGGATGTTGTTGGCGTTCATATGACCGGGACTCTTGCCGAAGGAGCAACGGCAACCGACCTCGTGCTTCGTGTCACCGAGATGCTCAGAAAGCTGAACGTGGTAGGCAAATTTGTCGAATTCTTTGGTGATGGAGCGGCTGCTCTCGGGGCGACAGATCGAGCGACCATTGCCAATATGGCTCCGGAATATGGGGCGACGATGGGTTTTTTCGGTGTCGATGAGAAAACGCTCGACTATTTCAGATCTACCGGCAGGACAGATGAGCACATTCAAACGATCCGAAACTACTTTGAAGTGCAGCAAATGTTTGGTATCCCGAAAAAGGGAGATGTTGACTACAGCGAGGTGCATGAACTCGATCTTGCTACGATCGTACCTTCGGTCGCGGGCCCTAAGCGGCCGCAAGATCGCATCGAGCTTAAGGGGCTTGCTAACAAATTTCGCGATCTCTTCGTGGCCTCTGCCGCAGACGGTGGATTTGGCAAGTCGCTTGAGCAACTTTCGGATAGGTTTCCCGTCGAGCTTTGCGGAGGAGAGGGATCGATCGTGGCTGGCGGCGGTGATCAAAACACTGCAACTATTCCGCTTCCGATCCTTGGGCAGGAAAGCGCAATGGATACGAGCGTAACGACCGAGGTCGAAATGGTAAATAATCGGCCAACGCCGAATGCCGTGAATATTGAATCAGAGGATTGCCCGCCGGAACAGACGAACATTGGGCATGGAGATGTCCTAATTGCTGCGATTACTTCCTGCACGAATACTTCTAATCCGTCCGTGATGATCGCTGCTGGTTTGCTTGCGAAAAAGGCGTCGGAACGGGGAATGAAGGTTCCTGATGTCGTTAAGACCTCGTTGGCACCCGGTTCGCGTGTTGTGACTGAGTACCTCGAAAAAACGGGCCTTCAGAAGCATCTTGACGCCGTTGGTTTCAATTTGGTCGGTTACGGGTGTACGACATGTATCGGAAATTCTGGACCGCTTGACGGCGGTATCGAGAAAGAGATCGTAAAGAATGATCTGGTCGCAGCCTCTGTGCTTTCAGGCAATCGTAATTTCGAAGCTCGCGTACATCAGAATATCAAGGCAAATTTTTTGATGTCCCCGCCGCTTGTAGTTGCTTATGCGCTTGCCGGCACGGTTCTGAAAGACATTTATCGGGAGCCGATCGGAAAGGACAGGGATGGAAGTGAGGTGTACTTGAAAGATCTCTGGCCAACGCTCGACGAGGTCAGGGAATTGCTTTCTATGGCCTTCGATCCTGAAACGTTTAAACGGCTCTATAGCGAATTTGCTGAGCAGAATCCGCTTTGGAACCAGATCGAAACATCGGTTGGCAAAGTTTACGAATGGGATACGTCATCAACCTACATACAAGAACCACCCTATTTTGATGGTTTTTCATTGGAAACCGGATCTTTTTCGGACTTTCAGGGTGCTAGGGCGTTAGCGATCTTCGGTGACTCGGTCACTACGGATCACATTTCGCCTGCAGGGGCGATCAAGGCGGACTCGCCTGCGGGACGCTATTTGCAGGAGCTTGGTGTAGAGCCAAAGGATTTTAATTCGTACGGATCGCGGCGTGGGAACGACCGGGTTATGCTTCGTGGTACTTTTGCCAACGTGCGAATCAAGAACACGATGGTTGCCCCGAAGGAAGGTGGGCTCACCAAATTTCAGCCTGTAGGTGATGAAATGTCGATCTATGACGCGGCCATGAGGTACAAAGAGGAAAATGTACCGCTTATGATCTTTGCCGGTAAGGAATACGGAACCGGAAGCAGTCGAGACTGGGCAGCAAAGGGCACGCGATTGATGGGTGTTAAGGCAGTTGTTGCAGAGTCTTTCGAGCGTATTCACAGATCCAATCTTGTAGGCATGGGGGTACTTCCTCTCCAATTCAAGGATGGTGAATCGGCGAATACACTTAAGATTGATGGTACGGAAACGTTTGACCTGGTCGGCCTTAAGAATACTGACGTGAGGCCGATGCAGGATGTTTTGCTTAGAATTCATCGGACGAACGGGGAAACTGCTGAAACAGTGCTCAGGCTTCGAATCGATACGCCGATCGAACTCGAATATTACAAAGGTGGAGGAATTCTGCCGTTCGTACTGCGGCAGTTGATCCGGTCCGGCGATGCCGCGACCGCTTGATCTTTTTTTGATGATCAGGAATAAGATCGATCTTTATAGGATTTACAGGACGGCAAGGTATGCTTTACCGTTGTCGAATTCAATCGAACCTTTCACTTTGTTGAAGTTAGCCCATGTCAAAAATGACCTTGAAGTTGGTCAGGAGTTGTTATGAAAACGTTGTACTCTTTGGCGATCTGCCTTTCCCTCGTTGTTACTAGCCCATTAGTTCTCAAGGCTCAGCGTAATGAGTCTAAGGGCCGGATATTGCCTCCTTTTGCGGAAGTTTTGCCGAAAGCGAGGACTGAGACCGCATTCGGTCCGGCATTTGCTTATACCGATGGCGTTACGACCTTGGTCGAATGGACCATGATCGCAGAACGGCAGAGCTTTGGGTTTAACCTGCAACGGCTCTCAGAGAAAGGGTGGGTCACCATCGCCGATTCTTTTGTCGGAGGCTCCGCATTGATAAATGGTACAGAGGTCGTGCCGGGTGAAAAGTACAGTACGCTTGACGAGAACGGCCATGCAGGTACTGTCTATCGAATTGAAAGTGTTTCGACCGAGGGGACGAGGTTGTATTCTGAATCATTCACTTCGGGCCAAGTAAACAACATAGCAGAATTCTCAGAGTTTCAGTCTGCCGAAAACCGCAGAAACGCGCGTATTGCGTCAGGGACGACGGTAGAAAACTCCCCAAGTTTGCCAAAAGAGGTCATTGCAGAGGTCGAAAGCAATTCGTTGACTCCGAACCCGGATGGGCACCGTTGGGTTGTATCACAACCGGGTGTCCGTATTGGCATCCGTAAGGACGGGTTTTACCGCGTAACACGGACAGAGCTTGAGAACGCCGGTTTTAATGTGAACGCCGATCCCTCACTTTGGCATCTTTATTTACAAGGGAACCAACAATCGCTGATCGTCGGTCCGAATGGTGATTACATCGAATTTTACGGCCGTGGGATCGATACTCCGGAGAGCGACAATCGCGGGTATTTTCTCGTTGTTGGCCCGAGTGCTGGAAAGCGAATGGCTACTCGAGTCGCTAGACCTGATGCAAGCACAGTCCGGGCAAGAAACTATCAACATCGTTTCGTTTTCAAAGAACGGATCAATTACACAAATCAGATAAGGAATGGGGACGCGGAGAACTTTTTCGGCCGGCCGATTCTCAGTACACAGACCGCTACAGTGCCTTTCAACCTTTCGGAGATCGATTCCGATTCTCCAACGGCAAATGTATCTGTGAGGATACAGGGCTTTAGCGCCGGCTTACATTCGGTTACCGTTACACTGAACGGCCAGAATATTGGTACCGTCGAAGGAGCTGGTCAACTTAACGTTGTGCAGACGTTCTCGATTCCGACCGCATGGCTCCAGCAAGGTGCAAATTCAATGGTTCTGGCCGCAGTTGCCCCAAGCCCGGACACCAACCTGTTTGATACTCTTACTGTCGAGTTCCCACGAAAGCATGTGATAGAGGGCGGTAAGCTTGATTTCTACACGCTCGGTAACCGTGGCGCTACGCTCTCGGGCCTCTCCTCGGCTAATGTTCGGCTGATCGATACGACTTTCGAGAACGATCCGGTTGAAGTAATCGGCCTTAACCCAGTTGAGTCAAACGGCAATTTTTCCGTTCAGATACCGGCTGCACGTCCAAAGACCTACCATGCCTTTGAACCGTCGCAGGTGCTAACGGCCGCAGATATTCGCCCGATGATCGCCGACTCCTTAGGGACACCTGCAGAAGGAGCCCAGCTGATCGTTATTGCCCACCCGAGCCTGATGACTGAAGCCGTACAATGGGCCGCATACCGGCAGGCTCAGGGCGTGAGTGTAAAGATCGTCGATGTGAATGATATTTACGACGAGTTTGGGTACGGCGTCCTCTCATCTTCATCGATCAAGTCATTCTTGCAGTTCGCTTTTACCAACTGGAATACAGTCCCCAGCTACGTACTTCTCATTGGTGATGCCTCGTTCGATTCACGTAACTATCTGGGTGGTGGCTACTGGAACCAGGTGCCCAGCCCGATCATCAATACAATATTTACTGAGACTGCTAGTGATGATTTCCTTACGGATTTCAATTCTGACGGCCTTTCCGAAATCGCGATTGGGCGAATCCCGGCACGCACCAGTCAGCGAGTACAGATCGCATTTGAAAAGATGACTCGCTGGGAGCAGGCACTTTCACAGCCACTTGAGCGAGGTGCACTTTTCGCCTTTGACAATCCGGATGGTTACGATTTTCAAGCAATGAGTGTCCGTTTAAGGGACCGACTCCCGGGCACGATGCCTGTCACTTTCGTCGGTCGAGGCCAAGTGAATTCGCAGGCCAACTTGGTCACTTCAATGAATACCGGTCCTTACATCGTTAATTATTCGGGTCATGGTAGCACCGGGGCCTGGGCAGCTACGAGTTTCTTCTCAGTGTTTAACGTTACATGTACCAACGGTGCGACCCATTGCGTCAACAATGTCAACAACGAATCCATATACACAATGCTAACCTGCCTGAATGGCTTTTTCCATGGAGCGTCTGCCGATAGTCTCGCAGAATCGCTTTTGTTTGCTGAAGATAAGGGAGCAGTTGCAGCATGGGCTTCTACAGGACTCACCACAGCCGATGTTCAGGAGATAATGGGACAAAGGTTTTTCCAGAAGATCGGCGAAGGAACGATTCCGAGGATGGGTGATCTGATCAAGGATGCTAAGACGGTAATTCCTGGTGGCACGGATGTCCGACTTTCTTGGGCCCTTCTTGGAGATCCTATGCTAAAAGTCAGGTAACTTGAGAATTATCCGAAATGAAAAAGGCGTCCGCTAGATTCGGGCGCCTTTTTTCAAAATATGGTACTCGCGGCAGGAGTCGAACCTGCGACTTCTTCCTCCGGAGGGAAGCGCTCTATCCACTGAGCTACGCGAGCGAAAACAAAAGTATAACACAGGGCTACTGCCTCGGTTCAATGCGTATGGTCTTGATCCGAACGTCCTCGACCGGCCGCTCGAAGTCCTTAGGTTGAACGCCGGCTATTATCCTGGCGTTGTTCATTCCTTCAATCACCTTACCGAAGATCGTATAACGCCGATCGAATGCGGTTTCACGTTTCAGGGTGATAAAGAACTGTGAATTTGCCGAATTCACGTCCTGGCTGCGGGCTGCACCGACGATCCCCGTGTTGTATTCGATATCAGAAAACTCGGCTGGGACGTTGGGCTTTTGCGAGCCGCCTTGGCCGTCGTTCGTCGGGTCAGCATCCTTTGAGTTCGGGTCGCCGCCCTGAATAACACTGTCGTTAACGCGGTGGAAGGTGGTGCCGTCGTAAAACCCATCACGAGCAAGTTCTTTGAACCGTTCGACCATTTTGGGTGCGATGTTCGAATACAATTCGATCTTTATCGTCCCGTACGCGCCCTGGTTCTCCATCTCGATCACCGCGATCTCGGCGTCCGGTATTGGGGTTACGCCTGTTTTCACTGGCGCATTTGCTGAATTGCTTGTCGTCGGCGCGTTGCCGCATCCGGCCGCAAGAAAAACCACTAGAGCCCAAACCAATGAAATTCCGATCGTTCTTTTAATCATTTCTCTTTCTTAAGATCTTCAGTATCGAGCCAGATCGTGACCGGGCCGTTGTTTATCAATGCAACGTCCATCATTGCCTGGAATTCCCCGGACTCTACTTTGATACCGGTGCTTTCTACCTGCTCCTTAAAATACTCATACAGGCGATTGGCTTCGTCCGGTGGTGCCGCTGAAATGTACGAGGGCCGGCGACCGCGTCGTGTATCGGCATATAGTGTGAACTGTGAAACGACCAACATGCCACCTTGAACGTCCATAAGCGAGCGGTTCATCTTGCCCGCATCGTCGTCAAAGATCCGGAGGTTGGCGATCTTTTCTGCAAGAATATCAGCTTCGCGTTCGCTGTCGTCCTTGCCGACGCCAAGGAGCACTAACAGGCCTTCCCCGATGCTTCCGACTATCGCTCCGCCGACCGAGACCCGTGCTTCCGAAACCCTCTGGATCAGAGCCCGCATCAATTGACCGCTTCTTCGATGTAAACCCGGTTCATCACAACCGGTTCAAGTGGCTTGTCGTTCGGGCTTGTCGCAACCTCAGCGATCTCATTCACCACATCCTGACCCTCGACGACCTTACCAAACTTTGTGTAGCTTGGAGGGAGCGGATAATCGATGTGCATAATGAAGAACTGCGAGCCGTTTGTATTCGGTCCGGCATTTGCCATCGCGACCGTACCGCGTTCATAGACTCCGGCGTAGAGGTCTGACATCCGGTCGATCTCGTCATCAAATCGCCCGCCCCATGCCGATTCACCGCCGTAGCCTTCGCCGAGCGGGTCGCCGCCCTGAATCATAAAATTCTTGATCACACGATGGAAAATCACACTGTCGTAGTAATTCCGTTCGGCGAGAAGACGAAAATTCTCGGTCGTCTTCGGTGCGTCCTGCTCCAAAAGCTCAAATTTGATAACGCCTTTGTTTGTTTCAATTACTGCAATTCGATTGCTCATCTATAATCTCCTGTTGCTATTAAATTCAAATAAAAAACCTACCACGATTGCTCTATAAAGGCGAATTGCGCGCTCATCGCTCAAGGATGAACCTCCTTATCGCCTCGGCGACCCCGGAGTTGTTGTTATCAGCCGTCCGGTGGACGCCCTTGCGTTCGAGGAGTTGCCTATCCGCGTTGCCCATTACTACCGGCGTTCCAGCGTATTCAAGCATCTCCAGATCGTTGAAATTATCCCCTATCGCCATCACGCTCTCGTGCCCGATGCTGTGCCGTTCGGCAAGCTTTCGCACTCCGACGCCCTTTGAGGCGTGGCTGGGAAGAATATCGAGAAGGGTGAAATCGAGTTTTGGATAGACCGTAGCCAGCAACGTGACGGTATCGCCAAGTTCTGTTCTGAGCAGAGCTTCGAGCTTTGCCATCGGTTCGCAGCCGCCTGAGAACGATATATGGATCACCTGGTGGTCAGGAAGTGCGTCCTCAAGAGAACTTACGTGGTGGACGGCCTCTTCGGCCTCGTCGCCGTGCATCGTCTCAGCCCAGAGAATGTATTTCTGGAGCGGCTCGTTGTCGTGCGAAACCCGGTCGTAGATCATCGTGCCTTTTCCCTGCGGGTCGGAGCTAACTAGGGCATCGCCGCCATACTTCTTACCTACGCGGACGATCTCAAGCGCGATCTCTGTCTCAAGCAGAGAAGCCTCGACGGTTTCGAGCGAATCGGCGAATTTCAGCAGGGCGCCGTTGTGCGTTACGAGCGGTGCATTGAGCTCAAGATGCTGACCAACGTGCCGTGCGTCGCGGAACCGGCGGCCGGTCGCGATGGTAACCAGCACGCCGGCCTCCTCCGCCGCACGTATCGCAAGCCGATTCGCTTCCGGTACCTTGCCCTTCGAATCGAGCACCGTGCCGTCAAGATCTAATGCGAGGAGTTTTATCATGGGGAGTTGTTTTGCCGTGTGTTCACTGTAAGTCCTGTATTCACTTCAAATATATTTCTTGTTAACGTCTTGATTTCGATTCAGAATATTTCCGACCACCTTTGCCGTAAAAGCCATCGCCGCGACGGTGGTCAGCCCGATCGCTGCCAGATCGAGGATCGACGCATTAAGGAAAAACGAATCATAGTTTTTTGGAACATAGAGTTCCGTCATTGCCAACGTTTCCTGAGTGTATCGATACCACAGACCGTGCAAATAAGTAGTAATCAGCAATAAGGATGCTGGAAGAATGTTTCCTTTGCCATACGCGATCGCCAAAGCAGTAACTCCGGTCAGAAAAGCGAGCAACAGTAGACGCCTTGGGTGCGGGTCGGGATAGCAATACGGGCCGGAAAAGATCATTCCGCCCTTTGCTCGCCGCTCCTCTTGCTCTTGATAGTATGCGGCAAGTTCCATGCCTGACCTTACCTGATAACTGACGAAGCTGAATGCCGATAACCCGAACGCAAGTGCCATGATCGCCAAGAGAGTTTTTCTTTTCATCTTTTCCTCCATTTCTATTGATTCTTCTCTTATTGTTAGACACCAGAAACGGCGATGTGTTCCGCCGTTCAATTTCCTTCATTCTCACGTTTCAATCTTCGCTGTTCCTCTAGCCATCGTTGATAGACTGCTTTGCCTTTTTCGAATTCGGCGGCGGAGGCGTAGAAGTGGTGCGAGCCGTCATTCTTCCCGACATCAAGCACATAAAATATATAGTTCGTCTCGGCCGGGTTTAGTGCCGCCTCGATCGCTGAGGCTGAGACGGACGAGATCGGGCCGGGCGGGATGCCGCCGTACTTTCGCGTGTTGTAGGGCGAGTCGGCCTCGATGTCGCTTTTATGTATGGTTCCGTCCCATCGGTTCTGCATCTTCGCAACGTAAACCACCGTTTGGTCGATACCGAGCGGGATGTTGCGGTTGAGCCGGTTAAAGATCACCGATGCGACGATCGGCCGTTCGGCCTCGACCGGCGATTCGGTCTCGATCAGCGAAGCGATCGTCACTATCTCATGCGGTGTGCGGCCGAGTGCCCGTGCGCGCTCGGTCCATTCGGGCTTCCAGGTCCTGCGAAACTGCTCGACAAGCCTCGGAATTATGGTCCGCGGCGAGGCGTCCGGCGGCAGCTCGTAGGTCGCCGGGTAAAGATAGCCCTCGAGGTTGCGGGCGTCGGGGTCGAAGTCGCGGATTAGCTCCGTATCGTTCATCAGGGCAAGGATCTCACTTTCGCTCATCGCCGGTTCGCCGGGGAATTGCTCGGCGAGCCGCTTTGCTATATCGAAGCGGGTGAAGCCCTCGGGAATGGTCAGCCGCTTCGTGGCGGTGGTGCCCTTTTCGAGCGTCTTTAGCACTTCGAGCGGCGAGATTGGCGAAGCAAATCTGTACTCGCCGGCCTGGAGCTTGGAGGCGTCGCCGGCGGTCCGGAGATACAACTTAAGGGCAAGCGGCGAACGAACGATACCTTCGGCCGCGAGGCTGTCGATTATCGTGCTCGGTGCGGTGCCGCGTTCGATGGTGATGACCTCATCGGCCTTTGTGTGCTCCGTCTTTGCACTTAGCGACGAGAAGAACCAATAAACGCCCGCACCGGCCGCCAAAAGCACGGCAATCGCTGCAACAAATATGACCTTCATAAGTTTGATCATCGCTCCTTCCATCTTACCAAACTCCGCCCATCTCTATTCAGTGTGCCACGTCGGTAGTGGTTCATTTTTTCCAAGACCGCACGTTTCTGAAGCGGCTGAAACGCTTGAAAGAAATGAAATGCCTGAAACACTTGAAACGCGTGAAACGGCCGGTTCGGGCTTGAGCACATCGAAATGCGTCATTTGTTCCACCCGGTGCGCCCGCGGGTGGAACACGGTGGAACATTTATCGGCGTTTTCGATCATTTTCGCGAAAACTGGGGCAAAACTCCCCAACTCATCCCTCCTTTGTTCGATTTTTGCATTCGACCACGCGTTCGCGGAAAACCCCTGAACACCACGAACATCGCGAACATCTGGGACGCATGGGACATCTGGGACGACTGGGACAAGCGGCCGGGCCCGGAGATTTGTGATGTGGGATTTGGGAATTGGGATCTGCATCTTCGCATTGTCAATTGTTAATTGGACCATCGTAAATTGGTTAAAAATGGACATTGGGCTTCGGTCTTTGGTCTTCGGTCTTTGGTCTTGGGTCTTCGGTCTTGGGTCTTCGGTCTTCGGTCTTCGGTCTTTGGGTCGCGGGTGTTTGCATCTTCGAATTCTGACTACTGACAAGAGCCTAAGGGCTTCGGGCTAACGGCTTATAACGAACAGCTCACAGCTTTTAGCTCACAGCTTACAGCTCACTGCTGATCGCCTCCGGCCTCTGCGATCCCTGCGGCCTTAGCGTTAAGATCTTCTTTCCCGCTAAGTCGCAAAGGCCCCGCAAAGTTTCTGACCCATGAACTATTGACGATTTACGATTTACGATTCACGATTCACGAACCTCCCGCTGTCCATTCTCCTTGCCTTTCTAGCCAAAGTGAACGGCGATCCGTGAGATATGGAAGATATGGAAGTTCTGGATAGTTGCGAAGTTTCGAAAGTTGCGGAGTTCAGAGTGCGAGCTTCAGCCCGTCGTTTTGAGTCCCGGCTTTAGCCGGCCCGCCGAAACCGTCGGAGACGGTGGCATTCTTCCCAAAAGATTTTTCGAACCACGGAAGAAGAAAAGAAGAAAACAAGATTGCCGACTGTGGAGTTCGTCCGTGAGTTTTGTGGGCGCCTCGTAATGCAGATTCAAAACCACTGAATTCACAGACCGCAACCGCACAGAACCAAGGTTGCGGAGTTCCGACTTTCTGTCCGAATATTTCGTTGGAGGTTAAGCCCTTGCTGACGCGCGGGCTTCTGCATGCCGGAGTCGGCCTTTTTCACTCGTCCCTGAAGCGTGCCCTCCCTTACGGTCGGGCTACTGACACGGCATCTCTCATTGGATGTTATGCCCTAGCTGACGAGCGGGCGGTCGGGGCGGATCATCACTTGGCGAGGGCGGCTTCGAGTTTTTCGATCACTTCGGCGTCGGTTGGGATCGTCCGCGGCGAGAAGCGGGCGATGATCTTGCCGTCGCGGTCGGCGAGGAATTTTTCGAAATTCCAGGTGATGTCGCCGTCAAAGCCGGGGTTGGTCTCCGGATGCGTCAGGAAGCGGTAGAGCGGGTGCTGGTCCGTGCCCTTGACCGATATTTTTGAGAACATCGGAAAGCCGACGTTGTAGCTTAGCGAGCAGAATTCTTTGATCTCGGCCTCGGTTCCGGGTTCCTGGCCCATGAAATTATTTGCGGGGAAGCCGAGAACCGTGAAGCCGCGGTCCTTATATTTGTCGTAAATGGCCTGAAGCCCTTCGTACTGCGGGGTCAGGCCGCACCGGCTCGCCACATTGACCAGCATAACGACATTGCCTTTGTATTTTTCGAGGCTAACGTCGTTTCCGTCGATGTCCTTCATTGTGAATTCGTACATTCCTTTCTCCTTAACTGGCTCGGCCGGCGATGAATTGAAGATAAATCCGTACTTGTATGCGGCGGCCACAAGCCCCGCCGCACTGACCGCCACCAAAACCAAAATGATCTTAAGCATTACTCTCATCACTTCGCCCACGGCGGGGCAGCGGATTCGCGCCTAGCGGTTCAGTTCACGCGGCGTCCGCGGTGTCGGAGGAAGTTCTTCCTTCTTTTCGCCGGTTTCGGCAAAGACCTCCTTGAGCATCCCGACGCTAGAGAGCATCGCCGTGGTCTCCATCGGCATAAAGATGACCTTCGAGTTCTGCGTACGGGTCATATCGCGAAGCGACTCGATGTAGCGAGCGGTGATCAGATACTGGGCCGTCTGATCGGAGCTGCCGATTACGCCGGCTATCTGCTTGATCGCCTGTGCTTCGGCGTTTGCCGCTACGAGTCTTGCCTGGGCTGCGCCTTCGGCATCGAGGATGGCGGATTGCTTGTTGCCCTCGGAACGGGTCACGGCGGCTTGCTTTTCGCCCTCGGCACGCGTGATGGCGGCCTGCTTGTCGCCCTCGGCCTGGAGGATGAGGGCACGGCGGTTTCGCTCGGCGGTCATCTGCTTTTCCATCGTGATGCGCACATCCTCGGGCGGGTTGATGTTCTTGACGTCAACGCGGGTTACTTTTACACCCCATTTATCGGTCGCCTCGTCGAGGATCATACGAAGCCGTGAGTTGATCTGGTCGCGGTTAGATAGCGTGTGGTCGAGGTCCATTTCACCCATTACCGAACGCATACCGGTGATGGTCAACTGCACAAGGCTGCCGACGAGGTCGTTGATCTCATACACGGACTTGATCGGATCGGTGATCATCCAATAGACGACGGAATCG
>SXGQ01157210.1_pt1 | contig 12053 bp, 13 predicted proteins | sample 3178371 | NCBI WGS metagenome assembly SXGQ01 (sample SAMN11356859, study PRJNA531348) | freshwater metagenome | isolation source: freshwater sample F1-20 | place: China: Fuxian Lake, Yuxi | collected 2017-12-25 | reverse complement strand
TTCATTGTAGAACGAAGTATTCCTTTTGCATTTTCGGCGATTGCTTGTTCAACATTTTTCATTTGAATCAACGCCTCTTCAACAATTGATTTATTTTCTTGCATAATAAATTGTTATTATTTTAACTTATAAATAGTGTCTGAATTGAAAAAATTTAGGCTGATGCCAATATAATAGAAGTTTTCCCAAAAGTAGTAATTGTTGCTGTTGGGTAATTGTTGGTAATCCACGAGGTGACATTGGATGAAGATGAATCAAAAATTAAAAACCTCTGATTTGTTCCTTGGTCGTTTAAATTAACATTGTATCCGTTTCCGTTTACATCATTTACTACAATAATTGCCGCATTGTATGTCAAAACGTTGTATTCAGTAAGTCCGAGTGAGTTGGCAAGAGACACACCATCTTGTATACTTCCGCCTTGTATAATTTTTCCATTACCAGATGGAGTAGTTAACAGAATATTCATATTTTTTATTTTATAAATATCCCCCAAATAAAAAAAGTGGTCTGAGACCACTTTTAATGAATTACTTCATCAATCTTACTTTCGGATACGGAGGTTATTCTCCAATCATTTGAGAATCCTTCGTACCTTTTGGTGACTTTTGCCTCAACATCAGTCACTGAAAACCCTTTGACAAGTTTTTCTTCTTTAATTTTTTTGATTTTTCCAGTGTTTTCATCAGGTAAATCATAGGTAATCTTTGCAACAAAAAATTTTTCGTCCATAATTTTGAATTATCTTCCTAAATAATCGGTAAGTTTTTTCATTAAATCAATAGACTTGTTTCCAGGTGAGGTTAGTCCTACAATTTTTTCTTCCTCCAAATTCTCCTCGTATTTGAGCCTGTCCTCAACGTTGGGAAAAAGGTAGGCTCCTGGTGTTGATGGAGATGAAACCAAATCGAAACAAATCAATTCGAAATCATCTTGTACCTCATTTCTCTCACCAATTTTTTTAAGTGACCCTACTCCTCTAGAGGATACTCCCATGGTCACTCCTTGTCTCATAAGGTTTGCCGCAATATCTCCTTTAGTGGATACTATACCACTTTCGTGAAAACCTGGTGATGTCAATAACTTCAATTTACCCATAAGCACATTCCCTTCCCACCAAATGTCAGTGATCAGGTGTGATACTCTATCTAAGTCTATGAGTGAAGATTCAGGGTGATTCAATTCGGATGTTGACAACCCTTTTTGGATTGTCTTCCTATATTTTTCAGCTTCTCTTTTAAGGATATTCTCAGGGTAGAATCTACCATTTCTGTTCGGAGTGTTAAACTTTTGTAAAACAGCAAAGAATTCGAAAGGTTTTTTGTAGTCCCTCTCCTGTGCCTCTTTCAAAATTGATTCGTTCAATTTATCAAGGGGTGATAGGTATCCTGCATCCTCTTCAATAAGGATACCTTTACCTATTTCGTGTGGACCAAGTATTTTATATTGTTTCATTAAAACTTTTTCTATAAATATACTTCCGAGTTTGATTTTATAAGGTTTCCATTTTTAGTAAGTGTGAAATCGAAATAATTATTTTTTTTAAAATTTTCTGAATTTATTGCCGATACTAGTTTTTTAATTGAATCACGTATAACATTTGACTTGAAATCTATTTCTTGGGATGTAAAAAGATTGATCTCTAAATTAAGAAAGGATTTTTTTCCAAAGACAATTCCTGAGGTTCTTAGATCCAAATCTACAATTGATTTATCTTCGAATATTTCTTTGTCTAATTGATAATAAATTGTGTGTTTGATTTCACGACTAAAATTACATACAATTCTATTCCAATTTTCAGATATAATTTTTGGATTGACCCATGATTGAATGTTTATGTAAATTGATTTTAAATTTTTAGAATCTACTGTCCCATAATTTACTTTGAGTGATTCGAAGTTATTTATTTTTGAGGTTTTTCCTTTTTTCATTTTGTTTCATATACAATAGTTTATTTGTTTTTAGAATATTATGAAAAAGGGACATAATTGTCAAAATTGACTTTTCGAAATATATGTTATTATGTTAGTGATTGAAATCGGTAAAAACGAAAATATTGAAAAAGCTCTTAAAACTTTGAAATCCAAAGTAATGAAGACTAAACAACAAAAACAACTTTTTGAAAGAAAAGAATACATTAAGCCTTCAGTAAAAAAGAGAACTCAAAAGCTCAAAGCAATTTATACACAACAAAAGATGGGTAACTAAATAGATTTTTCTAAGGAACTGATTTTCACAAAGTTCATTTGATTAAACTCTTCGTTCTTTAGTCTATCAATAGTTTCAGAAATTTTTGTTTTTAGTTCGAACTCGTTTTCACCTTCCAAAATGGTCTGCAATTTATTAATTGCACTCTCTTTGATAGTTGTAAATTCTTTTTCTAAATCATTTTGATCAGACTTTATTACTTTGAAGAAATCTTTTTTGGTGGATTCATCCATAGTTTCAACATAACTTTTCAGTGTTTGATTTGCAACTGAGACCATAGAAGTTAATGGTAAATTGATTGACTCTCTCAGTGTATCGGGAGATTTAGTTAGATTTGAAATTATATTGTTTTTTGCTGAAACTCTTTCAGATATGTTGAAGTTCTTAGTGTAAACCAAGGTATCTAAATTTTTATATTTGTTCTCAATTTTTTTTGAACTATACTTTGGCAACTTAGCATTTTCTAATATCGTTCTGATCAGAGAAATACCTTCCTCCAAATATTCCTTCGCATCTTTTTCAGATAATGATTTTTCCGAACTTAAATCATCGTATAATGAATATAATTTTGACAATGACTTGTTAGTCAAGATATTTGTGTGAAATTCTTTCATCACACCTCTGAAATTTTTTGAATCTTTGTAGGATTCAATCAAGCTTTCTTCAATTATGGATTTTACTTCTCCGAAGGTCATGGAACAATATTTTTTTATAAATATTAGGAGTTTAGTAAGTTGTCTAACTCTTTTTCAATTTCTCCCAAATATTGTTGACCCTGACTCAGATCTAAGACTGATCTACCCTTGATCATATCTGAGTCCAATAGAATATTCATATTATCAAAACGTGATTCAGGCACTGTTCCCGTTGCTTCTCCTTCAGGAGCTGGTGCGGGAGGAGGGACTGTTTCTTCTGCGGGTAAAGCACCACCTGTATCTGCAGGTAGGGCACCTAATGCAGGTTCTGATACTTCTCCACTTGGAGTTGCTCCTGCGGTTGCAGTTGAACCTGTTGATGACCCATACAATTTATCTATATTATCGAAAATTCCTGTCTTTTGAATTACCGCTGGCGTATTCTTCAATTCCTCACCCACGGCTTTTTCTATTCTTTGCTGTTGCAAATCCAACTTGATTTCTTCATCAGACATTCCAAGAATATGTTTCTTAGCCCATGTCGACGATACAGGTTGAATACCGTTACCAGGGTCTGAAACCGCATCTTTGTAAAGTAAAACTTTCTCTTTCCAAACATCGATCTTTAACAGATCTGCTTGAGTAGATGGGTTTGTAAGACCTAAAGTGAAGTTCGCAATTTCTTCTTCGAATCCGTTAAGAAATAGGTGGATTATTGCAATTTTATTTAATTCTTGCAACATACTTTTTTGGATCCTATTGATTGTACGTGCGAAACGGATGTCTTGTAAAGACAAATTCTTTCCATCTCCAACAACTTCTTCAAATCCCAAGAATGCTTTTGGAACACGCAATGCAGTCAATAATTTCTTTTGAATGTATTCGATGTCGGCAATCTCTGCTAGGTTCTGTGCACCTGGTAAAGTATCAATCGGAGATGGCGCAGCTGGATCTCTTACAGGTACGAAGTAATCTTGATCGACCGCCATTTGGTTGAATCTCATGTCTACGTTACCCGTCTTTTGGTCTAAAACCTGATCTCTCTTGAACTTATTAGCAACACGCTGAACGTATGCTTCAACATCTTCGTCGTTCATATTACCAACGAACACTTTGAATATTCTTCTTTCAGGTGCTCTCGAAGTGCGATAGATTAACATTGCGTCTTCAGATAACAATAATTGTTTCCAAATACGTCTTGCCTTTTCTAACATTGAAGTACCATAGGGAAGTTTTCTATCGTCACCCAATAACCTGAAGTGAGCGATCTCCCACGATTGGAATTCCATGTTTTTGTTTTTCCACTTGAAGTGTAGGGCTCTTTGAGCTGTAGGGTCTTCCAACGATTGAGCTCTTTTTTCGTGCATTCCAGCCTCAACTCTTTCAATTTCTATGTTTGGTAATTGTTGTACGCCAACGACTCCTTTTTCAGGATCTAGCTTTAAGTAAACAAAGTTATCACCGTACTTACAAGTGTTTCTTGTCCACATTGGTAGGTTTGTGTTGATATCTAATGTGTTATTGAAAAGGTCAGCTAATACGCCTTTAATCCTTTTTGACTCAGAATAAATTTGTAAAATAAATCCGTCTTCGTTTGTTGTTGTTGATTCTTCAGCGTAGATATCTAAAGCTGCAGATATTTCAGGAGTATACTCCATTGATTCATAATCATATACTGAAGCTAATCTCGTTGGTTCATAATAAACGGCTTGGGAATATAAATTGTTTTCAACTTTTGCCCATTGATTTGATAAGTAAAAAGTTTGTTGAGCCTGTAGTTTTTCTTTTTCATATTCAACTTTGTTTTGTGTTTTTAACAAAACCTCCTTATCGAAATGAAAAGTAGGATAATCCTGATTAAGGAGCGCGTTAGGTCCAAATGCTGCAGAAAGTCGTTGCCATACCGTTAGATTCTTATTATCCATTTTACAATTTTACGCATTACGTTGATAATATAAATACTTATCGACCCCCAAATAACCACCCATATTTCCTATAGTCCTCTTTGGACGCCTCGTTGATATAACGGGGATTATAATTACCTGCAACGGGAATTGTAGGATTAAAAAAATCTGATCTCATTTTATTCTCGCTACGTTCAGTGTGCCAAGAATCAATCATTACTTTAGTTTGCTGAACAACTTTTTGTAAATTTTGGAATGCTGTGTCTCCAACATAAATTGCCATTGCAATTGACATTATCGTGTCGTCATGATGACCCCTTTGATGATCAGGTCTTCCATTCACATAAATAAATTTTCCCATTTCGTTTAAAAGTCTTTGGGATCTTATTTTGAAACTGTGTCTGAGAGCCTCTTCTAAAGCTGCAATTATTTGAACTCTTTTGGCGTTGAAATTAATACCAGGAATTTTTTCATCTCTTTTTGGATCCCATTTGTATTTGTTCCTATCGGTGAGCCCTTCTACGTATAAATTTTTGTAACCTAGTTCTTGTAATTTTCTTGCTGTAGCAACACCCATTCCACCTGTTAGGTCAGTTACAATCATGGCATTATACATCTTACCCCACTTATAAGCAATCTCCGCTAAAATGTCAGGTGGTGTTTTACCCACATATTCAAATACTTGCTCCCTATCATCGAAGTCTATTATTTGTATACAAGAAAAGTCTTCTGAGTCACCCCTAGAAACGTCCACACCCATGATGTATCTATGGCTCATAACAGGATCTTTCCAAATCCACAAGTTACCTGCCATCATTTTTCCATCAGGGTCTTTTATATCGTTATCTTTAATTTTGGTAAGAAGAGTTGATTCGAACACATTATCGCCCGACCCTAAGAAGTTACATTCAAGTTCCTGTGCAACTTTCCTTTTGTCATATTTCAGTTTTTTTACCATACCTTCAAACCAAGAAGAAGATGGTTTGAACCCTTTAGAAATGTAATCCGATACAACTGTGTAGTCCCTTTCGTATGCGTTTTCTACTGATAGATCCACAACTTCGGTATTTTTGTAATTCTCACGATTCAATAGGTAGTCTGTAAGATCATCACACTTGACCATATACAAATCTTTATTGTATCTTGGGTCTTTGTACCAAAACATCTCAGAAACTTTGAATGTATTCATGTTTCTCAGTGACTGGTCGTAGATCTCATAATATATTGGATCGTATCCGTTTGGTGTAGAGATAACAATTACTTTACCTCCCGTGGATAGGGAGGCCATACAAGCAGCCCAAAAGTCGTCATCGGCTTCGATATACGCCGCTTCATCAAATATGAGGATTGTAGGAGTATAGCCACGTAAGGCGTCTTTAGAAGTTGCCACCGCTTTTACTTCACAGTTGTTTGTTAGTTTAAAATGTCTTTGAGAGTTTTTCTCCTGTGAAAACCCGGCTCCTACCCATGCAGGCCATTGTTCTGTGAAACTTCTTACCTTATTAGCAAATTCTACCGCAGTATCCAATTTGTTTGCAATAATCAATATTTTCTCAGGATTATTTTTCTTTGCAAAAACTATTTTTTTGGATGCCCAAGCTGCGGTCACTGTTGATACTCCCGCCTGTCTATATTTTAGTGCAATGTTTTCGTTGTAGTTATCGTAATCTTCAACTAATGTTACTTGGTCGGGGAATAGGTCTAATGGTACATATCTTTTAACTGTATTGTCAAAAGTTTGTAAGTAAGTTCTCATCGCGTACGGAGTGTTTTTCATACACTTCGTGACTTCGATAATTAATTGTTCTTTGGTCACAGAAAATTATTTGGGTCTCGATATACCCAAACTTCCCAAGAAATCGTCAAGACCTTCGTCGTCGTCTCCTTCATCTTCAGAATCGATTTCATTTTCTTCTTTGTAATTTTCGAATTCTGACCTCATATTCTGAGCTTCTTTCATGATCTCTTCGAATCTCGCAGTTGCCTTCTTGTTTTTGGATTTGTCATCTGAGATAACATCTCCTATGATTTCCAAGAATTCTTTTGCATCAATTTGGTATAACAAGATGTGGAACCAGTTTATTAATCCTTTGTTGGATTCATCGAACATTTCATCGGGGAGTGAAAAACGAATTTTTTCTACAATCTCTGGACCGATTCTTAACTGCATTGGTTCGTTAGCCAAAGTATCAACTTGTTGTTGAACTTTTTGACGCATCCCGGGTTCCTTCGGTAAACCATGTCTTGCTTTAGATTCTTCAATACCTTTAATAATTTCATGGCATAAAATAGGAAAAATGAGACCTTGAGCTTTGATTACTGTATCACTTTCAGATTCACCTTCCTCTCCACCTGCGTCGTCTCCCTCTTCTTCATCAGGATCCAACTCAACTTTTCCTGCCACCCCTTGACCTGTTTCACTCATCATTTCAATCATTTGTTCTTGAGTGAAATACATGTAGTCATTTACTGCCATTAAAGCCAAGTATAATGGAAATAATTGAGGGTCAATACGGTCCAAAGCTCTCTTAACAGAGGGTTTTTGGAATATGTAGTGTCCTTTTTTAGCGGCACCTTGTATGATGGCGTTTATTATGTTTCTTTTGTGTTTTTCTAATTCGAGTTGTTCCTCATCAGTTAGATCTTCAATATCGAAGGATTGGAATTGTGTCTTTTTTTTCTTTTCCTCTTCATCTTCTTCCTCTTCATCTTCAGGTTCGTATCTGAAATTAGAAACGTCAATTGGCATACCTAACTCAGCAATAATATTAACCCAACCTTCAGGAACTTCCGTCTCTTCAAGAGATGCTTTTTTTGCCAATTCAATTAGTTCATCTTTGTGAGCACCTTCGATTCTTGTTATGTTTGGGAGGCTATTCATCATTTGCATGTAGAAACCTTGAACTACTCTTGGACTGAGATCTCTCAAACCAGGTACTGATCTAAGTTTATCAGCAACTTTTCTAAATCTTGAACTTACTAATCTTTCGACATCTTGTGGTCCCTTTCTCATTGCAGGATTTTGACCATAAAGACTTTGTGGATCAGCTAATTTTCGCTCTAAACTGGGATCCATTCTCTCCGGCCTGTTACCGTAATCTAATTGTTCTTTGAGTCTTTTTGCCATGGTTATTTGTCTAATAAATTGATTATTAAGTCTATTACTTCCTTCTTTGCTTTGTCATATCCCGCTTTTGGTGCAGGTTTTTCTCCCGGGTTCGGGTTTTTAAGTGGATGACCAGGTTTTTGTGGTCTAGTTGCTGGTTTTCCTGGTTTGGTTGTTGGAGATGTTTTTGGTTTTGATGGAGCTACTGATGGTTCTTCAACTAAGTGTTTCATCAATTCTCCCTTGGTCATTTTTGGTGGGATATGTTTAGATACTAATTCCATAATCTTATTTTCAATAAACAAAGATACAGGATTTTTTCCTTCCTTCACACTTTTCTTTACGTCTTTTACACATCTTTCATATTTTTTCATTTGTCCTTTAGTCCACTCACTTCTTTCTGTAGTACCAAACTCCTTACCAAGTTGTGCAGTACAAATTGCCCAAGGATTTGTTTCTCTCTCTGAGATTTCTTTCTCTTTATTAATTTGATCATTACCTTTGTCGTCAGTTCCATCGGGTCCTTGAATTTGAATTGGATCTTGTGTTGTTCCTCCTGCTGTCTTGTCAGTCACACTGACTTCAGTATCAGGTTGTTCTTTCATTTCTTTTTCGTAAACCTCAAAAGGTTTCTTTTCAGTCTTTAGTTTGTTGATTGTGTTTGTATCTGCTTTTGAAACCATAGTGACTTCTGATATCATTTTTGAATGCAAGGTATTGATTTGTGATTCTGACATTTTTGCAACTGTGTCAGGTTTAAGTCCTACCTCAACTAAATCCAAGGCTTTTTTATTAATTTTCATAAGATTCCTTTTTTTCTATTTTGAGAATTAGATCTTTAGAATATAAAATATCAGTTATTTCGTTTTCACTTTGACCAAATCTAAACACCATTCTATCTTCTGATTCATCCGATTCCCAGGCTAATGCGATGACTCCGTCTACCGCATCTATCATACTAAAATAATCAGAGCTCTGAATCAAATCCAATTTAATATCGGTATTTTTCAGAACTCCTACTTTTTTAACATATTTTAACTCCGGTGGTTGAGGGTAACCATTTGATGGTTTACTATCCCAATTCTCACCCCAAACATCCTTATCATCCGAAAAAATAAACTCATACAAATTATCACCTCTAAAGTTTGGACCAAGTCCATTCACATAGATTAGATAACTCATAGAACTAGTCCTTCAGGTGATATTTTTGTTTGTTTATTATTTTTTTCAAATACCAAGTTTTTCTTGTTGGTTTTCCCGATAAAAGAAAATCCGATATTTTCCTCCAAGAATTTCTCAGCAGCCAATTCTTGTTCAATAGATTCAGATAATTTTATTACTGAGCTCATCTCTTTTTCTACAATCTTTTTCAATTGAACATTTTTGATTGTTTTTTTCTCTTGGATCATTCTTTTTTCAGAATCTTTAACTTCAAAGTATTTTGATAAAACTTTATCTACTTTTGACTCAGAGAATAGATGATCTAATAAATTTTTCTCAACAGATGATTCTTCTTCAACCTCTCCTTCACTTGAAAACATATCTGAAACCTTGTCAACCGCTTTGTTAGCTGCGTATGACATCGCCATTCTTTCAATCGCCGGTGCAATTGCTGCTTGCCATTGTTCCTCAGCTTCGATTTTTCCGAAACCTTCAGGTTGAGCACCCGCATCGACCATGTCAGCATCATTTTCAACATCCATGTAATTTTGAATATCTTCCACTTCTGTATCGTCTGTAATGTCTGTACCATCTTTATCATCACCACCATCAATTACAGCATCAGCTTCATCAGACTCGAACTTATTCATGATCTCGTCTTTGTCCTCGGTAGATAAGTTAGTTAAATCCACTGAGGATAAAACCATATTGATTACATATTTGATATCCTCGGAAGACATCTCGTTTTCAGAGGCAAATTGTCTGATTTTTTGAGTCAATTTACCTGTCAACTTTTGAATAACCTTGAATGATACTGGTTCGTTATCTGCAGGTTCTGTGTCCATTTCCATTCCAGCTTCAACATCAGTAGACATATCATCTACAGGTGCCTCAGCATCAGGTGCTGGCATTTCTTCCGCAGAAGGTAATTCTGGTTCAGGTAGTGCCGGTGCAACTGGTTCTTCAGGTGCTACGGGAGATGGTTCTGCTACTTGTGGAGTCTTCAAAACAAATTTTTTCTGCTCACCAAATAAAGAGACACCCTCTTCGTTACCGATCAAAGAATTGTTTTCTTTAATCATGAGATTAAGTTTCTTTAATGCCTGAGAGTAACTCGAAAAATATTTTCTATTTTTCATTGGCTCAATATATTCTGTTTGGCCTTCTCCCAACATTTGTTTGATAATATATCCTTGTTTTTCTTTTACAATACCGAAACTATTGCCGTCGGCAAAAGTTATGTTATACTCTGTAGAAGCGTTCTCATTAACAGGGTTTGAAGTTGCCTCGTTGAATTTTGCAATCTCCATGATTCTTTTGATTTTATCTAAACCCTCTAATCTTTCACTTCCTAATGGTCTGATGTCTGCCATGATATTTTTTTTTGTTTTTTTAATTATTTAATCCGTCAAATCCACCGATTCTTATTGCGCTCATGTCATATACTGTGCCTCTCTCGTCACCTATCATAGCCTGATTTGCTGGACGAGGTAATTGTCCTACACTTGGATCATAAGTACCTCCACTGTAAGATCCAAACATTTCATCTGTGAATTCGTAATAAGTATTTGCACTGAATACACCATAAGGTGTCGGAGTAGGGGTGGATGTTGGTGTCACAGTAGGTGTTACACTTGAAGTAGGGGTCGGTGTTACTGCCGCTGTTCCTGTAGGGGTCGGTGTTACTGCCGCTGTTCCTGTAGGAGTCGGTGTTACTGCCGATGTTCCTGTAGGAGTCGGTGTTGTAGTTTGAGAAGCAGTTATACTTGGCGTTGGTGAATTTGTTGGACTTACTGTTGGAGTAGATGTAACAGCCGCAGTCACACTTGGAGTAGGCGTAGCCGTCTTCGTTGGTGTAACCGTTGGTGATGATGTTATACTTGGTGTAGGTGTGGCGGTCGCGGTTTTGGTTGGTGTTACAGTTGGTGTCTTGGTAACCGATGGTGTTGGGGTTGCTGTAGTGCTTGGGGTTGGTGTAGGTGTAACTACTGCTTCACAAGTCGCACAATCTCCGTAATCAACAGACATGTACGTAACAACGTCAACTCCCACTGTTGGCTCTGCGTTATCGATAATATCATAACAACCCTCAGCAGTTGCGCCTGAAAATCTAAGGAAATAATTACCGTTGACTGCAGGTAAATTACTGCTGTCAAAATCAACAAGTATTGCTGGACCCCCTGCGCAAGAACCAATAAGATATGTTACTAAAGCCATTTAATTTTTTCTTTATAAATATACGTTCCTTAGGAATAATTTAATTTATGCGAGGTCTTTAATCCTTGGTGAAGATCCCTTTTCATAAGAATTGACAACTTTGGCAACCAAATCACCAGTTCCCCACGTTTCTAACGATGGACATTTTGATATTTGAGCAGCTCCAATGTCATTTTTTAGACCATCTACAATACAACTGTATCTTCCGTTTCTGAGTGTCTTAATGGTTGCAGTCATACCATCTTCCAATGACTGATAGTGTTGTACACCGACTTTGTTCATGTTTGTTGAACCAGGTAGTTTCCATGTTGTATTGAATGGATTGTATCTTCCTCCCTTACCCTCGGCTTGTCTCCATGCATATAAAAATTTGAGATTTTCAGATGTGACAGGAGCACCTAACTCCTTCAATATTCTTTCATAGAAGTTCTTGTCGGTTATGTTTGAAGTATCAACCTCTTTTTGTTTTTGAATTTTACTCAAATCATCATCTGAGAATTTTCTAATAACCAACATCGCAGTTAAGTATCTAAGATCAAAACTATCCATTTTCCCGTCAGTTGTAATCTGCATAGATTTTTGGAATTCTTTCGCAGCATTTTCTGTTTCAGGACCAAACTTACCGTCAACACCCCATTTCGGTAACGAGAATCCTAAGAACTGTAAAGCAGTTTGAATGAACTCAACGTCTTTGTCATAGCTAATTTTACCTGGATCGTATTTGTAGGTTTTATTTCCTTCAGCCACTCTAATAATGTCTTGTAAAAATTTTGAATCTCCTACAAGATCGGATATCTCACCATCCTCACTAAATTTCTTGGC